>Ga0070699_100000626_pt1 | contig 33267 bp, 29 predicted proteins | sample KBSK1503metaG_FD_65473 | JGI IMG/M metagenome (GOLD analysis project Ga0070699, IMG submission 65473) | Corn, switchgrass and miscanthus rhizosphere microbial communities from Kellogg Biological Station, Michigan, USA - KBS K1-50-3 metaG | ecosystem: Host-associated > Plants > Roots >...
CACATACGGAACCCTCACCCGGACATCGCTCGGCACGATAGGCCCCTTCTCCGGGCCGTAGATCGGTTCGTTTTCGTGTCCCGTCACGCCTGGGACACGTTCGGGTACTCGGTACCCGCCGCGAGGGGGACGATCGTCTACGATGGCATCGAGGTATGCGCCCACGACCGCCGTGCCGGTCGCCAACGCCTCCTGGCTGAGCTCTCGTTGTCCTCTGACGCAAAGATCGTGGGCATGGTCGGGCGGCTGGCTCCTCAGAAGGATCATGTGACCTTCATCAGGGCGGCGGCCCGTGTCGTCGCGGTCGATCCGACCGTTCGGTTTCTCGTGGTTGGGGACCACACCGACACCGAGGCGGCTCGACAGCACTACCGGATGCTCGCCGAGCTCGTAGAGGAGCGGCGAATGACCGGCCACGTCATGTTTACCGGGTTTCGAGACGATGTCCCGCAGCTGCTGAGCGGCCTCGACGTGTCCGTGCTGGCGACCAACTTCGAAGGGTTTGGGCTGGTCATCGTGGAGGCCATGGCGCAGGGAACGCCCGTGGTCGCCACCGACGTGGAAGGGGTCACCGAGATCATCACCGACAAGGTGACCGGCTTGCTCCATCGTCCGGCGGATGATGCCGACCTCGCCGAGAAGATCCTCTCCCTTCTCTCGAATAGGACGCTCGGAGAGAGTCTCGTCGAGGCCGGCCGACGCCTCGTCGAGAACCGCTTCACGATTCGACAGTTCGCGGCGAGCATTGCGAGCCTCTACCGCGAGGCGATCGGTCACGCCCATGCGAGGTGATCTCGTGCGACGCCTCATCCGGATGGTTCGGCCCTCGCCGCGCGCCGACCTCGAGGGATTGGTTCGGCGGCTGGTGTCTCGACGATCAACGCGGGCGTGCCTGAACCTCGTCTACAACCGTCTCTCGCCGGCTCAGAAGGAGACGTTCTACTCGCTGTTCGCGAAGATCTTTCGGGAGCATCCCCAGGCCGTCGCGGCGGGTGAGTGGTGGGTCCGGGTCGGAGATCGCTGGGCGGCGCTCCCGCTGGACGGTCAGGACGCCTGGCTTGAGTGGGATCTGGCGGTGTCGCTGCTCGGTCACGAGGTCGAGATCAAGCACACCTACCTGGACCTGATCCGGTTCCGGCGCCCCAAGCTCTTCTTTGATATCGGGGCGAACTACGGCCTGCACTCTACCCTGTTCTTGCTCCACGGGATCCCGACGGTGTCCTTCGAGCCGAATCCACGATGTCACCAGTACTTCCGGAAGCTGACCGAGCGGAACCGTGTGCCGGGCGCTCTCCAACCGGTGGCGCTCGGTGCGACGGAAGGGTGGGCGGACATCTCATTCCCGGAGCGGGACACGTGGCTGGGGTCGACGAATCCGGCGGTCGTGGAGCAGGTCACGCGGACGTTTGGCGGGCAGGTAACCACGGTGCGCGTAGCCCAGACGTCTGTCGACGTTTTCGTGCACCGCGACGGGAGGCATCCGGATCTCATCAAGGTCGATACCGAAGGGAATGAGGCCGCGGTCCTGGAAGGCGCCAGAGAGACCCTCGCGACGTGTCGCCCCTGGGTGATCTTCGAGAGCTGGCGGGATACGGAGCGCGACACTCTGGGGGCCTTCTTCGAAGAGCTCGACTATCGGATCTGTGCTCTGCCCCTCCATCTTCCGCGTCCACCGATGGTGCTGGAGAAGAAGCAGCTACGCGACTGGCCAACTACCAACCTGATTGCATTGCCGATTCAGGACCTCGAAAGGGTTTTCCATTTTTGTGAATGATCGTTCACGGCGGCGACAGTTCTCATGGCGCACCGGCCGGTCTTGAGGCACTAAACCCACGCGGCATAGATATTGCTGCTCTCAATGCAGGAGACCCCGCTACCGGTGAAGTCCTTCAGCTTGCGGCTGGTCGCGACTGTTTGGCTGTTGGCCGCCCTCAGCCTGGTGGGATGGCTGATCGTGAATCTCGACACCGCGGGATGGATCCTAGTGGTTATCACGACGGGCCTCATGACGTTCGAGCTCACGCGCAAGCCCGTCCGGCGCGGCGGGCCCACCACGGGCCCAGGCTCGAGCGCCGCGCACGACGAACTGCCCGACTAGCGGCTGACTACACCTCTACTGTGGCGGGTGCGCAATCGTCCAGACCGCCACCTTGAACGGGCGTGTGCCGTGAATTGCCTGTGTCGTCACCAGCGTGAGAGTTGGTGGCTGGCCGCGGACGAAGGTCAGCACACCCACCACCTGCGCCTCGAGCGGTGCCGCCTCCTTGCGGCCTGGATAGAAAGCGTGGAGCATCTTGACGAAGCCATCGACGCGTGCTGTCACCAGGTCGTTCTCGACCGTGAGCACTTTCGCGGTGAGCGATTGCTGCTCGATGCGGTCGATCCGCGCGTCGTTGTTCTCGGTTTGTGGGTAGAAGTAGGTCAGGATCCTGGCGCTGACATCCGGGTCGAACGCCCACGTCTGTCCCGGGCTCACCGGGGCCGCGGGCACGAGCTTCGACCAATCCCCGCGGTTCAGGACGATCCAGTTCTCGGCGGGAAACTCACCCCAGGAGCCCCGGTCGTCGCCGCGAGCAATGAGATGCAAGGTGAGGGTGTCCGCTGCAGCGGGGGGCGGGATCGACTGCGGCCCCGGCGGCACAGCCGGTTTGCCCGCCTGCGGTCTGAACTGGCTGATCGCCCGTCCAAGACTGGCCAGTGTGGTTGTCGCATTCTCCCCCGCGACAACGTCAAACGTGTGCCCGTCGGGGCTCAGAACATAGGCGCGCACGTCGCCCACAGGTAGCTTCCTCGCAAAGCCCTCTTCTCGTATGCGTTGTAGCTCTGCCCGTTCCTCGGGTGGGGCCCCCGCGCTCTTGCTGTAGTAGTCATCGTTTGCCAGGTAGGCGCAGACGAAATGCCGATTGAGCTCGGAGATCACGTACTTGTTCGAGAGCGGACCCGCTCTCAGTGCAAAGCCGCCGCCTCAGCAGCGTCCCGTGTTTATTCGGCCGTCCCCGGTGTAGAGAAAGATCGGCCGATTGTTCTCCTTGGCAAGGCGAACGGCCGTGCGAATATCGGTGACCCAGCCGATCTCGTCGAAGCGCTTGTCCTCGGCAGACGCCTGCCGCTCGGCCACCGTCTTGTCGACCCAGCGCACGACCCTGCCATCGGACACGCTACCGGCGGTCGCGCAACCCGTAGCGGCAACGCTACCGAGCAAGAGCCCTACGATCAGCTGAGCGAGGGGTGTTCTTCCGTTTCTAGGCATCGCCGACCTCCCGGGATGTGCGTGATCATGTCCCAGTTCTTCCTGCCTGACACGGTGGGTCAAGCGCGTACCAACGCGTCTTGGCATCTTATGATCATGCTGCACCCGCGTGGAGCGAGGGTCAAGCATAGCGAGCATCGGGCTGACGGCCCACTGGCCCGGTCTAGAGGCGACAAAGCACACGGCACCTCGACACCGCGCGATGGATCCTCGTGGCGATCACCACGGGCCTCATGACGTTCGAGGTCACCCAAAGACCGGTCGGTGGCGGCCGGCGAACGAAGTCGCCCCAAGGGCACGACGCCACGGGCGACTAAGCGCTAGGCCGTGGATGCGGCCGGGCGGGGCGGTGGAACCGCTCGCCAAGGTCGGACGCTCCGTCCTTCGTAGTGGGCTGGGATCGGAACCTCGAGGAGGTCCAGCAGGATTGGAGCCACGTCCTGGGTGCGGATCGTGCCTGCCTCACCGCGCGAAAACAGGGGCGATCGGCCGAGGAGCAGGCCTTGCTGCCAGTGATCCCCGGTTCGGTCCGCCGAGAGGGTCCCGGTAACCCTTCCGACGTGGGCAGATTCCAACGCACTGATCGGCACGGTGTGATCCCATTCGATGAACAGGTCAGGCATGTCCTGGAGGCGCGCACCCTGGTAGAGCTCGCGCGCTCGCCGAACCCACGGGACGGCCGACCGACCAGTGGCCGGGTTCTGCAGCTCCAACAACCTCTCCGCTAGCTCGTCACAGAGCTGCTCGTACTCCTGGCCCGGCGCCACGACGCCGAACGGCTCTCGGCCCTTGAGGTTGATCCGAATGGCGCTCGTCATGTTGTTCGAAGGAAGGACGAAAGCGCGCATACCGGGCTTCCAGAGATTCGGCCTCGGATGTGTCAGGCCCCATAGCGCCGCCATGGGACCGGGCAACCGGGTCTTCAGCGCCTTTCGCACTCGGTTCGGAAGTAGGCGCCGGAGGTTCCAGAACGCACCCCGAAGCCCGCCGATCGCGTAGGAGTCACGATGCGGGGTGTCGGGTATCTCCGATGAGCCGCCCAGGTTCAGACGGTCGAGAACGGACTCTAGAAGGTGGGCGCCGGCGTAGTAAGGTCCCATGCCGTGGCTGAGGATCACCAAGACCGGCACCTCGGCTGGTAGGTCGCTCAGGATGGCGCCCACACCAGTATCGATGGCGTGGTAGACGTCCCGGATGGCCGAGTGCAGGGCCGGCGGAGCGGAGGCAACGTGAAGAGGATGACTCGGATCCATCAGATGCCAGAACTGATGGCCCGCGCAGTGTGATTCCGAGAAAACCCCCAGAAAGAAGTCCCAATCCTCCTGAGCCAGATAGTGGCGAAGCAGGCTCGCTTTTCGCCGGGCCCCCTCGACGAGTCCGGTCCGCAATGCCTCGTAGTCGGCCAGCGACCGATCCGGAGCGTCGCAGTATGGAACGGGATGCTCGCCAAACCGATCCAGTACGTCCTGGATCACGCTGTTCGGCCAGGAGCTCCGCGGCCAGGACCAGGAGTCGTGGACCCCCCAGTTCGTGATCTGTACCCCGTTGAGCCCCTCGGTGGGCCGCCCGAACGGAGCGTCGATCACCGCTACGCGCTTCCCTGCCCGGCTCATGTGCTCCCAGAACGGGGGCGCGGTCAGTCGATCCGCATACATCGCTATCTCGACGTCGTAGGTCCCCGCCCGGAGCCCCTGAAAGGAAAACATCCCGTGAGTCGCCGGCGAGGTGCTGGTCAGGAGAGTCGGCCAGATGCCTCCCTCGAGGACCGCGACCGGAGTGGCGATCGGGGCGACCAGCCCGTCGGCCAGGAGGCTCGCGAAGGTGGGCAGATAGCCTTCACCGGCCCACTTTCGGACGAGGCCACTATCGGCCGCGTCCACCGCGATCACTACCAGCCTGGGTTTCGGCATCGGGGAGAGGCCGCTGGGCAACCGCGGTCAAGCCTCTGCCGACAGCATGTTGGCCAACTCGAGCCAGCTTCGCGTGACGGCAGCCCCTGCCGGCAAGTCGTAGCGAGGCCGCCAGCCGAGCTCGGTCCGCGCGCGCTCGTTAGAGAACGCGATCCGCATGCACTCCCGCGTCACGCGACCCAGATCTGGCCATGGCGCTTCCGAGCCGGTACTCTCCGCGGCGCCTACCGGTCGCGCGCCCCTGCGATCCTTGAGCGCAGTCAGCCGCTCGCTCGGCAACACACTCTTCGCGAGGCGCTTCCCGCCCGTGATGAGCGCGCGGAGCATCATCACCGAGGATAGCTGCCGATGGAACTCGGCGGACGTCGCGAGCCGACCGAGGGCCTGGATGTCCCTCTTCAGTGTCGGCCGCTGGGATGCCCAGTACCGCCGGACGTCTTCCGAGCCGACACTGACGATCCGGGGAGTCGGCTCCACCATTCGCGCGAAGGCCAGATTGAACTCGCGCCATGTAACCGCGTTGTCGGCGGTGACGAAGAAGGCCGACCCGATTCCCTGGGTCGTATGGATCGCGGCAAGGATGGCGTCGCAGACGTCATCGACGTAGACCGCATTGCAGATACCGCGACCCTCGTCGAGCATCGTGAACACTCCCCGAAGGCGGGCGGCCTCGACGATCGAGGTGACGAACGGACCGTACGGCCCATACACGATGGTGGGTCGCAGGATGACGGCAGGAAGCCCGTCTCCGATGCCGCGTTGAACCACCATCTCGGCACCCGCCTTCAAGTTCGAGTATTCGTGTCCGGGATAGCGACCGATCCGGGCGGTCGCCTCATGCGCGGCCTCCGGACCCGGATCGGGCCCGTGCACGGCGATCGAGCTCATGTGCACGAGGCGTTTGATGCCCGCCTTGCGGCAGGCGCGGACCAGAGTCCGCGTTTGTGAGCCTTCGGAGTACGCAAGATGGACGACCGCGTCGCAGCCGACCAGCGCCCGGTCGAGGCTGGCGGAGTTGTCAAGGTCACCACCTACCATCTCCGCGCCCAGCCTCGCGATTCGAGGCGCGTGGGTAAAGTTGCGTACGAGAACCCGGTACGGGAGCTTGTAGTCGAGAGCGAGCCGCTCACAGAGCCGAGAGCCGATGAAGCCCGTGCCGCCGGTCACGAGGACCTTCGAAGGAGTCATCGGGCGAGGTCGGCGGTCAGCCAGGGCTGTGGCAGCTGGCGCCGGACGGAGTAGGCGCGCTCGATGACCCGCAGCGCGCGGAGCGCCGATCGGGCGGTCACGCATGGCTCGCGACGCTCTGCCACCGCGGTCACGAAGTCGACGAGCTGATCACGGAATGGATCCGTGGCCGGGCGGCCGGGAGCCCAATCGTCTCGGTGGAGGTCCATCACCACCGGTTGCCCGGCCGCCAGCTTCCGTACGGTCACCACGTCGGCCGCGCTCGTGGCGGCGAGCGCGAGGCCCTCCTTGCCCCGGATCCGAAGACCGTTTCGCTTCAGATCCGTCCAGCTGAACGAGAAGCGGACCGGCACCTTTCGGCCATTCACGACCACCGTGGCCCGCAATTCGGCATTGGCCTCGATACCCCCGTAGGAGTCGTCCTCATACTCGATATCGGACAGATCGCCGAATAGCCAGACGACGGCATCCACCATGTGGATCCCGGTGTCGAAGAACACGCCCCCGCCGGTGTGTTCACGGCTGAAGTAGGCGGGTGAGTCCATGGGCCAGTCGAGGGGTCCACCGAACTCCGCGACGATCTCCTCCACCTCGCCCACGAAGCCGTCGAGCACGAGGGCTCGCAGCAAGGGTAGATTCGGGAGAAATCGACACCATTGAGCGACCGCCAGGTGTCGGCGGTGTGCGGTAGCGGCGTCGATCATCCTCTCGGCATCGGCAACGGAGGCGGCAAGAGGCTTCTCGCAGCAGACGTCGATCCCCATCTCGAGAAGCCGAACGGATACCGATGCGTGATGGCGCGGAGTGACGGCCACTAGGGCCGCATCGACGCGCCCGTCGAGAGACGCCAGGTCGTCGGTGATGGGCGCCGAAAGCCGAAAGTGCCTGCGAAGGCGCTCCGCGTTCCCGCGGTTCAGGTCGCACAGGGCGGACACCGTCACGTTGTCGATGCCGATCAGGGCCGGCATGTGGTAGTGGCGCACTACTGCGCCACAGCCGACGATCGCCAGGCGGATCATGACTGGAGGCGAGGCTCGACCGTGGGCGTGAGCGTTGTCGTCGAAGGAGACCAAGACAAGGGGCCGACCCTCCCAGGAATGTCGTTCTGGCGCCTTGCTCCAGTATATGATCTGAGCGAGGACGTCGTGCAGGCTAAGCTCAATCGGGCTGACCTCTCCGTCGTCATCAGCACCTACAATCGTGCTGACGTCCTGGCGCGCGCCCTCGAAAGCCTGTGTGAGCAGGACCTGGATCCCTCCCGGTACGAGGTCGTCGTGGTGGACAACAACTCGACCGATCACACCCCGGAGGTCATACGGTCATTCGCCGGAAAGGCCCCTGAAGTTTTTTCCGTGTTCGAGCCGCGGCAGGGGGTCGCGTACGGGCGGAACACAGGAATTCTTACCGCCTCGGCGCCCATCATCGCCTTCACCGACGATGACATCCGGGTCCCGAGGAACTGGGTCTCAACGATTCTCGCCGTCCTGTCGGAGCATCCGGAGGCCTCCTGTGTCGGAGGCAAGGTGTTGCCCAACTGGACCAGGCCTTTGCCCGCCTGGCTCACGCGGGAGCACTGGGGGCCCCTGGCGCTCCTAGACTACGGGGACGATCCGCTCTACGTGGATGCCAACCGGCGCCTCTGCCTCATCGGCGCCAACGTCGCCTTCCGACGGGAAGTCTTCGATGAGATCGGGACGTTCTCGCCCCACGTCCAGACGTTCCGCCGGGCCGCGGGGACCGAGGACCATGAGCTGCTCTTGCGCTTGTGGCGCCACGGGAGCCGCGGCCTCTACTGGCCGTCGCTGGTCGCCACTGCCGACATCGCCGCGGAGCGGATGCGCCGTGGCTATCATCGACGCTGGCACTACCGGCATGGTCGCTTGTCGGCGGCGATGCGCGACGAGCATCTCGAGCAGACGAGGCGTGGCTATCTCGGGGTCCCCGGCCATATCTACCGGCAATCCGCGGCCAGCTTTCGCGCCTGGGTCGCTAGCCTGCTGCGATCCGGCCGGGCCGGGGCCTTCACACGCGAGGTGCAGCTCTGGTCGGGTCTTGGCTTCGTCGTCGCACGATGGGCGGATGTCGTCGGGCGGCCGCTCCGGCGCGCCGTCGATGCCCCTCGGTGGGCCTCGCCCTCGGATCGGTCCCACGCCACGAGCTCTCCCCAAGCGATTTTGCCGCGGTCCGAACCCGGTATAGTATCGAACAAGGGACTTTCTCGGATGCAGACCGCTCGGGCAGCACGGGATCTTTCAGTCGTGATAACCACTTACAATCGCGCCGATGTCCTCCCTTCGGCGCTCGAAAGTCTACTGACCCAAGATCTCGATCCCGCTCGTTACGAGATCATCGTGGTGGACAACAACTCGACCGACGGGACCCCTCAGGTGGTGGAATCGTTCGCGGGAAGGTCCCCCGGGGTTCGGTATGTCTTGGAGCCTCGCCAAGGGATCTCCTTCGGACGTAACGCCGGCATTCGCGCGGCGGTGGCCCCGATCGTGGCATTCACGGACGATGACGTACGCGTCTCGCGAGACTGGGCCACGACCATCCTGACGGTCCTGGCCGGACACCCCGAGATTGACTGTGTCGGCGGCAAGGTGCTGCCCAACTGGCAAGGGCCGTGGCCGGCGTGGCTCACCCCGGAGCACTGGGCGCCGCTGGCGCTCCTGGACTACGGTGACGCGCCAGTTTACGTCACCGGGGAGCGACGGCTCTGTCTCATCACGGCCAACGTGGCCTACCGACGCGAGGTTTTTGACCGGATCGGCATGTTCGCTTCCCATATGGCGTGGCTGTCGGATCACGAGATTTTAGTCCGTCTCTGGCGTGCCCGCGGTCAGGGCCTGTACTGGCCTCAGCTGACCGCCACCGCCGACATTGCCCCTCAGCGCATGCGTCGCCGCTATCACCGCCAGTGGCATCGCCGGCATGGGCGCTTCGCGGCCATCATGCACGACGAGGATTTCGAACGGACGAAGGTTGGTCACTTTCTCGGGGTTCCTGCGCACCAGTACCGTCGCGTTGCGGCCGAGCTGGTGGGTTGGGTGTCGGACACGATCCGGCGGGATCCGCGGAACGCCTTCAGTCACGAGCTGGGCCTCTGGGCTAGCCTCGGGTTCCTTGGTGCCCGCTGGCGTGAGTTTCTCTCCGGCCACTACGTGCCCACGCGCCGGTGAGTGACCCGCGTTCGGCCGGGTCGGAGCCGGCATTCACCCTTTGACCTAGCCGGACGCCATCGTGCGCATCCTTTTCCTGTCCGAGTACTACCCATTCAAGTTTCGTACTGATGTGTTCGGTGTGTTCCAGCGCATGCGCTTGCTGCTGGACGCGATGAGCGGTCTCGGAGAGCTCGATCTGCTCTTCCTGGCACCCTTTGGTGTCGATCCCTCGCCGGCGGGCCTTCTGCAGCTCGAGAAACTGATCGAAGCGGAGTGGCACCTCCGCGTAAACGCATTTGTTCGAGACCAGTTGCCGGCCCGCCCCCGCCCTTTTCGGGAGCGACTTCCGATCTGGGTGGGTTCCGTCGTCCGGGGCGCAGTGGCTTTTGAGGACGAGATCAACCTGAACAACAGTCACGAGCCGTCCCTTCGGGCGGTCCGTGAGTGTCTAGACCGTCGACCGGACATGATCCTTGCGTTTCGCCTGGGCAGTATGGCCCCGTTGTTGCGGATTGGTAGGCCCCTGCCACCGATCTTCTTCGATCTTGACGACGCCGAGCACGTAAAGGCGATGCGACTGTCCCGGGGGCGCGCAGGCCTCGTACGTCGTGTCCGTACATATGGGGCGGTGCCGATCCTCTGGTGGAGCGAACGGCGTGCGATGACGCTCGCGCGCAGCACGTTCGTGGCCTCCATGCGGGACTGGAACCGCTTTCGGCACTTTCCCCGTCATTCCGAGCGAGTTGTGGTCCCGAACGCGGTGAGGGTGCCGTCACCGGAGCGCCTCACGGTAGAGCCAACGATGCTCTATCTTGGAAACTACCTATACGGGCCCAATGTCGAAGCAGCGGAGTATCTGCTCCAGGAGATCTGGCCCCGAGTCAGATCGCTCGTCCCGGGCGCTCGCTTGTTCATCGCGGGCTCGGAGCCCGAACGAATCTCAGCTCACGCGTCGCCTCCGCCTGGAGTGGAGTTCACGGGATTCGTGGAAGACCTCAGCGACCTCTACCGGCGAACGCGAGTGGTCTGCTGCCCGATTCGCGTGGGGGGCGGCACGCGACTCAAGATCCTCGAAGCGGCTGCGTATGGAAAGCCGCTCGTCTCGACGACGATCGGCGCGGAGGGCATCGAGCTCCGGGACGGCCGCGAGATCTTTCTGCGTGATGAGCCCATGTCGTTTGCCGCCTCCTGCGCGAAGCTTATGGCCGATACTTCGCTTGCGGAGCAGATGGGAGCCGCCGCCCGGCGAGTGGTCGGTCAACTCTACGAGCGCGATATCGTCATCGAGCAGATCAGGAAGGCCGTTGTGGACCGGCTAGGGGCGGCGTGACCGGATCGATGGCGCCGACCGTCAGCGTAGTCATCACTACCTACAACCAGGCCCGATACATCGGTGCGACGATCGCTAGCGTCCTCGCCCAGACCTATCGCGACTTGGAGATCATTGTCGTCGACGACGGATCGACGGACCGGACCGAGGCGGAGCTTGCTCCTTACCGATCCCGGGTGAACTACATCCGGCAGCGCAACCGTGGAGTCGCTGCCGCGAGAAATGTCGGTATTCGTCATGCAACCGGCCGCGTGCTGGCATTTCTGGATGGTGACGACCTCTGGGAGCCGGACAAGATTCGGCGGCAGAGGGATGTGGCCGATGCACACCCTGGGTCCGGCTTGATTGTCACGGATGGAATGGAGTTTGGGCCTGAAGGGACGATACGGGAGTCCTTGTTCAATCCGTCTATCGTGCCGTTATTCAAGGACGACGATACGCTTACGCTGCGTTGCTACCGCGAATTGATCATTCAGAACCTCGTCACGACCACCTCACAGGTGATGGTACCGAGGACGGTGATCGACCGGATCGGCGTCTCGGATGAGCGCTTCGCTGTTTCGAGTGACTGGGATCTGTACTTGCGAATCGCGGCGGAGTTCGAAGTGACGTTCTTGAAGGCGTGCCTGGTCCGGTACCGGTATCTTCCAACCAGCGCGTCCGGCCCGCGGGGGCTTCGGCTTTTCCGGTGGGGCCTCGATGAGATCCGTATTCTTCGAAAGCACGTTCGACTGGCGCCTCCTGCTATGCGGCAGTCGGTCAGGAACGAACTGGCTCGCCGGACCCGCTCGATCGCGGAGGAAGCCTACTACTATAGCATGGGGAACAATCGCGCCTGGGCGCGCCGGTACCTGTTCAAGGTGGTCCTCGGGAATCCGACCTCAGTAGCCGCGGTCGCGTATCTCGGTGCGGCATGCGCTCCTCAGGCTCTGTCGAGGCGGTTCGGTCGGCTGCTGCGGCGGGTGATCCGCCTCGGCGACCCGCTGTGACGGACCTTGCACAGCGAGTCGTGGCGGCAGCGCTGCACCCCCCGGCGCCGCACGAGAGTCGCCCAGGGTCGGGCGAGCAAGCAGGTCGCGGGAGGTGCCCCCTAGGACGACAAGAATGGCTGGAGGAGTCGCGACTTCAGGGTGAGCGGTCTATACTCAAACGGACATGAGGACGCGTCCGCAATCCCTCCCCTGCCATCCGCGGTTGACCGTGCCGGGCCAGACACGGGGGGAAGCGTTCTAACCGTGGGCGAATTTTCTCGTACTTCGACGGAGCCTCGGCGCAATCTTGTTCGCCTTCTTGCATTCTATCTCCCGCAGTTCCATCCGATCCCCGAGAATGATCGCTGGTGGGGACGGGGCTTCACCGAATGGACAAATGTGGCGCGGGCGAAGCCGCTGTTTCGAGGTCATGTCCAGCCGCATCTCCCGGCGGATCTTGGCTTCTACGATCTTCGGGTCCCAGAAGTGCGGGAGGCTCAAGCCGAGCTTGCCCGTAGTCATGGGATTTTCGGGTTCTGCTACTACCACTACTGGTTCCAGGGAAAGCGGCTGTTGAACCGACCCTTCGATGAAGTGCTCATGTCGGGGAGACCGAACTTCCCATTCTGCCTCTGCTGGGCGAACGAGAACTGGACCCGAGCCTGGGACGGCAAGGATCGGGAGATACTGCTTCCGCAGCAGCATTCCTTCTCGGACGACCAAGCCCACATCAAGCACCTTCTCGCGGTCTTCGAAGATCCGCGGTATATCCGAATCGAGGGCAGGCCGCTCTTCCTGGTGTATCGGACCGAACTCTTGCCAGATCCGGGCCGAACCGCGGACATCTGGCGCAAGGAGGCGAGAATCGCCGGGATCGGTGAGCTCTTTCTCGCGCGGGTGGAGAGTTCTGTCCGCAACTGCGACCCGAAGGCCATGGGATTCGACGCCGCCGTCGAGTTCGCTCCGGACTGGGGCGTTCTGCCCACGCCATTGTTTCGCAGAAAACGTTGGGAGCTCCTAGCCAGACTCCAGGCTCGTTTTGGTGGCTTCGGCTTGATCCCGAGCGCTTATGTCAGACATCGCGTGTACCGCTACGACGACCTCATGCGGGAGATGTTGTCGAAGCCTGAGGTGCCTTACAGACGGTTTCGTTGCGTGACCCCTCGATGGGACAACTCGCCACGGCGGCCGAAGGACTCGGTCATCTTCCGGGACTCGACTCCGGACGCATACGAACGGTGGCTTCGCGAATCCATACAGAGCACGCTCGGCTCATTTCAAGGGGATGAGCGGCTCGTGTTCGTAAATGCATGGAACGAGTGGGCGGAAGGCAATCATTTGGAGCCTGATGTCGCCACTGGGCGCTCGTACCTCGAAGCCACTGCCCGGGCGGTTGGCATCGAGATTCCGAGGCAGGCGCCGATCGAACCGCAGTAGACCACCGCGCTGGTAGAGGCAACTGACTATGCGGATTGCGATCTGGCATAACCTTCCGAGCGGTGGAGGCAAGCGTGCGCTCTACTATCACGTCCGCGGCCTCGTCGAACGGGGCCACACCGTGGAAGCATGGTGCCCGCCGACTGCGGACGCGACCTATCTGCCTCTTCGGGATCTGATTTCCGAGCACGTGGTGCCGTTCGACTGGCACCCGGTGCCGGAGCACCATCGCGCGGCACGCATCATGGCTCCCTACCGCAACATCGTCACCAAGCTGGAGGCAATGGATCGACACTGCCGTCTCTGTGGGGACGAGATCAACCGCGGACGCTACGATGTCCTCTTCGCCAACTCCTGCAGCCTCTTCCGCGTGACCTCGATCGCCCGGCATGTCGATATTCCGAAGCTCCTCTACCTGCAGGAGCCGTACCGGTGGCTCTATGAGGCGATGCCGGAGCTTCCATGGCCCGCCCTGCCGCTCCCGCCCGGCGGTCGCTGGACGGTCGCCTATCTCAAGCGGTTCGTTCAGAATCTCATTCAAGTTCAGGGCCTTCGCGTCCAGGCAAGAGCGGAGCTCGAGAACGCGCGCGCGTTCGATACGCTCCTGGCCAACTCGCTATTCAGCCGGGAGAGCATCCTCCGCGCCTTCGGGATCGAGGCGAAGGTGTGTTATCTCGGCATCGATACCGAGCTTTTCGTGAACCTGCAGCGTCCGAAGGAGGCCTTCGTAGTTGGCCTCGGCAGCATCGTCCCGGGAAAGCGCCTCGAGGTAGCCATCACCGCACTTTCACGGCTGCCAGCCCCTCGCCCAGGCCTCGTCTGGATCGCCAATGTTGCGATCCCCCACCATCTGCAGAGGATGGAGCAGCTTGCCCATTCCCTCGGTGTGTCCTTCAGGGCTGCGGTTGGTATAGATGACAAGGAAATCGTCGACATACTGAACCGTGCTACAGCGCTTGTCTATGTGTCTAGGCTGGAGCCATTCGGCTTGGCGCCTCTCGAAGCCAACGCGTGTGGTTTACCAGTTGTTGCTATTGCTGAAGGAGGAGTTCGGGAAACCGTTTTCGACGGCGTCAATGGGCTTCTCGTCGACGACGACCCGGACGCGATCGCGCTGGCGATTCAAAGGCTCCTCGATGACCCCGCGTACGCCGCCCGGCTGGGAGCCACGGGGTCCGAGATGGTTTACCGTCGGTGGTCGCTGGCGGCCTCGATCGACCGCCTCGAACTGCGACTGGCGCAGGTGGTGAGGCCGGAAACCAAGCTGTGAGCCCTATCCCTCGATTCCTCCGCCTCACGGCGAAACGACTAGCGCAGTCCATCCCCGGCTTGGCGGATGTCGTGGCCGTCCGAGAAGAGGCTCATCGGGCACCCCAATTCGTGCCCCCGGGACACTTTTACTCACCGATCCCAGCTCTCGACGAATTGAGGCGCGACCACGAACGGCTTTTTGCGCCGCCGCCTCGCGCCCTGCCCGGGATCGCGCTCAACGAAGATCGCCAGCTGCAGTTGTTGGGGAAGTTCCGGACGTATTACGCGGATCTCCCCTTCCCAGAGCATCAGACGCCTGGGCACCGTTACTTCTACGAGAATCGCTACTACTCGTACTCCGACGCCATCATCCTCTACTGCATGATTCGCTATCTCCAGCCGAAGCGGATTGTCGAGATCGGTTCCGGCCACTCATCCTGCGTCATCCTCGACACGAATGAGCGATTCCTCGGCGGCGGTATCCGATGCACCTTCATCGAGCCGTATCCCGATCGCCTTTTCTCGCTCCTTCCACGGGAAGACGTCGACCGGATCCATCTGTTGCCACAGCGTCTGCAGGACGTGCCTCTCGAGCGCTTCCGAGAACTGCAGGCACACGATATCTTGTTCGTGGACTCTACCCACGTTTCAAAGGTCGGTAGCGATGTCAATTACATCATGGGCGAACTACTCCCCAACCTAAAGCCGGGCGTCCACATACACTTCCACGATATCTTCTATCCCTTCGAGTATCCCGCGGACTGGATATACAGTGGCCGCGCCTGGACAGAGGCCTATCTACTTCGCGCCTTCCTGGCGTTCAATGACTCGTTCGATATTGTATTCTTCAATACATTCCTCGAGCGTTTCCACCGTAAGGAGTTCGAGGAACACATGCCCCTCTGCCTTCGAAATGAGGGGGGCAGCCTGTGGATTTCTCGCCGCGTCTAGGGGCCACGCCTCGCTGCTCGATGTGCGTCACGGCTCGAGTGATGACCGCCCGCAATTCGTCCGGGGCGATACGGAAGTGTCCGCGGCCGGCGGGCGCACCAACGACGGCGTCGTAACCGAAGCCAAAGGCATGAGCCAGCCAGACGAAGTGCGGACTGATGAAGTCGGGGGCGAAGAGCTCCACTAGTTCCAGCGGCTGCCCGATTCGAAACAGTAGATTCGCCAGGCCCGCGCCGTGATTGGCCACGACCAGGCGAGCTTGCGAGAACAGTTCCATCTGGTCAGCCAGACCCATATCGTCGGTATCCACGATCTCGAAATCAAAGTCCGCAAGGACGTCCCGGAGATCCGAGAAATTGACGAGCAGTCGCCCTCTCCGTGGACCTCGGTTCAAGAATATCCGACGCTCCGAGGGCCGGGGCGTAGGGGGGTCGAGCATCTGCAGCGCGTACTCGACGTTCACCTTCTGGAGAGACATCGGCACCGGAATGACGAGCCGTTGGATCTCGATCATCGACGTGTGCTCCATCCAATGGCGCTCGCGCAGTCGCCCGCGGGCGATCGCCTGAGCAAAGAAGGGCTGGCGCCACACCCGGGGCCCGATCAATAGGGGAACGTTCTTCGGAAGATCGAGCTCATCGACGAGCCGAAGTTTGCTGAGGAGATCGTCAAAGAAGTGCCAGTAATTGCCTTCCCCGACACAGCGCAGCGACACCGCTGTATCGAGTCGGGGGATCGCCACCTTTCGGCCCGTGATGAGTGAAAGCGCCGCCCGAGAGGGGGCCTCTTCGAGGAGCCGGTGATAGTTGAAAGGGTGGGTCAAGACCTGGCCGCGAGGCCCAAGCACGAAACCTCGACGGGGCTCGAGATAAGATGTCTCTCGGAGATCGTAGAGCCACTCGCGATGCAGGTGCCGCGCAAACCGGGCCATGGATGCGGAAAACCGAGGGTCGGCAACCGACGTCCGAAACGCGAGTGGATGCGCATAGCGCTCGCGCACTAGGTATTGGCGATCGATGCGACGATTGAAGCGCCACGAATACGCGTGCCAGGCGCCGCCGGAGACGATCCCCACAATGTGTCTCATGCAGAAGCTAGAGGTTTCGCCGCCACGATCAGGGCCTGAGGACAGCGAGGTTCGTGGTCGAGAAATTCGAGCACCTGGAAGGTCTTGCTCCACTCCCTCTCGACGTACGGCTTGGGGATACACGTCTCGCCGTAGAAGGATGTCTCCAGCACTCCGCCTCCGCCAGTGGCGCTGTGACAGTACGTTCCGGCGTCGTATCTACGGAGGGACTCCTCGGTGTCGGGGAATGACGCCACGCCTCCTCTGGCATATTCGGGTACGTCGCGCCGGCGGCGCAGCTCCGCGCACTGCAGAATGAAATCCCGCTTCCTCGTGGTTACAAAGAGTAGGCCGCCTGGTCGGAGGAGTCGATGAAACTCCTTCAGCCATTTGAGGTGCGCTTCCTCCGAGAGATGCGAGAAGACTGAGTAGAGGTAGATCACATCGAAAGACTCGCTCGCGAATGATGACGGTGGCATGGGGTCAATCAAACGAAAGTCGCACCACGCGTTCCCGTTCCGCGCGGCCTCGAAGGCCTCGGCATAACAATCACAGCCAACCAGATTTCCGGGCTCGACGTCGCGAAGAAAGAACCGGATTATTCGACCCCAGCCGCAGCCGAAGTCCATCACTCTTGTATCGGGGCGAATGTCGCGCCCGTATCGCCGCGCGACGTCACGGACCAACCGATAGAAGTCATACGCTTCGCGAAGGGTGGTTTCGCCGGTGGAACCGGTCCAGTTTTGCTGAATGCTTTCGGCGGGCAGACCGGGAATGACGTCGCGCAGGGCCGGGGTGCTCTGCCTCCCCCTGACCAACACCCAGTACCAGTATCTGTCTGAGGTTCCCTTGAAGGCAGAATGAGGGGTGATCGCTCTCTGTCGGAGCATGGCGGTGAGAGACAGCCGGATCCGATAGAGCAGGTCACGACTCAAGCCGGCGCGCCGCAACAGCGCACGACCGGGCATCTGGCTCATAAGGTCTTCTTCCGGAAGGGTCCGCCCCCTAGACTGCGTCGCGGTTTCACGCAAGAAGGGGAGCAAGTTGACGTCCACCGCTCCGGGCAATTATCGCTCGGCGCCATTAGGGTTCAAATCAAAATTTACGTCGTGACTGGGTTGGCCATACGTCGACGTAGCCGTATACTGGCCTACGGGATCGGGCCTGGCCTCAGATATCCAGTATGGCCAGCAATTCAGACCGAAACGCCTCTGTCGTGGGTGGGAGGACTTCTTGTCCGGAGGACTGAGTTCTTCGAGCGACTCGGTGGTGCTGCTGACCACCACGGTGATCGAGCCCTCCAGGGGCTGGGTGCCCCTAAGACTGGGTGAGCTCTGGGAATACCGGGAGGTTCTCTATTTCCTGATCTGGCGAGACATCAAGGTTCGCTACCGGCAGACCCTCATCGGCGCCGCCTGGGCGATCATTCAGCCGTTCATGACCATGGTCGTTTTTACCGTGTTCTTCGGCCGGCTCGCCAAGATGCCCTCTGACGGCATTCCGTATCCGCTCTTTGCGTTTGCCGCGCTAGTGCCATGGACCTTTTTCGCCAATGGCCTGACCCAGTCCGCGAACAGTCTGGTCCACAGCGGCAATCTGATCACCAAGGTCTACTTTCCCCGGCTTCTCGTGCCCATGGCGCGCATCCTGAGCGGGCTGCCCGACATCGGGCTGTCGTTCCTAGTCCTCGTCGGAATGGTCTGGTGGTATGAGTGGCTTCATGTCGGACCTCGCCTACTGTGGCTCCCGCCGCTCGCGGCCCTGGCATTTGCGACCGCTCTGGGCGTTGGACTCTGGCTATCGTCGTTGAACGTGAAATACCGAGACGTCCAACATGCGGTGCCGTTCTTGATCCAGCTGTGGCTCTTCGCGACGCCGATCGCCTATCCGTCTAGCCTGTTGTCGGAACCCTGGCGTACTGTCTACGGGCTCAATCCGATGGTTGGTGTCGTCGAGGGCTTCCGATGGGCACTTCTCGCCACTGGGCCCGCACCCAGCCCTACGATCATTGCCTCGTCACTAGCTGCAGTGAGTATTCTCGTCAGCGGGGCCTTCTTCTTCCGCCGTGTGGAACGCACGTTTGCCGATGTTGTCTGACCGCCCGTGATCGACATCGCCGTTCGCGTCGACAACCTCGGGAAGCTGTACCACATTGGGCCGAGTAGCCACGGCGGCCAGCTCATGCTCCGAGAGGTCCTCTCCAGGGTTGTGACCGTTCCCGTTCGCAAGATGGCGGGCGCTGGCCGTAGCCTCTGGACGCGCTCTCGCCGCGCCGCCCCTCCTAGTCGCACCTCATCGGCGCATCCGGATCACATCTGGGCCCTCCGGAATGTCTCGTTTGACATCGAGCGTGGCCAGCTCGTCGGGATCATTGGCCCTAATGGGGCGGGAAAGAGCACGCTGCTCAAGATCCTTTCCCGCATTACGGAGCCCACAGAGGGCCGGGTCGAGATTCGCGGACGCGTCGGCTCTCTCCTCGAGGTGGGTACGGGCTTCCATCCGGAACTGACCGGTCGCGAAAACACTTACCTCAGTGGCGCCCTCCTCGGTATGCGGAAGATCGAGATCGACCGCCAGCTGGACGAGATCATCGCGTTCGCTGAGATCGAGAAGTTCGCTGATACACCCGTGAAGCACTATTCCAGCGGCATGTACGTCCGTCTCGCCTTTGCCGTCGCGGCGCACCTGGAGCCTGAGATTCTCATCGTGGATGAGGTTCTGGCGGTAGGAGATGTCTCCTTCCAGCGCAAGTGTCTCAACAAGATGGAGGATGTCCGGCAGCATGGCAGAACCGTGCTCTTCGTATCTCACAATATGGCCGCCATCACCCGCCTCTGCCAGCGCGCAATCCTCGTCTCTGAGGGAAGAATTCAGCAGGACGGTCCCGCCGCCGAGGTTGCCAGCGCGTACCTGCTGTCTAGCTTACGGGCGACTGCGGAGCGAAGCTGGCCGTCACCAGAGAGTGCCCCGGGCAACGAGATCATTCGGCTCCGGAGCGTCCGCATTCGAGACGAACAGGGGACGACCGTCGAGAACGTGGATGTCCGGTCACGTGTGGGAATAGAAATGGTTTACGATATTCTCGAATCGGGCCATGTCTTGTCGCCGTATTTCGCGTTCTACAACGAAGCTGGTCTGTGCCTGTTCGGCACGACGGATCTCGACCCCGATTGGCGCAGCAAGCCCCGGCCCGCTGGAGTGTTTACGAGCACGGTCTGGATCCCCGGCAACTTTCTCGCTGAGGGAACGGTCCTCGTGACAGCGGCAGCCAGCTCGTTCCGCCCGGTGCGCCTCCACTTCATGGTGAGAGACGCGATCGCGTGTCATGTTACCGACACACTCACCGGTGAGTCGGCGCGGGGCGATTGGGACGGGAACTTTTCCGGGGTAGTCCGACCGCTACTGCCCTGGACGACCGCGTTCAAGGGAACCGCATGAACTGACGCGACATCGGATCTACGAGTCCGTGGGTTCGATCGAAGTCTCAGGCGAACCATCATCACGTGTTGGCGGACAGAACACGAATCCTCCGGGATTCGGATCCAGAATGGTGAGCCCGGGCGCCAAAGGCAACGTGATCGACTGGTACCCTTCGCGCTTGAGCATGTCCAGATACCGAGGCACGCCCATGTTGGCCAGTTTCCGCTCGAGATCTCCTGGTGGCGTCCCAGGGAGCGCTCTCTGGTAGTTCCAGGCGGTATCGTGAAACACGACAAGCGCGTTCGGCGTCAGCCAGGGCCGAAACAGTTCAAAGTCGCTCCGAACACCTTCGAAGGAGTGGTCCCCGTCGATGAAGAGCAGATCAATGGGCGTCGCCCAGGATTTGGCGGCCTCTGCAGAGGTCGCGGTGATGACTTCACACCAGTCTTCCAGGTGATAGTCGCGCAGCCGAGCTCGGAGGAATACCTCGGTGTCCCCCGCGGTGCCAATCTCTGTCCAGAGATTGATCGAGTGAGGGTCGATCGCATACACGCGGCCGACGCCGTTCTGGCGGCAGGCTAGGGCCAATGCACAGGTGCTGCGGCCCCGCGCGCTTCCGATCTCCACGATGACTTGCGGGCGCTTAGCCCGGACGAGACTGTAGAGGACGAAGACGGCGTCACCGAGTCCGGAGTGCCAATCCACGCGGCTAGCATAAGGGGGGACAAAGACGTCGGTAAAAGCTCGGAACTCGGAGATCGTGCGCAGGAGTGAGAGTGCTACTCGGCGGACGCATTGCGCAGCGAGTTGTCGAAGGCTGGTGCTGAATGCCACTTTGTTGGTAGAGGGCTCGAAGCGATGCGTTCTCAGCGCCCCAGCGACCGGACGTTCTGCCGCCAGTATGTGAGGAGGTCCTCGAGGGTGCGCCGCTCGAAGGGTATTTCGACTTGCCAGCCCATGGCTCCCACGAAGCTCTGCGCCGCCGCCAGATGGATAATGTGGGTGGCGCGGCTCATTGCCAGGAGCTGGCGCACCGAGAATGTGTCGCGCAGATCGCATTCGACGATCTCGACTCGACCGCGGAGATGTTCGATGTTATCCATGCGGCTGCGCCACCGCACGGAACCGATGACCGTCGCGCCTTGGGCAAGCGCGTACTCCGCCATGTGACTTCCCACGAACCCCGTGATTCCGGTGATGAGCAGGCGCATCGTTCATATCCTACACGATGCATCGACCGGGGAACGCATGCCGCAGGGCGCGAGGCTCGTGCTGGAGGGGGAATCTAAACGTCCGCGCTGGCATGACCCTAGGCCATGCCAGCGCGTTTACACCTATCCTGACTCTGCTGCTAAGTCTTGACTAAGCGTTGGGGGCCCTATGCCCCTTCAGACGGCGCCGGAGAACCGCACCAACTCCCGCGAGCGTGGTGCCGAACAGCAGAAGCGTGGTCGGTTCGGGGACCGGATCGAGGCAGCCAGTGCACGTAAAGTTGATGCCAGCCTGGGTCGGGTGACGATCGGCGAAGAAGAGGTCAACGATGTAGTCTCCGGCGCCGAGGATGGTGCTGCTGGTCGTGGAGAGGCTGACCGCTTTGACACCGCCATTGTCCAACACCCGGCCACCGTTCAGGAAGAGCCACGCGTCGTCGTCAGCGCTGAGCGTCAGAGTTGCCGTGGTGGCGACGTGGAACAGGCCGGTCCAGTGGACCGAGCGGAACCCATTGGTGTCAGAGGCAGCGCCCGTCGGGAAGAAGTTGGACGCGAAAGCACCGCCACCCAGCACGCCGCCAGTGAAGGAATCCACCCGAACTGGAACCGAGTCGGCGGTCACGATACCGGCATGAGCCGTCCACCATTGGATCCTGCCTGCACCATCCACGTCCTTGATCGCCCCCGAGTTCGGTGCGGGGATCCCGCTGAAGACCGGGAGGCCACCGTTGAGCGCGGGCAACACAAGGTTTGGCACGGTCCCATTGTCGATCGTGCTGCTCGGGGTCGATACGTCCGGATTTGTCGGCGACAGCACGAAGTAGTTGCCCGTGAGACTAAGGGCAAGCGCCGGCGACGTGGCCAGAGTTAGGGTTAGAGCCATCCCGAGCCCTACCATCGTCAGCATCAGGCTCCGTCTCTTCATGTTCGCTTCTCCCTTCGATCAAGGACTGAACTGGTTAGCTCGGCTGCGGCTACAGAAAGCAACCGCAATGCCATAGTCTCGGCAACAGTTACACTCATTATTTCAACAAGTTACAGCTACGGTCCCTGCTGGCCCTATGAACTTGGCTGCACAGTCGGTATGCCAAGCTTCAGGCCCTAGCACCGCGGCATCACAACGAGGCTCGCCCTTGAGCCAACCCAGCAGTCCGTTCTAGAGCAAGCGACATACCACTGGGGGCCCTCAATCCAACTGGTTGTTTTGGTTTGAGACTGAAAGAGATGGCCGAGATGACCACAGGAAAGGATTTCCACAGATCTCCCGGTTCTGGGATGTAACTTCCCGTTTCCCTATCTGAGGCTTGCGGACATCACTTCCCAGGAAGTAGCGTAAGGAGACCTCCCGATGTCCGAGAGCCAGACCTACCACCCCAGCGTGAGCAGCAAGAGCGCCCCGGTTCCACCTCCGGCGTGGGGCCAGGTCCTGTTGCTCTCCCTTGGATTGGCCGTGATTCTCGCTCTGCTATACTGGCCCGCTCTGCGGGACCTGAGCGCCCAGTGGTGGGACGACGCCAACTACAACCACGGCTTCCTGATCCCGCTCTTCAGCGGATTCTTGATCTGGCGAGAGCGCCGGCAGCTCCGCGCGATCCCACCCTCGGGGAGCGCCCTTGGGCTGCCCGTGCTCCTCGGTGGCATCGCGTTGCTCCTCCTCGGGGACATCGGCGCCGAGAACTTCCTTACGCGCGGCTCGCTGATCGTCATCCTGGCCGGTCTGGTCCTCTTCCTGACCGGTCGTGCCACCTTCCGGGCGGTGCTGTTCCCGCTCGCGTATCTGTTCTTCATGATTCCCCTGCCCGGCATCCTGTTCTACGCGATCACCTTCCCGCTGCAACAGATCGCCGCGGAGCAGGCCGCCTGGACGCTCGATCTGCTCGGCGTGCCGGTTCTGCTCGACGGCAACATCATTCACCTGAGCCAGATCAGCCTCGGCGTGACGGAGGCCTGCAGCGGCATTCGCTCGCTGATCTCGCTCCTCGCCGGGGCGGCCGCGTGGGCCTACCTGATGCTGCCGATCGGCTGGTCGTCGGTGCTCTTCGTCCTCGCGGCGATCCCCATCACGATCCTGGCCAACGCGGCGCGTGTGGTGGCGACCGGGCTGATCGGGCAGTGGTTCGGCGTCGAGTACGCGTCCGGCTTCTTCCACGAGTTCGCCGGCCTGGTCGTCTATGTCTTCGCCTTTGTCTGCCTGATGGGTGTCTACGGCCTCATCCAGGCGTGGCGGGCCGCGCGCAGGAACCGGCCGGCATGACGCTCCCGATCCGGGCGGCCCTCGCCGCGGTGCTCCTGCTCGGGGCCCTCCTGGTTCTCCAGTTCCGCTCCACCGGGGAGGCGGTGCCGATCCGGAAGAGCTTCGACACCTTCCCGTCCACCGTCGCCACGTGGCAGGAGCGTCAGAGCAACAATCTGGACCTCGAGATCGTGAACCTGCTCAAGGTCAACGACTACGTGATGCGGCGCTACGTCGACCGCGATGGGCGCACCCTCTGGCTCTACATCGGGTACTGGGCCACCCAGCGAAAGGGCGCGCAGATCCACTCCCCGCGGAACTGCCTGCCGGGTGGCGGCTGGGAGCCGATCGAGGCTTCGCGTCTCGTCGTGACGCTGCCGGCGCCGTATGCGGCGATCGAGGTCAATCGCTACCTCATCCAGAAAGATCGCGACCAGCAGGTGGTACTCTACTGGTACCAGTCACAGGGCAAGGCGGTCGCCGGCGAGCTGGACGCGAAGATCGAGATGGTTCGCAGCGCGATCATCCGCAACCGCACCGACGGAGCGCTGGTGCGAGTATCGGCTCCGGTCAGCGGTGGCCTCGCGGAGACCACCGACGGCCTGGTTCGCTACGTCCAGGCGCTGTATCCGCTATTGGCGGAATATCTCCCCGAGTAGGAACAACGAGGGCACGCGAATGTCGTCGAGCGCGCGGGTCGGCACCGTCTTCCTCATGATCGCCCTGGTCCTGGCCGGTTGTGCCCGGACCCCCGAGGCGAAGAAGGCGCGGTACCTCGAGCGCGGCAACCGGTACTTCAAGCAGGAGCAGTACCGGGAGGCGATCCTCGAGTACCGGAACGTGCTCCGCATCGACCAGAAAGAGCCGGCCGCCACCCGGCAGCTTGGCCTGGCCCACTATCAGCTCGGCCAGTTCGGCGTCGCCTTCCGGTACCTCACCCAGGCGCAGCAGCTCGATCCGGACAACACCGAGGTGCGGCTGAAGCTGGCGAGCATCTACGTCCTCGGTGGCCGGCCCGACGACGCCACCGCCCAGGTCGAGGCGGTGCTGAAGAAGGAGCCCGGCAACTTGGACGCCCTCGTGATCTTCGCCGGCGCCGCCAACACGCCGCGCGAGATCGACGAGGCCCTCGCGCGCATGCGGGCGGTTGAGCCCACGTTCGGCACAACCGCCAAGCTGCATCTCGCGCTGGCCGGCCTCTACCTGCGCAAGCAGGACACCGCCGCGGCGGAGCGCGAGTTCCGCGAGGCGGTGGCGCGCGAGCCGAACTCGGTCGAGTCCCACATGGCCATGGGCAACTTCCTCGTCTCGCGCCGGGATCTGGCCGGCGCTGAGGGCGAATTCCGCGCCGCCGCGGATCTGGCTCCGATGGGCTCCCCCGCCCGCGTGCGCCTCGCCGATTTCTACCTCCTGATGCGGCGCCCCGAGGACGCGCGGCGGGTGCTCAAGCAATCCACCGAGAAGGCGCCGGACTCCCTGCCCGCGTGGCGACTGCTGGCGCAGCTGGACTTCGCCGAGGGGAAGCTCGCCGACGCGGTCAAGTCGCTCGACGTGGTGCTGAAGAAGAGCCCCTCCGACGTCGACGGCCACCTCCTCCGCGGTCGGGTCTACCTGACCCAGAATGACACGACCAGCGCCATCCAGGAGTTCCAGACGGTGCTCAAGTCCGAGCCCCGGATGCCGGCCGCGCACTACCAGCTCGCCGTCGCCTACCTGCGAACGGGGAACGCCCAGCAGGCGAAGAGCGAGCTCCGCGAGGTACTGAACGCGGCTCCCGGCTCTGTCGACGCGACCATTCTCCTCGCCCAGCTGAACATCCAGAGCGGCGCGGTGCAGCCGGCCGTCGAAGATCTCGAGCGGGTGCTCAAGCTTCAGCCCCAGGCCGGCGGCGCCTATCTCATGCTGGGCAGCGCGTACCTGGCCCAGAAGCAGCCGGCGAAGGCGATCGACACCGGGCGGCGCCTGGTCGCCGCGGTTCCCAAGGACCCGCGAGGGCCCTTCCTGATCGGGCTCGGCCTCCTCTCGCAGGGCAAGCGGCCGGAAGCGCGGAAGGCGCTGGAGACATCGCTCGAGCTGTCGCCGGGGTTCCTCGATCCGCTCGTCCAGCTGGTCCAGATGTCCCTCGTGGACAAGCAGCCGGACGTGGCCCTCGCCCTCGCCCGCAAGCAGGCGACGCTGGTCTCGAGCTCGGCGCCCCACCAGATGGTGCTCGCCGGTGTCCACCTAGCGCGACGGGAGACCGGGCCCGCCGAGACCGCCTATCTGAAGGCGATCGAGCTCGACCCAAAGATGTCGGAGCCCTACCGGATGCTGGCCGCGCTGTACGCGGATACCAAGCGGTACGACCAGGCGCTGGCCCGTCTCGGCGACGCGCTCAAGGCGAGGCCGAACGACACGGCCGCCCTCATGCTGACCGGAGTGATTTACGAGCAGAAGGGCGACACCCCGAAGGCGCGCGACGCCTACGAGAAGGTGCTCGCCCTCGAGCCGCGGGCGGGCGCCGCCGCGAACAACCTCGCCTGGATCTATTCCGAGTACGGCGGCGACAAGGACAAGGCCCTGCAGCTGGCTCAGATGGCGAAGGAGGTGGCGCCGGAGGACCCCCGCGTGTCCGACACGCTCGGCTGGATCCTCTACAAACGCGGCGTATACCAGCGAGCGCTCTCGCTCCTCCTAGACAGCTCCGCGAAGCTCCCCGACAACCCCCAGGTGCAGTACCACCTGGGGATGACCTACGCCCAGCTCGGGGATCAGGCGAACGCGCGGAAGGCCCTCAATGCCGCCATCGGCTCGCCCGCCGACTTCTCGGGTAAGGACGAAGCGAGGAAGACCCTCGCCGCGCTGAAGTAGCGGCTCCCGCTTTCTCGGGCTTCGCGGGGCTACTACCAGGTCTCGATCCTGGTACGGGCGAAGAAGGAGGAGGAAGCCCCTTGATACTGTTCCTCGAATCAGGCATGCTCTCCAAACTCGGAGCAAGACCGGCCCCCAGGAGAGGACCATGGCCCTGTTCCGGCGCGGGACCCTCTCCGCTCCTTCTACCACCGGCTCCCTGCCCCCTACCAGAACGCAGGCCAAGCAGCGCCGCCTCGAGACCGGCGGCCGGCGAGGACGCGCGGCACGACGTCCGACGCCACGACCGTTGTGGTAGCTCGGCTGATCCTGACCCGCGGCCCCACACGGCGCCCGCGCCGGACTTGCCGTGGCCCATCGCGCCGCGAAGCTGCTTGACGACGCGTCGCGGATCACGCATGCTGTGGCCGCCTCGGCCTGACCACCTGCATGGAGGACGGCAATGGCTCCGTCTCGGGGAGACACCCTCCGACGCATCTATCACCGCCTCCCGCAGCCGCCGCATTCCAACTATACCTTTCGGCGGGTAGATCCCTTCGCCCTGCTGGCGGACAATGCCGTGGTGTTCAACATCGGCAGTAAGGACACCCCGCTCCAGCTACCGCGAGGCATCCGCATGGTCACGGTCGACATCGACCCAAGCGTCCGGCCCGACATCGTGGCCGACGCCCACGACCTCCATATGATTCCGAGCGAGTCGGCGGATGGGGTTCTCGTCATCAGCGTTCTGCATCATTGCAAGAAACCCTGGGTGGTCGTGCCAGAGCTCTACCGGATTCTCAAGCCCGGCGGGATCATCTATGCGAACATTCCGTTCATGTTTCCGTTTCACGTGGACCCGGACGACTACTGGCGCGTCAGCCATCACGGCGTGGACGTCCTCTTCGAGCAGTTCGCGAAAATCGACAGCGGCTACAACCGAGGGCCGGCGTCGTCGATGACCGAGCTTCTCGTGCACTTCAACGCGCTTCTGTTCTCGTTTGGCAGTCGGACCCTGTACGGGATCAACGTGGATCTGTTTCGCTGGCTCCTGTTCTGGGTCAAGTACCTCGACGCGCTGCTCGCGCGCCATCCGGTCGCGCACGTGATCCACACCGGCACCTACTTCCTGGGGCGAAAGGGCGCGCAGGCCTAGTGCGACGCCTCTCCGTCGTGCTGCTGCTCGTGGGGGCGTGGCTCGGCGGAGGGAGCGTCCCGAGGTCCGAGGCGGCGTCCCCGGCTCCCCGCCTGTTCTTCTCCGATCTCGAGAGCGGCCCGAAGACCGGCAACACGGACACGTCACTCGGGCAGACGGCCGGACAGGACGGGGTCATCGTCTCGGTCTGGGGCGCGTTTCTGGGCAAGACCCAGGGCGACTCGAAGGTGGTCGTCAACGGCGCCGAGGCGCGCGTCTACTACTGGGGTGACGCGGTTCCGCCCTACTCCCCGGCGAAGCTCAACAACGGCATCCAGCGGATGCAGCTGATCATCTTCCAGATCAGCCAGCGTGCCCTTGACGGCCGGGGCGAGATCACGGTGACGGTCCAGGGCGCGCGGTCCAACCCACTCCCCTTCACGGTGCGCCCGGGCCGGATCTTCTTCGTCGCGACGTCCGGGCGTGATGGCGCGGGCGGCGCCTGGCGCAACCCCTGGCGGACGATCCAGTACGGGAAGGACCAGCTGACGCCCGGAGACACGCTCTACGTGGGCAACGGGGTGAGCCAGCTCTCCTCGCAGGAGGGGGCGGCGCTGATGGCGCGCAAGAGCGGGTCGCCGGGATCGCCGATGGCGGTGGTGGCGTATCCCGGGGCCCAGGTCACGATCGGGTCCCCCGCCGCCGACGCCGTCGACGGCTACATCTCGGACAGCGCAGGGCCGGCCGTCCACTGGACCTTCGCCAAGCTCACCCTGGTGGGCCAGGTCACGACCGTCAATATGCGGACCGGGTTCCGCCTGGTGGGCAGCAACATCAGCGCGCCCAACGCCTCGGCGGCCGACGGGACGGTGGCGACCGGCGGCGGCGGCAGCGACATTGCGATTCTCGGCAACGAGTTCGCGAACTGCGGGAACGAGAAGAGCATGTCCCTCTACCACGTGGTGTACATCTCGGCGGACCGCATCGACAGCGGCCCGCGGCTTCCGGCCGTGAAGAGCCGCGAGATTGGGTGGAACTACTTCCACGACAACCTGGCCAACCGAGCGATCAACATCTACAGCCAGGGCACGCGCTCGTCGTTCCTCGACGGCAACAGCGTGCACGACAACCTCATCGTGAACCAGCGCGGCGACGGGATCCTGCTCGGCTGGTACACCACCGGCGAGACGTGGGTCTACAACAACGTGGTGATCAACGCGGGTCTGGGGCCTACGTTCGTGGACGGGTCCGGCTCGGCCTACACGTGCCTCGACATCCGCGCCGGCCACGACGAGCTCGGCAAGCACGGAACCACGCTGCACATCCACCACAACACCTTTTACGGGTGCGGCTGGGCGCAGAGCGACGTGCCGAACGAGACCGGGGCGATCGCCTTCGTGAGCGCGAAGAACTACACGCTGGACGTGCACAGCAACATCATCCACTCCGCCATGCCGTACGTGATCCACGAGGTCTACACCAACCGCAAGGACGTGCCGGCGCTCGACCCGGCCACCTTCTCCCACAACCTCTGGTTCGGCGCAGGGCCGGAGCCCGCGTTCGATTCGAATAGCGTCAACGCGGACCCCCAGTTTGCGAACGCGAAGGCGGGCGATCTGCGCCTCGGCGCCTCTTCGCCCGCGATCGGCCGCGGCGCCATCGTCCCAGCAGGCTCGCGCCTGGCGACCGACTTTGATGGCCGCCCCCGCCCTTCAAACCGTGCGGCGGACCTCGGAGCATTCCAGCGCATGCCCTGAGCGCGGGCCGCTGCGCCATATGCCCGCAATCGCACCCAGTAAGCACACCCTGCCCTAGACCGCCTGCGTCGCCTCCCGTCGCCAGCTCCAGCGCATGTTCGCCGGTCGGTTCTGGTTCGCGGGACGACCTCGATGATCGATAGAGGACTCGTGCTCGACACAACTCGAGTCACTCGAGGTCGTCGATCCGCCGGCCACACCTCACGTCCGCAGTGTTCGGCTGACGATTGTCCTGGGCGTCGTGCACGGTTGAGCAGCGGCACGCGCGCTTTAGCGTCTGCTGGGCGTCTTCGCCTGCGGGGCTGGCGGGAGCGCGAACGCCACCAGGTCGCTTCCTGCCGCTATGACTACGAACTGCTCGCCGTTCACCATATAAGTCACTGGAGCCGCCGCAATGTGCCCCCCGGTCGGAAAGGACCAAAGCAGCTCTCCACTCTTGGAATCGAGCGCGAAGAACATGCTCTGGTCACCCCCGAAAACAAGGCCGGTCTTCGTCGAAAGGAGCCCGCCCATTTCGGGGTCGACCAGGCGCGGCTCGCGGCGGTGTTCCCACACGAGCGTCCCGGTCTCGGCGTCCAGGGCCCGCACCGCGGTATAGAACGGCGAGGCGCGCTCTCTGGGCCAGCTCAGTGCTGCCGAGTCTTGCGATCCCGTCCTGCCTGTGGGAAAAAAGACGAGGCCCTGCTCTAGCGCCGGCACAAAGAACCGGGCGAGGGCAGGATCGTAGGTAGGGGACCACCAGTTTGTCCCGCCATTGTTGCCGGGGTAGGTCAGCACCCCTTTGTGGGTCGACACCAACTCGACGCGCCGGACAGGGCGACCGCGCTCGTCGATGCGCGCGGCCCAGTTCTGCTTTACAAAAGGTGTAGCGTGCAGGAATCTCCCGGACAGGCGATCCAGCACGTAGTAGAACCCATTGTGGTTTGCCCACAGCAGGCGCCTCTCCATCTGGTCGCCCACGCGGCGGTCGGCCAGAATGGGAATCTGGGCCGCATCCCAGTCATGATCGTCACTGGGCGTGAACTGGAAGTGCCACACAAGCTGGCCGGTTGTTCCGCGAAGGGCCACGGCCGAATTCGAATAGAGGTTGTCGCCCCGGCGAATGGCTGAATCGTAATCGGGTATCGGGTTGCCCACTCCCCAGATGAGCAGGTCGTGCTCGACATCGTAGGAGCCGGTCAGCCACGTAGACGCCCCTCCATTGCGCCAGGAGTCGCCTGCCCAGGTATCGTGCCCGGGTTCGCCCGGGCCCGGGATCGCAAAGAAGCGCCATCGCTCCGTTCCGCTATTGGTATCGTAGGCTACGAGAAATCCGCGACCTCCGGAGCCGGTTGAGATGCCCGTCACGACCAGGTCCCGATAAGCGAGCGGCGCTCCCGTGATGTGGTATCCCTCCTCGTAGTTCGCGACGGTTTTTACCTGGTAGTTCGCGACGGTTTTTACCTGCCAGACCAGCGTTCCTGTGTCGATGGAGAGGGCGACCAGCCGCGCGCCCGCCGCGGGCACGAACAGCTTGCTCCCCATGATCGCGGCGCCCCGCGATTTGCCCCGGCCGGCATCGCCTCCGTCGCCCGGAGTGTTGGTGTCGTATGTCCACAGAACCTTGCCGCTCGTTGCGTCCAGGGCTGCCACATGGTCGGGCGGCGAGGTAACGAACATGACTCCGTCGCGCACGATCGGCGACGTCTCGATGCGCCCCTTGAAGGCAAACTGGTGGATCCAGCGCACGGCGAGCCGGCCCACGTTTTCAGGGGTGATCCGCGTCAGCCCGCTATGACGCTGCGATGAGTACGAGCCCGAATAAGTCAGCCAGTCACTTGTCGGATCGCCCATGGCTTGAAGTTCCTCGTACTGCACCGGCCTGACCGCGAGTGTGTCCTGGGCGGAAGACGCCATCGAGGCCCCGCCAGGCACCTCGAGTGTCCCGATATAGGAGACCAGCTGCCATAGCTGCGTTTCGGAAAGCGGATGCGGCGCCATGGCGGTGCCGCGTACGCCGTACCGTATAGTCCTGAACACCGCCCAGTCGCTCGTTCCGTGTGTGAACTCCCTGCCGAAGAGAGCGGGCCCCCTGGGGGTGCCACTGCCGTCGGGCGCATGACAAACGGCACACTGGGCCTGAAAGAGCCCGGCGCCTGCTTCGATGTCGGCCGGTGAAGACTGAGGGTTGCGAATCACGGAGTAGGGATTGCGCGTTTCGATCAAACGCGCGAGCGATTGTCGGGAACGGGGCGACAAGAACCCCCACAGATCCGCCCACTCGAGGTCGGGGATCTTCCCAGCCGCGGTGAGCAAAATGACGTGCACACGCCAGCGCAGCTGAGGAACCGCCACCAAAGCCGCCGCGATCAGCCCCACGATCGCGAGCATGAGCCACGGTGCAAGACCCAGGCGCGCTCGTCCGCCAGGCTTACTCATGGTCGGGATCTCCATGATGTTAAGGCATCCGGCCCTGGCGCTTCAAATGCTGCCGAACAGTGCGGCAGCACGGCTGCGATCCTTGACCAGGGTGGCGTATCGGAGCGGCGTATCGGATGGGGGCGTGAACGTGTCAGCGAGAGCTACCAGACCCGGCAAGCTGGCGATGGACCGATATGGCTCTGGCCGTACCCAAGCCGCGTGCCCGCCCTTTGATGTCCATCGAGCCTTCCAGGCCCAGAACCACGAAGCCGGCACGCGGCAGTCGCGCGCTACAGGTGGCTGGGCGATACTCGGACCTATGAATAGCACGACGACACCGTCCAGATCAACCCGCCAGAGGCTCGCCTCGACCACCGGGGACGCCAATGAGGCGGGTGAAAGTAGACGCGACCTTTCGTGCCTTCCTTGAGCGATTCGGTCACACGGATCTTGGCCAAGACGCACGTAGCGGAGGCTGAGGTATTCGGAGCCGCGTGTAGATGAACTTCAGCGAGCCGTCCATCGCGTCGACGATATCGCAGCAATCGTCATCGGTCAGGCCATGCAGGCCGACGCTCAGCAATTCCATCGTCTCGGTCAGGCCATGCAAGCCGATGCTCCGCAATTCCGTAGAGGTCGCCGAATGGGTTCACGCCATCGGGCCGCGCGTGGGGCGGCATGACCTCGGCCGCTATGTGCACCTTGTCCTCAAAACGTGTCCCATCCTTCACCTTCCTGAGTCTGTCGACGGCGCCGGGGTCGGCCTTGGTTTCCAGCATGGCTTTTTCGAGGAGATCGAGCATCTCGTCAGTCGTATCCTCGATGACCCGGCGGAAGTAGGTTAGCGCGCCAATGCCGTAGGCGTTGTGGCGCATGTGTTCGCCTCAATGTAATCCCCGCCATTTGCGTGCCGCCCGACCTTAGCCGCCGGGAACCGCTCAGGCCTGTACAGCGGGGCCTTGACCAAGAACTCAGGAGGCGTTTCGTAGGGCATCGGACCTCCCCTGGGGTAGACAGCCTCCTTGGGTGTCCCCGGGCCCGCACGCGGTCGAGCAACGAGCCTTGCAGCGACACCGGACATAGGATTTTCAGACCCTCCCGCATTCCCCGACTCGGACGCATTATCTGCGAGCATCCGCTATGATTCGCAGCCTTCCAAGCGCCGACCTTCCTTGGTGTTGCCGGATCATGACAGATGGCGACGCATGATTCGGTCCGAGTAGAGTTCGAGTCAACAGGAGAACGTATACGAATGGCGACCCCGTCCTCCAGGCGTCAATTCCGTTGAGACACCTGTGAGCCGCCGGTGCACCTTCTTCAGCTCGGCCGCGGCCTTCGTGCATCGTCCCGTCTGGCATTCGTGATGTATTGAAGATGGTCAGCCACAGCCACCGACGTCCGGCGCATAGTCAGCGAGGGGTGTGCCGTGCAATCCCGATTGCGCCTCCGGCCTGCGTCGCCGCGAGCAGGGCGTGGTGGCTCCGCGGAAGGTCAGCGCCGGGCACCCTGATGGTCGCGAACGGCTTCTCCTTACCCTCGACGCGGAAGTCGATGCCGAACTCCTTCACCCACGTCTCGATCGTTTTCTGCTCGGCGAGTCGCTCCACATCTTCGCAGGATCACGCAGCCCGGCGCCAGGCGAGACCGCATGATGGGCAGCAAGCCATAGCGCCCGCCCACCGTGCCGCCGGGAGGACCATCGCACACGACCAGCGCAAAGTCGGAGGGCATCCGGTCCAGCGGGGGTTGATACCACGCATACCACCC
>Ga0070699_100000627_pt1 | contig 33164 bp, 25 predicted proteins | sample KBSK1503metaG_FD_65473 | JGI IMG/M metagenome (GOLD analysis project Ga0070699, IMG submission 65473) | Corn, switchgrass and miscanthus rhizosphere microbial communities from Kellogg Biological Station, Michigan, USA - KBS K1-50-3 metaG | ecosystem: Host-associated > Plants > Roots >...
GTGCAGGTTCTCCAAAAGCCCGCTGACGTTCCTTAGGGTCAGTGATGGAAAAATCCTCATAAGTTGGACGGTCCAATTCCGTAGGAACTGTAATCACCGCCCAGCCACCTGGCTTAAGCATACGAAACAATTCTGTCATAGCGAGACGATCATTTGCTATTTCTTCCAACACATGCACGCAGATCAAGGCATCGAAACTTTCAGAACACAGCGGTGTGGCGGTCATATCCATACGTAGAGTTGTACTCGGATGTTTTTGCAAATCGCCCGCGACATAATACAGGTTCTTCATGTTCTGAAAGCGCCGCGCAAAACTGAATTTTGGAGCAACTTCAAATAAACGCAGTTGCTCGGAAAACAAATTCGTCTTTTCTTCCAAAAACAGCCAGATCCGACGGTGGCGTGCCTTTGAATTGCAACGCGGACAATAGCTCAAATCACGCCGTTTGAACGAGGTACCACCAGCCGTAAACGCTCGCAAATGCCAGCCGCAACATGGGCAAATATATTTCGCTCCAAGAAATGGGATGGCCCGCAATGCAAGCAAACCTTCCATTAAAGCAGGCGGCAGCTCAAATTTGCGGATGCGGCGAAGAAGCTTTTTCATTAATGGTCGCCGGGCAAATATCTCAATTCAGCCTGCTCCAACTCGGCAGCATCCTGCAAGCGGAATATTTCCTTAACTGTAGCAACTTCCTTCTCGACGTTATGAAGTGATTGATCTTTATAGATTTGTGCCGCAGTCTTCTGCATGGCGGTGACACTCGCCCGCAAAAGATGATTGGCCCAAATCACCAGACTAATCCCCGCCTCTGCAAATACCTGAGTAGGGGTACTATAATAAGTTGTCGGCACAACCACAATCGGACAGGTGCTTTTCCACTCCTTCATAAAGGCGACGATTTCCTCAGAAGTTGATTTTTTACTATGGACTAAAATCGCATCAGCCCCAGCCTTGTGGTAGGCTTCTGCTCTCTTGAGCGCTTCACCTAGCCCAAGCCCAGTAATCAAAGCCTCGGTGCGAGCTATCACACAAAAATCGGCATCTTGTTGGGTATCTTTTGCGGCCTGAATCTTTCCGCAAAACTCCATGATATCGGCCAGTTCCTGTTGTTCACCCTTGATAAAAGAATTGGTCTTGGGGAAAATTTTGTCTTCAATGCACATGGCCGCGATATTGCGCTGTTCCAGCTTTTTTACAAGGCGGCGCGCGTTATTGAAGTTTCCATACCCTGTATCAGCATCCACCAGAATTGGGATGTTTGAGGCATCGCTCATATACTCTAGCACTTCGAGCACTTGTGTCCAGCTGGCTTCGTTGTTATCGCGAACCCCCATCATTGCCGACATGCACAAGCCACTAGCCCAAATCCCCTTAAAGCCTGCTTCCTGAACGATTTTTGCGCTCAAACCACTATGGGCCTCCATGATAAATTCAAGGTTTTGCGATTGCAATAACTGCTTAAACTGGGTCGTCTTTTTAATCATTTCATACCTGCCTTTATTTGATTAATGTGCAGTGGGCTGAACACCAAAATTATTTATCAATTCAACAGCAATGTGCCCAATTTCACGCTGAGCGTCAACAGCCATGGCACCCACATGTGGGGTAAGGATAACATTGGGTAGATCCGCCAACGGCGAAAGTTTTCCTTCACCTTCGTTCTTATGGACATCGAGCGCCGCGCCGCGCAACCGACCACCATTGGTCAGGCTTTCATATAATGCCTGTTCATCCACCACGCCGCCACGCGCCAGATTGATCAAATACGATCCAGGCTTCATACGGGCCAGCACACCTGCGTTGATGAGATTACGGGTATTTTCCTTTAGTGGTACGTGCAAACACAAATAATCAGAGTGCTCAATAACCTGGTCAAAGCCCAGGAGGTTGATCTCTTTACGATGGAACTTGGCCACCCGTTCCAGTGAAAAATTTTCAACACAACCAATGACCTGCATATTCCATGCCCGGCCCATTTCGGCCACATGGGCACCGATATCTCCCATGCCAACAATGCCGAGCACCTTGCGGCGGATCAGATAACCAGAGAGCTGATACTTTGCCCAGTGAGCTTCACGCATGGAGCGATCCGCTTCAAAGAGGCGGCGGCTTAGCGCAAGCATGAATGTGAAGGCCAGTTCGGCTACAGCTTCAGCACCAGGCCCTGGAATGCGATGAAATTCAATACCGCGCTGATATACATAATCCAGATCTATATTATCGACACCGGAACCAGCACGCACAATCAACTTCAACTCGGGCGCACTTTCAAGTAAAGCCGCATTAATTTTGACCCCGCTACGAAAAACCAGGGCTTCACGGTCATGCATGGTTTTTTGAAGTTCCTCATTGGTGGCATTGAATACGCAGACCACATCATGTTTTGATTTCAGCTTTTCAACAGCCTGATCATCAATCGGGCTCGCAATTATTATTTTCATTTATGATTTCCAATCCTACTTAAGATTTTTATTTAGGGAATCAATTAAGCGTGCATATCCCTTCGCAATTTCACTCCAGCGGTACCGCTTGTTAAATTCTTCGATCTTGCTTGCAAGAACTGCCAGGCGCTTGCGATCCTTGTGCAAAGCCAGAATATTCTGTGCAAGGTCTTCCACATTTTCAGGCTCAAAAAATTGAACCATTTCGTCGTTGAAATAAGCCTCGATGACCGGTGTACGGATTGTCAACGCAGGGATACCCAGCGCGGCATACTCCATTAATTTGGTTGGCAGGATGCCATCGGTAAAAATATTGCGTCGATAAGGAACAATCCCCACATCAGCATTCATGATCAATTTTGGCAGTTCATTGGTTGGTACAAAAACCGTGCTAAATTTCACCCATTCTTCCAGATTTAACTCCTTTACCAACTCTCTGGCTTTCGCTAAAAATTCACCACCTCCATGGATCGTAAGGCAAATATTCGGAATTTGGTCTTTCACCATCCCTACTGCGCGAATGGCAAGGTCGATTCCATAACGGTAGGTAATTGTGCCATGATAGATCAAGTCAAATCCGTTACCAGCTACCTTCCCATTACGTAAAGTTTTGACTTCTGCAGAAAAGATATTATCATCTGCAGCGTTCATAACCACACTTATCTTGTCCTGTGGAACTCCCCGGCCAATTAAAGTTTGACGCCACAATTCTGTGACCGTGATGACGTGATCTGCAAACCAGCAGGAAATTCTCTCCTGCCAGATGACCAGCCTTACAGCCCAATAACTCAAATCACGATTGAAGGAACCTGCATAAAACTCAGGCATGAGATCATGCAGATCAAGGATGACGCGAGCACCTGTGAGTTTTGGCCATAACGTGGCAAATATCAGAAAATCTGGCAGATTATGGGCCTGGACTGTTCCATACTTTTTCTTTTGATGCAGTCTGGAGACTTTGAAAAATGCCAACAGAAAGAAGCCAATATATTCAAGAAACTGACCAACCATGCCACGTTTCTTATTCCGTCGTATTGGCTGGCGGTATACCTGGACGCCGTCCACCACTTCCTCACGGGCCTTATCTGTGATGTGAAGCAAACAAATCACATCCACCTCATAACCATTTGAAACCAGTGCCTGAGCTTCACGCTCTACGCGCGTTTCACCCAACGGATAATAGGCATGCACAATCATGCAATGTCGTTTATTTTTTCGGGAGTCTTGTGGAGTCATGTTTTTTATTTATTCTCATCGCCATGCGGATGTCTGAAACTATCAACCACCGTTGCAATTCGTTCAAGGGTTCCGGTGGAAAAATATTTGTTGGTTGCCATTGCATACAGGAATGGGGAATAGGCATAATCATGCGCACTGGCAAAAAGCCAGATATTCCTGCTGAAGCCGCGTTTGAAGCGATATACTCCCCATAAGCCATCCGTACGCTCATTCACTGGCAGTTCTTCCCCTTTTTGATACACTGAAATTCCAAGTTCATCAGGAATTCCCCATAGGTCGAAGGTGTAACAACCTTGTGCATAAGCCCATTGCATGGCCTCCCACATGATCAGGTAATTCGGCTGAAGATTACCATGCTGACCCGATGATCCACCATGCAGATAGGCACCACAGCCACCGAATACAGCAGTCATATTTACAGCAATCGGCTTATTCTGGTAAGACGCAATGAAAAGTTTCATTTGGTCCGTAGCGGAAAACGTTTGCCATTCCTGCTGGTAATAGTCAAGAGAGCGAACAGCAAATTCGCCGCGCTGCCCAGTAATTTCCATAAGACGATGGAACATGGGTAAATCTTCTTGGGTACCCACGCGAACGGTAACGCCCTGCTTGGCAGCATAGCGAATGTTGTAACGTGTTTTTTGATGCAGTTGCATCATCAACGCCTCCATGCCCTGTGATAGGTCTACAACAATTGTAGCGCGCGGCTGGTTGGTGTACAGGCTGCTTTTGAAACCATAGCTCTGTAATTTGGATGCGCAGGGAGAATCATCCAGCAATGAGGGCTCAATACGGAGAAAGACAGCCCGATGTCCACGCGCGATGCGGTGCAGTTCATCCAATAATAGAGGCATAACCGCTTCATTCAGCCAATCTCCTACTGGACCCCGCGGGACATAGGCCATACTTGCGACTCCCAGAGGCGCAGACTTGATGAGCATTTGTGCTCCTGCGATCAGACTCCCTTGGTCCTGCACCGCCACACGATAAGCCTTCCAGCCCGCCTCTTCTTTAAAGGTCCCCCACTCCCAGGCTTGCAAAAGAGAAAAAGAAGGCTCGCGCGCAACAAGGGTATTCCAGTCGTCGCGTCGATCCGCAGTTACATGTACAATCTCCATCATATCTGCCTTATTAGAGAAACTTCCTTAGCAAGGAATAACCAAATTCACTAAGTTTCAATGTCCATGGGGCATGGATACAGGTATTACGGCCAAAATTGACAAGTGTCCCGCCAAACTTCGCCTTGAAATCACGTACACCATATTCTTCATCTGGCTTGCCTGCGCCACCAAAATCGTAGGTCTTATAACCGTGGTTGACGCCCCACTCCAAAATATGCCACATCAATATTTCATTAGGCAGGAACTCAGCGTAGGCGCGATCCAAACCACCGTACCAGCCGTACATCATATCCTTATAAAGAAATTCTATAGAACTGGCAACTGCAACGCCATCGACTCTTGCCAGCACAATGCGAATCATATTCTTTGGGCGTAACACATTAAAGGCAGCTTCAAACAGCAATCGATCTGCCAAAGGGACTTCTGCCCGGGCATAGGTCTTTACCAACAGTTCATAACATTCATTTAATTTTGCCTGGTCATGGACTTCTTCAATTTCAACCTTATTATCGCGCAAGGCCCGACGTATATTTTTTCGCGTGCGTGCCCCAATATTCTGAAAAACAGTATCAGGAGAACCATTTAGATCAATGATGTAATTTAAATGACCTTCAAAGGCATATTTGTTTTTTTGCAATACCTGCTGTACATGCTCAACATCAAACAGATTTCTCAGTTCAGTAAAAACTGGTGAGCCATCCACCCGGCGGGCATATTCAGAGAGTAATAGATCTAGCGCAACCTGCCCATCTGCATTGGGAGCAACCAGAATGCCTCCGTAAGACACGGCGCGGGTTGAAAAACGACGCAAAAAACCATTTAGAATGGAAATTTGTACCGGTGAAAATAATGCAAGGACTTGTTCATTATCAGAAAGGACTGCCCAAAAATCGGGTTTGTGCCCTTTCACATGGGAAAAGACCTGGTACATCTCAGGAGAGTGAAAGATGTTGCCATGCGGATGGGCCGTTACAAAGTCGCGCCATTGTTTTTCATCAAGTTGTCGAACAAGTCTCATAGGATTTTTATGCATCTCCGGCCAGACTATAAAGTCATACTATCAGGTATATAAAAACATCCAGGAGTTTCCTTTTACTGGATGTATTTTATCTACAAAATAAAATCTCGCTCAACATGTTGAGGCAGATAGATTGAGCAAGATGTATAAATGAAACCAAATGATTTTTTAATTACACTTTGTAGCGATGGGATGGATTAGGGCAGAGCTAGGTGGAAGACTGTTCAAAATTCAGGCAACTTTTCCAGCGTTCAACCGATCAACGAGCGAAGCATATTCCTTTGAAATTGCATGCCAGGAATATTGACGATTAAATTCTTCGGAATTCCTGGCAAGCTCCTTCAAACGCTGTCGATCCGTACTCAACTCCAGAATACAACGGGCAAGGTCATTCACATCTTCGGGGTTGAAGTAACAAACCATATCATTATTGAAGTAAGTTTCAATGACAGGTGTTCGTGCAACAACGGCTGGAATTCCTAAAGCTGTATATTCCATTAATTTGGTAGGCAGAATGCCATCGGTAAAAACATCCCTGCGGTAAGGAACAATGCCCAAATCAGAATCCTGAATGATGGTTGGTAGCTCGTCTGTGGGAACAAACCGTGTACTAAAACTTACGTTTTTTTCAACGCCCAGTTCCTTGACTAGATCTTGCAATTCATTGAAATATTCCCCACGACCATGGATGGTGAGTCTAATATCGGGAATTTGCTTACGAACAAGTGCCACTGCCCGGATGGCGAAGTCAATCCCGTAGCGATGAGCAAATGTCCCATGGTAAATGAGGCGCAGACTTCCTTTACCAGCTTCAGTTTTCCTAATGCGTCCATCCATGCTGAAGATCCGGGAGTCAGCTGCATTCATCACAACACTGGTTTTATGGCTGGGCACGCTACGTTCACTCAGGGTCTTCCGCCACAATTCAGTGACGGTGATAACATGGTCGGCGAACCAACATGAGATACGTTCTTCGAGAAGAATCAGTTTGACTAACCGGCTTTGCATGCTGCGTTTGGACCGGGACATGAAAAACTCAGGCATGACATCGTGAATATTGAGGATAATCTTCGCACCAGTCAGCTTGGGCCATAAAGCGGCAAATACAAGGAAATCTGGTGGGCTATGTACCTCAACCGTTCCGTATTTTCTGCGCCAATGAAGCGCAGTCAATTTGAAGAATGCTAAGGTAAGGAATTTAAAGTATTCCAGAAATTGACCTGCAAAACCAAGGCTTTTATCCCTTTGGATAGGCAGACGATATACATTGACTCCCTCCACAACCTCGAATGGAATTTCCTCTGGCCGTGTCAGAGCGATCACATCGACTTCGTAACCGTAACGAACAAGGGCCAGCGCTTCCCGCTCAACACGTGGTTCAACCAAGGGGTAAGAATTATGGACGACCATGCAATGGCGTCCCTTCTGTAATTCAGTTTGAATCTTGCTCATCTGGATAACCTAACTTAAATTCCCGATCAATTGGGAAGTATAGTTTAACCTGCCAATCTAAATTAAAAATAAAAATTAGTACCAACCGAAATATATAAAGAATTCGATTTGACTAGGTGCTCAGGTGGAATGCTAAATCATTGTATCATAGCTGTTTAACAAAAATTACTTTGTTTTCAATGGGATATTGGCCACAGCTTTCAATTGTTCCTCGCTCATCCGGTCCAGATCGAAGACCATAAACCCGTTCGAGTCCGCGTTCAACACCAATTCTATCTCTTTTAGCAATTGAGAGGGGACCTTTGGAATTTCCTCATCGCCATCCTCTGTGTATGCGATCACCCCAAAAGTCATTCGTCCAAATGCTTTCACATTATCCGACCAGGAACCCAACACCTCTTGCACATCACCTGGTGCATCCTCGTACGCCCGTGGAATGAGGACATCAATATAACTCTGATCAAGCCATGTTTGCCAATCCTGCATGTTTTCCTGGGCAGCCTGAGCCTGATCGGATGTAATTGTTACTGAAACCACCAGGTTGGAGTGTTCAGCTTTGACGCGGGTATAGAAATCCTTGATCAGGGTATCGATACCAGACTCACGGAACTCAATCCACTGTTTGTTCCGCTCTTTATATAGATTAATATCATCTGATCGTTCGCTTACAGGCACCAATGGATGCTCGCCGCGCGCAGTCATCAGCAGCCAACTATTGAAATATTTACGAATGGGCTGCATACCGGTCAGCTTGCGTAAATCACTCAAGCTCATCGAAGGGGTGGGACTATCAATAAAAATTGCTTGACCACCCGCCTTTACGAATTGCTCCAATTGAGCCGCTTCGGGCTCTGAAATAAGATAAACATACGGCAGCACAAGTACAGAGCCAGCATTAAGCGTATGCACTTCTGGGAGGGTAACCTCCACTGCATCCCAGCCAAGATCTTCCAGCCAGCTGGCTACAGAGGTTAGAGTTTGTTCACCGTATTCAGCAATGGTAGTCTCCGATTTCAGAATGTAGACGTCCTTGCCATCTTGCAGGAAACTTTCGATACCGCGTTTTAAAATTTCACCTCCAATGGAGGTCTTGCGCTGACCAGCCTGCCAGTTGAGAATAAGCACCTGCCCGTCACCATATTCATTCAACATCACTGCCGGAAAGCCATTCGAAAACTCTGCCAGCACCTCCGCTGTAGATGGAAAAAGCAAGGCATTGCCTTCAAACTGTCCATATGCAGGCAAGTCGCCATACCGTAATTCATTCAGATCGAAATCGTGCTGTTCATTAAACAATTGTATGCTGTAATCATCAAATCCCCATTCTTCGCTTGGATAACGAGTGTAATCAAAATGGATACCATCCACACCACGGGCAACAGCTTCCATCATGACATCACTGATAAATTTCCGTGCTTCCGGGCGTGTAAAGTTAAGCCACGGCATCGTTTTGCCATCAGGACCTACTAACCCCCAATCAGGATGCTCTTCAATCACCACCGAGCGGCCTCTGTTATTTGCCACACGCCCGACCGCAAACCAGGCATGCACTTCAATAGAGTGTGAATGTGCCGCTTCTACAAGATAAGCAAGCGGATCAAAACCCGCTTCCACATCATCATTTTGTTGCGTGAACTGACTCGGATAAAGCGTTGTACCACTTCCAAAAACACCAACAAAAATCTGTTTGAACCCACCAGCTTGCGCCCTTTGAATCACAGTATCAATCGCGTCCTTCGTCAGAACGGATTTTCCCTGAACCCACACGCCACGCAGTTGTACCTCGGGGATATCCGACTTGAGCGGAACACAACTTGAACTCAGTAATGAAAACAGTACAAAAAATAATACGCCTGATTTCAGAAGTCTCATTCTAAGGTCTTCAAATCATTTACCAATAAAGCGTGAATAATAATCCCAAATGGTCAGAGCATCAATGTCGCCCGTGACACACATAGCGCTCCTTGCACCATCCGGCCAACGCCCCAGGCGCACAAGTGGCTCAGCACTGCTTTCGATTCCTTCAATCAACGGCTTTTCCTCGTTACGTTCAAACTTTTCCCTGTGGAAAAAGAACGAATGGGATCTATCATCTTGCGCCGTTTCAACAATATACCCCTGTTGGCTCAAGAAGCTCGAAAGATATTCATCCGACGTTGGCGAAACCCCGATAAATGGCCTGCGTTCACTCTGAACGGTAAAGCTATTCTCGTTCACTAGGCAGTAGACTCCATCCCAATCTTTACTCTCTGCCTTTGTGTTAATGTTGCGTGTCAGGATGGTAAGTCCCTGCGGACCTTCGATATCTATATGAAGCCAACCTTGTCCTTCATCACGAATAGTCACCTGTGAGTTGGTTCGATTCACCCACCAGCTGGCAATCACATCCAGGCGGGCCAACCAGACCGATGGGAAAAGTTGACGCGCTGCTTTGAGAGTCTGGCGTAAAGGAGTTTCACAAAGGTAAATCCGCTCGGGATGTAATCCCAGTGAGAAAAGCTCACCGCGCCTGTACGTCTCCTCAAGGATGGCGAGCCAGGGTATGTTCATCGCTTGGGGCGAATCAAATTGCAGCCGGTCAATTAACGACTCATCATCAGGAAGGCAATAAGGAATTTCCACCAAGCCATTTTTCCAGCGCGGCACAGCCAGATAATCTTTGGCCGAAATTGCACCGTAGAATGGCAGCACCTGCTTGAACGAATCCGTCTCATTCCCATTCAACACGTCCCACACAATTCCCTGGGTAGTTTCATAACTGAATCCAGTTTGAATAACCGCTGTAAGTGTATCTGAATTTCCCCGCAAGTAAGGCGCACGAAACCCATAGCTCGTCAAGCCGCGCGATTCAAAAATTTTGCGGGCACTCGAAAAATGAGCCAACTGTGTTTCAAGAGAGAGTTGCTTATGATCAACGTGATAGTATCCGTGAACCGCGTATTCAATGTTGGGACCCTGATATTTCTCGATGACCCCAGGATTGCGGGCCACCACAGAGGCCGGGATGGGAAATGTAGCGCTGGCGTAATATTCTGCCAGCAATTTTGCAAAATGAGATAACGCTGCATCCATCTTGCGAGGTGTGAATCCATAGCGCCTGCTGATCACCAACGCACGCCGTGCAGCATTCAATACACCCTTACCTCGTGCAGCCACTCCAATCGGGTTATTCATAATTCATCCTAACCAATCAATTGTACCTATAAAACTACCAGGCAATTCCTTGGTATTGCGTACCGATTGATGCTTTACCATTAACAATGCGAACCAGATCAATCATTGTCTGGTCATCGCGCAATTTGCCAAAAACATCCTTGTATTCAGGAGATTTATTCCCGATCACAATCACATCACAGGCTGCCAGCACTTCATCCACATCATTGACCATGAGTGATGAGATGTGTGGAATGGTGGCCTCGATGTAAGCACGGTTGGCACCTTGTAAATTGGCCAGTGAGACATGCCGGTCATGCACAGTTACTTGAAAGCCCTTACCGATCAAATGCTCGATCAGTTCCACCACTGGGCTCTCGCGTAAATCATCTGTGCCTTCCTTGAAGCTGAAGCCCAACACGCCAATCTTGCGGGAACCTATTTGCTCGATCATGTCATAGGCAATATCGATCTGCTTTTCGTTGCTGGGTAAAAGTGCCTCCAGCATGGGCAGGTGCAAATCCAAACGATGACCGTGGTAAAGAATGGCTCGCAAGTCCTTGGGCAAACATGAGCCTCCAAATGCAAACCCTGATTTCATATAATAGGGCGAAAGATTCAACTTGGTATCTTTACAGACGAGATCCATCACAATGTGGCTATCCACCTTCTGTTGCTTGCAAATATTTCCAAACTCGTTGGCAAAAATCACCTTTACAGCATGGAAGGCGTTATTGGCATATTTAACCATTTCTGCCACTTTCATTGGCACCTGATGAATTGGCGCTTTCAACATCGTATAAACCCCTTCAAGCATTTTCCCAGCCTTCTCATCGGTCGCGCCAATGATTGTATAAGGTGGATCATAAAAATCCTTGATGGAGCTGCCTTCACGCAGAAATTCGGGGTTGAAACAAACGCCAAAATCCACACCAGCTTTCTTCCCTGAAGATTTCTCCAACAATGGAATAATCACTTCCTCCATGCTGCCTGGCAGCATCGTGCTACGCGCCACAACCAAATGATAAGCATCCTTCGTTGCCAGAGCGGCACCGATCTCCTCACTCACACGTTGTAAATACGCAAGATTAATACTGCCATTCGGACGGCTGGGTGTACCCACGCAGACAAATGAAATGTCACTGCCATGCACCGCTTCGTGGGCCTTTTCCACTCCCCGCAATTGTCCCGAAGTCACCACTTTTTTCACCAACTCGCCAATGCCCTCCTCAATGATTGGACTATACCCATCATTAACCATCTTCACTTTCGCGGGATTAATATCCACACCAAGCACTGTATGATTATTATCGGCCAGACATGCGGCAAGAACAATTCCTACATATCCCATACCAAATACACTGATCTCTGTCATATTAAACACACCTCATCTAATTTTTTCTTTTCGCTTCATACAAACCCACAAATGGGTCAGTTTCGAATTAACTTTACCAACGCTTCGATCTTTTCCTGCCATTCCCGTTGGCGGGCCGACTGCAACTCCAGAATTCCCTGTTTGTATTGCGCATGGTTATTATCCATCTCACGGACCGCCCGTACAATCGCAGCACTGGAATTATCCACATGAATTGTCCCATTCCGAAAATACTCGCGCAATAATGCCCAGTCGGATGTAATGATTGGTTTCCCCATCCATAAGGCTTCACACGCGCCTCTTTGCATTGTGTGATCACGGGTCGTAAGGCACATGATTGCCTGGGCGGATTCCAACAAGGCATAGTAGATGGCGTTCGGTAGAAAATCAGTGAAGTGGATATTTGCAGCAGCCTTTCTTATAAGATCAGAATTGGCATTTTTCTTGCGTCCGGTTACATAAAAATGGACTTCCGGTATATGAGCCGCCGCATCTATAATTTGGTCCAACGGCTCATCGGGTGAAAACGTATTGATGACAACTACGTTGAATTTGCCATCCAAAGGATATGCCTCTTCTGCCCGCAGAAATACAGTTGGAATATCATGCAAGACAAAAGAATGAGCACCCCAACCCCGGATCATCTGTTGAAAATGTGTATTCGTAACCAGAGTCGTTACAGCTTTGCGTGCCAAATGTTTGGTCAGCCACAATGGACGCATCCACAATTGAGAAAAGGCTGCGCTGTGAGCATCGATAACATACTTGCTACCAGTGAAAAGACAGTACAAATACGCACATAAAACTGCCAGGCTTGGTGGGCTTTGCACAATGACCAGTTTGGGTCTTTTTGAAAATAACACAGAGAAAGTCTTTAGCGCCTGATGGGGATATTTAACAAGTGCTGATAGAAATCCACGCTTTGTGGTGGAATAAATAAAATGAAGCTCCTTAATTCCAAGTTCGCGTGCAAACACCTGGCTGCGTGGTCCATGGCTTGGGGGACCCCAAACCAAAAACAGGGCGTTTTCAAAGATAGACATATCCATAAATAATTCTATTTAGTTTTCACCTGCGATGAGTTGAAATTCATTTAACAGCTTGCCAACATTCGCATCAATACTAAAACCTTCCATAACTTTTTTGCGACCTCGTTCACCAAAAGAGCGTCCCAAAGTAGGATTATCCAACACTTCTGCAATTGCTTTAGCCAGTGAATTTGCATCTTCCACCGGAACCAGCAACCCATTCACACCACTTTCTATCACCTCGGGAATTCCCGAATGCTGGGTTGAGATCACCGGCAACTCCATCGCCAGGGCTTCCAAAATTACATTGGGAATGCCATCGCGGTCACCATCCGAACCAGGCACGGCTGGTAAAACAAATACCTGGGCCTCTTCATATTTTCGAATTACATTCTGGTGTGCCTGGGCACCCAGTAAAACCACAGTATCTTTCAAACCGAGCCGTTCAATTTCAGTTTGAAGAGAATTATGCAAGGGACCCTCCCCTATGATCTCACACTTAAAATCATAACCTTGCTCCTTTAACAACTGACAGGCTTCAAACAAATAAGGAAAACCCTTTTTCTCTTTCAACTGCCCCACAGAAAGCACAAGAGTTTTGCCTTCCGCTCGCGGCTTTGGTTGATAACGTTCTACGTCCATGCCATGATAAATACAGCGAATCTTATTTGCATCATTAATAATACTGGAGAGATGAGATTTGTTATAGGCTGTACAGGTTGCTACAAAACGTGCACCTGCAAGTTTCTCCGGCAGAATGACCGGGTCAACATAAATATCGCGGGCATGTGCCGTAACGCTATAAGGTCTACCAAGCAAACGACTTGCGGCCATAGCCACAGTTGCGGCTCGATCCACGAAATGAGCATGAATATCATGAAATATATGGCTGCGTAGAACATAGGCCGCATCAACCCCTTCGAAGAAGTGGAGAAAGGTCATCAAACGCGATTTGAGACTGCGATGCGGCCGTGTTATCAGATAAAGTAAAGTCCCAAAATATCTTAGCGGGGCAAACAAAATGAAGTAAAGGTTTGCCATTAACAACTTGAACGGTGACACAGGCAATAGATAAATTACACCTTCGCGCAGCATCTCTTGCTCAGCCGATACTTGATTCTGTCCCCTCCGAATGGATACAACCTGAACTTCCACCCCCCACCCACGCAAGGCACGGATTTCGCGATCAATAAATGTGGTTGTCAGAGATGGATATGTTCCAATAATGTAAACAAGCTTCATAAAATGATTTTCATTTCTCATCAAGTAGTGTATTGTACAATGCAATATAACGATCGGCTACGCTTTCAAGACTGTATTGTTCTTCAACTGTCTTGCGAGCGGACCTACCCATACGTTGGCGCAGATCGCTATCAGTCAAATATCGTTTTACAGAATTTACCATGGAATCAACATTCTCCACTTCGAACAACAAGCCGTTCTTCTGATCTTGAATCAACATGGCATTTCCAGGAATGTTAGAGGTCACCACAGGCAAACCGAATGTCATCGCCTCTAAAAGCGCATTGGACATACCTTCTGCCCGGGAAGGCAGGATAAAAATATCTGTTTCTTTCAAATAAGGGTAGACGTTATCACTCTTACCGATAAAAACCACTTTATCTTCAATCTTTAACTCTTTCGCAAGAGATGTCAATTCACCACGTAAAGGGCCGTCCCCCACCAGGCGCAGGCATATATTCGATTGAGTATCATTCAAAAGTCTAGCAAAACTCTTGAATAAAGTATCCAAGCCTTTTTGCTCGTGCAACCGTCCCACAAAAGTGAGATGGACTGTTTTACCAAATTCATAATCTGCCTTGGCCTCTATTAAATCCGTTTCAACTCCATTGGGTAGTTGAACGATATTTTTGGTAGATACACCTTCAGCTGCCAGTTCGTCTGCAATTGCACGCGTGGTGGCAACGAAACGGTCGCATTGGAGAGTGAGGGGAATCATGTAACTTTCAAGAGGCAGTTGCTGTTCGCGCCGCATTTTCTTGATATCGCTCGCATCGCCGCTATTGGCAAGTTTTGCAATAACCTTCCTTCGAAACCAGCGCCCGGCCAGCACGGCAGTAAAAGTATGATAGTTCAAGCCATGCACATGAATAATATCGTAATCCTGGCGAGTACGCCCCAGATACCAAAGCAATGAAAATATGTAGAGGTAACCACCAAAACGCCTTAGACCACGAATACCGAACATCTCCCATAAAGTCAGGTTACGAAAAACAGGAACACCTTCGATCCATTCACGCTGAAGTGTTTTCCGGAACCACCAACCGGTGACGATTTCCACCTCCAGCCCTCTTTTGATCAATTCTTTTGCAAGTTTATGAGCTTGTCTTTCAGTGCCGCCTACCCACGGAAAAAACAAACGTACAATCATTACCACGCGGGGTTGTTTCATAAATCTCTCAATTTCAGAAGAGTGTCAGCATTAGCCTGCGCCCATTCAGCTTGATGGTAGGCGTCCAGTGCGGAGGATAATTTGCTGCCACCTCGCTCAAAATACGAATTCCAATTAATAAAAACGGATCGCAACTTGAAGAACTGCCACACTTTTGCGAGAGATTGCCACTCTTCAAGAGGAATGGGATATACAGATTGATAACCAGCTAAGAAACGTTTAATGGATTCGAAACGATACATTGTATCTTGCGAGCGGCTACGTGAAAGCGTGGAGACCAAATCACCTAATCTCCATTCCAACCGCGCAGTTTCGTAATCGGTTATCACGATCCGACCATCCTTTTGAAAGATAAGATTATGCAAACCAAAATCCCCGTGAATGATTGTCCGCATCAAATTTATATTTCGTAAGGAAGCATCGAGATGATTGTATGCCTCTAAAATATCATCGCTATGGCTTACAAGCCAATCGGCTGTTTCTTTTTCCTGAGCATTGGCAATTTTGGCAGATTTCTTCCTAAGTTCCACTACCTTATTGGCAAACCAATGGATATCTCTTTGCCAATCACCAGTATAGGATGCAAATCCCAGGTGATGGGCGCCCTTCGGAAGAAAACCGTTTAGAGATTTATGAAAATTTGCCAAAACTTTTCCTGAGGCTTCTATTAATCTTGCCCGGTCAGCTGGCAATATAAAATCCAGTGAATAATTGGACCCTTCAATAAAATCAAAAATGGCATACTTACCACTGACTGATGCTGTAAAATTTTCACCGGATGGCATGGCAACCAATGTCGGTGATGGAACCGATAGTTCCTGCAAACGTAACAGAATGGAATGAATGTATTCAATGCCGGCGGGTTGTAAATGATCACGATAGCGCTTAAGGACTTTCTTGCCGGCCTTGGTAGGAAGAACAATATTGCCGGTACGGCGACTCAAGGGTAGGTTTGATGGCTTACCAGCCAGAGTCAGATCATACTGCTTCAATACATTTTGAACGGTTTCCAGCTTGATATCAAGGGGACGTACACGGGAACGGGCAAAATCAACAAAACGCGAAGGGCGAGGAAAACGCAGCATGAAGGGTAACAGGTATCGGCTAGGTAGGCAGCGCTGCGAACCGAATCTGGCTAAGTTTCTCGCGTAGTTCAGTGATCGTCTTTTGCACGTCGGCATCGCTATTATCGATTTCGACCACGGCACAACCATTACGCTCCAGTTCATTCACAGCGATATTAACAATACATTCCGAATTGGCCATATAGTCCCGAAGTTCGGCCTGTGTTTTATCACGGAAATGATCCCACACACCGCGTCTCTGAACTCTTTCCATGCATACATCCAAAGGAACGCGTGGGACGATCAGCAAATCAGGTACTGGAATTTGTGAGAGATATTCAATAATATTTTCCTTCTGTGGATTCTCAACAGGTGAGGCGTTCAGATGCACTGTGCGATGAACAAAACCATCATCGAATACAAGGGCCTCATTTTCACATGCGTAGCGATTCAGAAATGTATAGATACCGGTAAGATGTGAAAACCAAAAAAGTATTCTTCGTTCCTTAACGCTAGCTGCATTCGGGCGGGAACGCTGGGTTTTCAGTACAAAACGAGCCAGCGAACGATACTTGCGATTAAATTCAAGCCTGGCCAGCATGCTCATTCGGTAATATACCTGCCACAACAGTGGCTCACGAAGAGCTGAAGGTGAAAGTGCACTGACGATTTTGCCCAGCCATGTTCGTTTGGCATAAGGTCGTGCTGCTTCTGTGGGTGTACGTGCCTGCACCCCCTGTTCTTTGAAGAATGCAACAACAGTTGGCAACAAGGATGTTTTACCTGAACCTTGAGTACCAAGAAATTCGATAACCAGCGGTTTCACAACAAACTCCAGATACCTTTTTTGAGCTGTAACACAACTTCATTGAAGGGCTGATCCGCATTGATATGGAGCAGACGTACATCTTTATGATCAGAACGGATCACATTGATCAAGTTCCGTACTCCCCGAATCTTCGCTTCAAGCACAGCCGGAGTATGATCCGGCTTCCGAAGAGCTGAGACTTGGGGGCTAACATCCAAAACGATTACACAATCCGGTGGAAGAATTCCGCCATATAAGCGCTGTTCAGCTTGGATAAACCAGTTTGTAAGTGGGTCACTGCGCTTTTGGGCAATGGATGGAATCTTGACACCATCCATTTCATGCAAATCGGACCCATCCATATTGAAAACTTCCAATGGGTAGCGATCATAGAGTACAAGCGACCCAGCCAGCGCACGTTTTCCTCCAGCAATATACCGGCTATAGCGATCGCGGCCCGTGGAATGATGGTGCATATAGAGAGGAATATCCTTCAGCAAGGTCAGGAATTTGCCAAGCGGATTGCGCTCCCCTACCCAACTGGTTAAACGACGCATCAGGCGGAATAATGAATAGTAGAAAGAACTACGACGTGATGGCTTTTTACTCCCGAGATAGAACGTATGAATATCCAGCTTCCATGACAACCATTTGACAAGCAGCTCTGTCATGGTGGATTTACCAGCGCCATCAGCGCCGATGATGGCAATGGTTCGGCCACCTTCAGGGAAGGTCATCTTTGTGATCGGGGAGGAACGCCAGAATTTGCGGCGCGCCCAAAGTTCGCGGGCATAGGTGAGGGAGGCAAAAAAAGCATTCGAACGCTGAAACAGGCCAAGGCTTTGGCGGACGCGTTGTTTAAGACTCCAAATTTTGAATCCGGCCTTCCTGCTTTTTTGCGCAATCTGTAAAAATTCCAAAATATCATTGGGAGAAAGGATATGGCTCCAGTTGTTTAAGACGCTTTCAATTTTTTCATGGGATGTTTGAGCGAGAAGCCACTTAATTTCACTACGAAGGCCTGCATTCAGGCCCGGACCGCGAAAGGGAATTATGTCCTTGATGAAGTCACGGGTTCGATATTTAAGCAAAACGCGAATTGCTAGAACTACTATCTCCAATTCAGGCAGCGGAATTTTTATATCGTAACAGGTTTGAACACGGGAGAGGAAATCGTTCTCAAAAGGCAGACGATAATTCTTGACAAATTGTTCGCCCAACACAAGTTGGTAATGAACATGCAAATGAAAGAAGGCGCCAGAACCCTCATCAAAACCGAGATAGTTTTCCATGGCTGGATAACCACGGCCAGGAGCCGCAACCAGCAATTTAATATTTTGTTCGCCAAGGATTTGCCGAAACGATTGAGAATGTTCACGATCCACCAGCAAATCAAAATCTGTTTTTCCCTCCAGGCTCTTTTCAAGACGAATGTTGCTCTTCCAATGGCAGTAACGAATTTCACGTTCCTGCAATGTATTGAATAAATTAGTCAAAGCGCCCATAATGGGCGCTTTGGATTCATACTTTAGATTGTCCATCGTTATCATAAATGTTAGTTTATCATGAGTTTATGACTCAAAAGTATATCCTTTTAGAAAATCATATTGGTCTATTCGGTTATGAATTATGCTCACCCACTCAGGTTTCCACTCAACCAACGCACGACTCTTGTCTGAACTATTAATGACTTGTCCGCAAGCATTGAGATAGTCGTCAGTGACACCCAAGCCAAGGAAACCGCAAACTGCTCTTAGACTTTCATGAGGCGTTTCTACAAAATCCTCATAACGCACTGCAAGAAGATTGCCTGGATCGATACGTTTTCGCAAATCCATCAACAATCCACATGCCGCAAAATAATTTTCCAGAGCGCTCTCAAAAGAACGCTTACCACGTACCATGGAAGCAGCCATAGGATCGAAGGGATTGCGAATCACGTGAATAAATTTTACCTGGATGCCCGTCATTACTTTATGCAGTTTCTGCATAAGATCAGATTTAAGGCTAAGGCTGCGTGTTGACACACCTGTTGTGGTATCACCCAGAACTTGAATGATACCGTGATTACCCTGCCATTGACCGGGCACAGCCCAGGAATAGCCACCCAGCCTGCGAGCGGTGACCCTGCCTTTTAGAGCTTCAGCCTTGGCATTTCTGAGAACAATTTGAAACAACTGATTCTTATTAAAGCCGAATTGTACATGTTCCAAGATATTGGCTTCATCAGAAAAGACTGCATTTGGATGGGCATCCAATAAGGCCCCCAACATACTACCGCCACTTTTCATATGACCTATAAATGTACAATAGGTTTTTACGTCTTGAAAGAGTTTGCCATTTCGCTGGGAAAGAAAATATGTAAGCAGATAATTCTTTGAGAGCCGGGCAATGCGATAGTACTCATTGTCAAAAAAGGTACGTCCAGCCCCATATTTGGCAAAATCGCTAAATTTTCGGGAATTCATCAGTAAATCCATAGCCCTTTAAGCAAATTAGCGCAGTACAGTTTGTTGATAAGGAGTATCAACTTTAATTTGTTTCTCAACGGGGGTGGTTCTCTCACGTGCGCGCCGTGGTGCAGACGATACCATGGCAGCAATCATGCCAAGGGTAACCCACCATATTCCCCAACCAAACACCACGCGCAAATTTGAAAAGTTGACCAAAATGGCTTCATTCAACATGACAAGCCAAAGCATAATGGGAAGTTTGAAATTAAACAACCCTGCCGATGGCATGCGCTTCGCCTTTTTAATGGTCTGCCCAAGCCAATAAAATACAGGGCCGGTAAACAGTAAAAACCCTACAGCGCCCTGTTCAGCAATTAGGGTGAGAAAGAAGTTGTGCGAAGCATGGTCCTTGTCATCACCGACCAGGCCTTCTATTTGCGCCTGGTATTGACGGTCATACAGGTCGAAGTTTCCATACCCCCAGCCAAAAACAGGCTTTTCAGCAAACATCCGAACTGCGGCATAGAATACAGGCAAACGGCTTAGCGCAGAATTTGTAGCCTGCTCTGAATACAGCCTTTCGTTGGCCCAATCAAAGACCCAGGAAAACCTGACCGAGATTACCGCTCCAAATAGTAAAGAAATAATTACCAGTGTCGTACTCATGCGAATTATAAAATTAGGATAGAGAAATGCAAGACCTATCAATACTACTACGCCTCCAAGCCAGCTGGCACGTGAGAATGATAAAAACACCGAGATCAAGCACATAATAAAGGCGGCAATAAAGATATTACGCACTACTCGGGAACGTTGATTTAAACCAGCTTGCAGGAGAATTAATCCAGAGAACATCAAAGTCGCTGTATATACTGTTGTATTTACCAGTGAACCAGTGGTACGCTGACCAGCCAGTCCCAGCCAGTCCTTTGGCAAAAGTCCTGGGGCTGCCCAGGATAACATTCCAAAAATAGATTGCGAGACCGCAATAAAAAAAACGATCGGCAATACGACTTGAATATCCTTTTGATTGGGGGAATATAAACGGATAACCAAATAAAGGAACATCGGACTAATGACACGGTCATAAAACAAATAAAAGGTTGCCTGTGGGCTTGGGTTAAGAAGATAAATTGACAAAATACTGACAACCACATAACCCAACATACTTAATTCCGCAAAACCCAATTTGGGCAGGCGGCGTTTGTTAATCATCAAGATCGTCACTATAATAATCACAATGATTGTGGCCGGCGGTAAGGCGCGATGAATTCCCCAGTACAGCATGCGTGAAGGAACAGTTTTGGTGAATGTAAGGAATGGGGATAACAGTAACCAAACCATAATGGAGATAAAGGGATAGCGATGCACTATGATTGCGATAATTGGAAAAGCAAGCAAGCAGGCCGCCCATAATAAATTGTCTGTTGCCAATAAATACGCAATCAAAACAGCAAACAGGAGTCCAAAAACAAATTGAGCAGTCTGAATGATGTTATTGGATTTAATTATGTTGACTATAAATGTATTTACGCGTGACATAAACACCTTATCATTAATTATGCAATCTGGAATTCCAGACTGAGAGCTTAGGGTCCAATATAAGTCTGGCGGCGCGACTCGAAAGCGTCAAAGTAGAAGGAGCCTGAAAGCGTAGTGGCAGAAATATAGGGGGCACCTAAGCGCACACTTTCCATACGATTTGTATCGTTGACTATTCCAGTCAGATTCCCTTGTTGGGAACCGTCCACCCAGAATGTAAGCTGCCCATCATTGACTCCAGCTGCGCTGGCAGCACGCCAATATACTTCCAGAGAATGAGGCGCGTCTGTTATGGTTACGTAGGAAGTGCTTTGCCAGCTTCCACTATTATTAAGTATCTTTGCACGTACCTGATATACACCGCCGTTATTCTTTATCTCAACCCTGAGGACAATTGCATTGGAGGAAGTTGCGTAGCCCTGCAGAATATATAGATAGTCACCACTTGCCATAGATGTAGAATTGGGATCAAAATAAAAGCGGGCGCGATACTGAATATCGGCATTCGGAGAGTCGTCGCGCACGTACATATTTGTGAAGCTTGTAAAGACTGCCTGCATACCAAAGCTTCCCTGCAATGCAGCAGCAGAATTTGCGCTCAAGTTACCGTTATTTGTAGAATTGGCAGACCATGCGGAAAGACTGCCTGATTCAAATCCGTCCACAAATATCACATCCGACAAGTTAGGAGTAGGTGATGGGGTAAAAGTTGATGAAGGGGTGAATGTTGGATTTGGTGTATTGGTAACAGTTGGTGTGAAAGTATCGGTTGGCGTGAAAGTAGCCGTTGAAGTATTTGTTGGGGTAAAAGTTACTGTAGGCGTATATGTATCTGTTGGAGTTGGAGTATCTCCAAACGTGGGTGTGGGAGTTGCTGTGGGAGTATCGGTTGGCGTAAAAGTTGCAGTAGGCGTAAAGGTCTGGGTTGCCGTAGGGGAACTGGTTGGCGTGTTGGTAGGCAAAGGTGTGTTAGAAGGAGTCGCGGTTGCGAAAGGTCCGGTTGATTCCAAGCCAAGTGCGTCTATGTCATTGGCGGCAAGGCCCCATGTGCTGCCATCGAAATAGAGAGCCGATGAGTAAGTGCAAGCCGTAACACTGGCCAGGGAGGTTGGTGTACACACGAAAACATCTTCATCATCTCCGGAAACTCCCGGTACAGAAAACAACCCGAGACTTGAAAGATAGATTTGGCCATTGGGTGTTATGTCAAGCGCATCAATATCTTCATTACTATCTGTCAGACCCACATCTGAGCCATCGAAATAAATTGCCCAAGTTCCAGTGGTTATATCTCCCAGTGTTATGGGAGAGAAAGCCAAAATATCCTCATCAGCGGCGCCAGTTACACCAAGAACCGATGGATTACCAGTTGTTGAAATTAGAATTTGGCCATTAACGAGAACATCCAATGCATCGATGTCTTCAGCCGCAGCATCCAGTCCAACATCAATACCATTAAAATACATGCTGAACGTTCCGGCAGTGACAAATCCAAGCGACGTGGCATCAAACTGCACGATATCCGAAGGTGACACCACCAACCCTGCAATTGTAACGGCCCTGTCAAATGCCATTAGGAAGGTGTCACTATCCACCATATAAAAGGCAAATACATCCACTCCTCCCACTCCAACATCGGAACCATCAAATAACATGCTCCAGGTTGTACCAGTAAAACGGAGAATATCTTCATCTGCAAAGCTGACACCACCTACACTGCCATTGCTTGCGAAAGATACTATTAGTGGATTACTAGATGGAGGTGGAGTTGGGGTAAAGGTAGCTGAAGGCGTAAATGTATAGGTAGGTGTAAAGGTATTGGTAACCGTAAAAGTGGCTGTACCATTTGGATTTGAGGTGTTTGTAATTGTGGGGGTAAACGTATTTGTAGAGGCTGGCGTTTGGGTGGGTGTCTTAGTAGGCGTGGATGTGGAAGCACCAGTAATTTTAATTTCCCAAATCTTGCCGTCATTCTCATTGGGGTCTGTATTGTTATCCACGCCCCGACTGGCGACATAAAAGTTGTTAAGGCCAGAGTTGATACTACCTGGGGCCTGCTCCACATCTGAGTGTGGAGCAGAGGGCAAAAAGGAAAGGTTGTAGGCCCGGAGCAAGCTACCCGCCAGAGTAGTTTCTCCAATATATTCTTCACTGCCTGAATTTGCGACAAGAAGAAGTGTTCCGTTGTAAACACTATAGCCCAAGCCCTCTAAATCAGAAAAACCTAATGAAGCCGTGTCGAAAGAAGTAACGGGGCCATCATCACCTCCGCCCAGTACACCATTAGGGCCAAGATCAAATTGATACACTTCAGCGTTGACCCCACCTGCAAGAAATAATTTATTCTGTCCATAGGCCACATCTTCAGCATCCATTCCTGTTATGAAAGAGAGACTGAGTGAAGTCCGCGTATCATCAGAAGTACAATAGACGCCATCATTTCCAGGGTTAATCTCAAATACAAAGCCAGTGGAACTATCAGACGAAATAAAAAGATGATTATTGTTGGGATTAACTGCCGCGCCAGTGGGTTCATTATTAAATGAAGTTGTACTACATGTGGATACCAAGGTACCAGACCTGGTGGAAAGATACACATTCTTACCCATAAAATAATTGGGCATCTCTTCCACTTCACTATCTACAACGAACAGCTTGTCTTGAGAAGGCCAATATGCCACTCCGGATGTATCAGGAGCAGAAGGATTCCAGGAGGCGTTGGACGCATCAATAGTGTGCTCAAGTGAGGTGGGAACCAGTGTTGTTCCTGCTGGTAAAGATAAAGGAGAAATCAGGGATAATTCAACAATTTGAGCATCTTGCGTTTCGAGAGTTTGCGTTGTTAATTTCTGCTGTGAGCCACTTCCTGAAGTTGTCGTAGGCATGCCTTGATCCAGAATGAACAGATCAATTGCTGCTGGATCATCTGTTGCATCTCTGGTGGGTGCAAATAACATCGTACTTGGATTTTTCAAGTTCAAGTTACTGGTATCATAAACAGTGACAATTGAACCAGCATCAGTTGTTTCATAAATCTGATGTGTGGCGGGACTCCCAATATACAAATGGTTATTTACGGGGTTAAAGGCGATTCCGCGCAGGTCTGCTTCCTTCAGGGCCAGGTCACTGTGTTTGATTCTTCCATCAGCCGCAGCGCGATCAATATCAAATCCATTATTGGGGCTGGGGGTTACTACAACCACGCGAGCTGTATCCCCATCCAAAACGAACATACGCCCGGTTATTGGATCAAAAGTGATGCCTTTTGCACTTTTCAAATTAAGGGAATTTGTCTTGTAGCGGGTGCTGTCTGAATTTTGTACAGGTAAGCCAGTTTGATTTGTCCTAACTTTTGATAGTTGGGCAGAACTCTGGTTTAGGGTAAACAGGGCCTCACTTTTGCCGTCATAAGCCACGTTCAAATATTCATCCACAGGTTCCGAAAGAGTCCCTGCCCCACCATATACTTCATAAAGAGAAATGACCCCTGCCGAGCTTTTATTTGAGCCGAGAATAACAAATGAATTCGCGCTGGATGAAAAAGCAAGCCCTTTGGGAGCATAAAAACCAAACTCGCCAGTGGATATGGAATGCACGAATCTGAACTGCACTGATGCTTGCTGTGCAGTTACAGGGGTATTAACAGCACCAAACACCGCCGTGCATAATGCCAGTAGTGTGATGCGAATTAATGTCATTTTTAATTGTGAAGATCGAATAGTCATAGCTCCTCTTTTATACCCACATTAATTATTAACTATACCACGTTATTCTTAACAAGCCTGCGTGCAGGTAATTTGCGGCCCTTTAAGTCAAGGTATATTTCCTTGGCAACCCAAAGCGCCATTCGAAATACACTCAAAGGAAAATCTACAAATAAATAGGAAAGCAAACTTCGCCAGTTAAGGGTCAGGTTATCCAACGCATATCCAAATTGCTTCATACCACTGCGACAAAAATCCTGAATAAATTTTATATCCTCCACAGAAAGCACATACCGATAGCGGGCAACCGAATCCGTCGAAATAACCCCAACCTCGCGCTTTCCATAAGAGCTGTTCCCGCCCTTATCGCGATGGCTTGGCGCTCCTACCATGGACAACATTTCAGGAATATAGTCTTCACCAATAAAATCACACACTTTGCGTATCGTCTCTTCTGGCTTGGAAACCACATCCTCGTACCGAACCACCATATAGTTTTTTGGATAACGCTTCATGCCGCGTCGGGCAAGACGAACCGATTCCATCCACATGACAGTAGCTGCACCAGCACGCCCTTTCATATTGACCCACCGAGTCTTGGCAGAGGCATAACGATCTCTGGGATCCCGCATCATATGAATCACTTTTGCATCGGGAAATGCTTCAAAAACGTCGTCCATATATTTTTCTGTGTTCAAAGACTTATCACCCCAACACTGTTTGCCCTGCTTCTCAGCAAAATGTTTGCCAATCAATGAAAACAGCCGTGCATAACTTTTTTCACCTGCTGGAAATTCGTTTTTAATGCGGAATGCATCAATGTTGATTACGCGCAGTCTTTTGTACTGTGACATCATCAAAACACATTGCTCAAAATTCTCAGGAGAATTCAAATCGCCATAACGCTTATTAAAATACATCCATAAGTTTGTACGCCGCATCATCGCGATTCCAGGATGCGAAGCCAGTAAAGCATACATCAAACTTGTACCGCTTCGCTCAATACCTGCAAGATAAATGGGACTCTTGTCCATATTAAATTAATTTCCTCTCACTCCATTGGCTGTTTTGATTTCAAACGAATAAAGTTGACGGGCCAGGCTGTATAATAGGCTAAATATTGGCTCAAAGTTAATGGTGGGTTGGTCAGGGCGTATCCTTGAGAGGTCATTAACTTTCCTGCGTAATTTTCTATAAAAGCCACATCCTGCGACGAGACTACGTCAGATGCAGACAAATATTCATTGACACGTTCATCAGACCAAACCTGGGTCCGATCAGTGCCCGCATCATCCTCAAACCCTAAACTGATAGCCCTCTCAAGCGTAAGCATAGCCTGAGAAAACTCCTCTTCGATAAAAGCACAGATGGTACGTAAAGTTTCCTCAGGTTTAACCAATAAATGCTCAAACTGTAGAAGCATATAACGTCCACTATATTTTTGAACATTTTCCATTCCAAGGCGGGTCGATACCAACCACTCTGCGGTCGTAAAACCAACTCTGCCCAATCCACTGCCTAAAGACTCCAATTCATCACCAAAGCGCCCTCGTGGATCACGGATCAAATGGATCACTCGCGCAGAAGGATAGGCTTCAAAAATCTGCTTGCTATAATGTTCGATGGAGCCTTCTTGCTCACCCCAGCGGGTCTTACCCATACGCTCTGCAAAATGTTCATGCAGAATTGAGAAGAGACGGGCATAAGTGTGTTCGTCACTCTGCCAAAATTCCATACGGATGCGCTGCGGTTCAGGTTTCAACAGGTGAACTGCCTTTCGTTCCAACATGCCTGCCAGACAACTCTCAAAATTTGCTTCATCAGACAAATCACCAAATCGATTATAAAATTGACGCCACATATATGTACGACGCGTCATCACAATATTTGGGTGCGATGAAATTGCCAGGCGTAATAAAGTTTTTCCTGAACGATCCAGGCCACCAATAAATATGGGGGCTCGACTCATAAGGTAATCACCGTATCTTGTCCTTGGGAGGTCGCCGCCCAAAGGAACCAGGAAACTTACGCTGAAAAAACTCTCCAACTAGCCACGTAACCATTCGGGTGAAATTGGCAGGTATGGTAGAAAAAAAATAATTTATTCCTTCTCGTAAATTAAAAGAAATTTGATCCAGTGTATATCCATGCCTTCTCATCTCACTGCCAACTACCCATTGCATATAGGCGATCTCTGCTTTTGGTATGGCATTGCGATACCTGCCAATAAAATCGGTATACACAGGCGTGCCAGAAATATTCTTTTTCAAGTCACCCGGAGTTTTTCGAATAAATTCCGGCGCGCCTTCCAGAGTGATCATTGAAGGAACATAGTTCTCTCCCAGAAAATCACATACTTCTTTAATTGTGGCTTCTGGCTCTGTAACCATCTTCTCATAATACACAAGCAGATAACGATCCAGGTAACGTTTGGCATTCTTTTTTGCCATGTTAGTGGTGTATATCCAACGCGCGGTTGCGCCACCAGCTCGGGCTCTGCCTTTCGGGTGAAGTGCCAACGATGCTTCATAACGATCTCTCGGGTCGCGAATAACATGTATCATTTTACTGCCGGGATAGGCAGCAAAAATTTCATTTGCATATCCTTCGATCATGCCAGTTTGATCACCCCACCGAGACTTGCCTTCACGTTCAGCATACTGTTGATTTAATAACTCAAAAAGACGGGCATAAGTTCGCCGTCCCTGCGAAAATTCCTGACGAATTTGCTTTACATCGGGCTTCAGAACCTGGACATGCGTATAATGCATTAAATCATTCAGGCATTTCTCAAAATTGGCCTCAACGGAAAGATCACCATATCGCCTATAAAAAAGAGTCCAATAATTGGACCCTACTGTTGGGATCGAAATATTTGGATGAGAAACCAGCATACCCCTCAAAAGAGTTTTACCACAACGATCCAAACCACCAATAAAAATTGGTCCAGTTTCCATTTAGCCTCAACCCGATTTATTTTCTCTTTAAGAACTTTAGAGATCTTGCTGTAATGCGGTCTACCATCTGTCTATCTTCAGGGTCAAGCCCCAGCAAAAGAATAGTCAGTATAAATACAATAAATAAAACACTTACGTGAATGACTAGATGAAGTAAATAGGAATCCAACGGATACAGTGAACTTAAGAAATAGGAAATTCCACCAGTTATCAAAGTAGCAACAATTGGTTTCAGAAATGTGATATTGTATGGAGTTAACTTCAGGATATGATGTACCTGAATGATTCTCAGAATATTCAAAACCGTTATGACCACCAAAGCTGAAATTGCCGCACCCAGCACCCCAAAACGCGGAATCAAAAGCACATTCAGAATTAGCGAAACAACCAGACTAACGATGTTGTTTAAGAGCTTCAACTTGGTGTAGCCAGTCATATTTAATATTGCCCCTCCCATCCCTGTTCCAACGTCCACAAGATTGGCCCAAGCCATAACGACCAGCGCCACGGAACCACCCACAAAACTTTTACCGAAAATCAAAAGTATTTGCGAGGGAAACAGCACCATTGCCAAAAAGAAAGGGATATTGACCAACAATGACCATTTGTTTGCGGTCTGATAAATCTTTTGTAGTTGCCCCCGCTCTTTTTTATCATGCAACTCAGCTATATACGGCTTTGAGGCCGTATTAATAGATGAATAAAAGTCGTGGCCCAAGGTGTTCAATTGGTCTGAAACTGTAAAAATACCTACACCGGTAAAACTACCGAGCGAACCAATCAATAAAGCTTGTATATTTCCACGAAATGTATCCATCAAGCCTGCCAGCCAATCTGGAATGGCAAATTTCATGATATTACTAAAATCTATTTGAGCGGATGAAGCTGGCCTATTCAGGGAAAACAATTTATTCAAATAATAAAATAACATCAAGGCTGCAAGCAATTCACCGATTCCAAAGATGATTATTGCATGCACAACCTCTAGCCCCCAAAAAACAGCCGCAGCGATCAAAACAAGTCTAACGATCGGCTGAACAACGAACTTTGCAATTACCGGATATTGCATGTTTTTAAAGCCACGTACCGCCCCCACCAACGTATCACTTAGAATCGAAGCAGGCACAATTAAGCTTGCAATCTGTAACAGTGGTGCCATTCGCGAGTCATGAAACAGCGATTCAGCCACCTGATAAGACACGGCATATAAAAGGACGCTAATAGCAGAACTTAATATTAAAGGTAGACCAACGCCAATCAAAATTGTCCCCCAAACTTTTTCCTTGTTGCCGCGGCTAACATAAACTGCTATGAACCTTACTAAAGCGCCATCCAAACCCAAAATAGTAATTCCAACAAGCAAGCTGACAGTGTTGAGGGAAAGCTGATACATACCATATTGTTCAGCGCCCAACAAACGCGCTATCAGAAATACAAAAACAAATCTGCTAATGTTGGTAAAAACTTTGCCAATTAATGTTATCCCGCCGCCTTTGGCTACATTGACAAGATTATTATCCTTGGTTGATTGAGCCGAATCCACAGAAATAACAGCCTGAGTACTACCTGGCTGATTGCTCACAAATCACCACCTATACTTTTTCGCTAACTGTCTTTTTTGTTGCCTTTTGTATTTCACCAATGGCACCTTCAGTCGAGATCATTACCCGACCATAAGTTGATTCACGCATACTATCCAAAGCATTTTGGGCGCGAACGACTAATTCATCCATGGACGCCGAGTCCCCGCTATAGTATGGAGCAACTCCAGCCGCGCCTTGCAGATTTGTCGTCTGATTGCCGATTCCTAAATCAATGGATATCATACTAACCATTTCCAACAAGCGTTCTACAACTGCCTTGGCACTTTTCCCATCCATATCTGGAAGCAATAAGGCCAGCTCCATATCAGAAAAGGGCGCCATGACATCTTCGTCACGAAGATTCTTTCCAAACATTGAAACTACACTTCGCATGGCACTTGCACGAGCCTGCCCAGAGCCAACATCCAACAGACGGCGATGATCGATACTAATTAAGGCTACAGATAATATACCTTCGTTACGTCTTGCCCGATTCATTTCCTGATGGAGTCGAAGATTAAAAAAGCGCCGGTTATATATGCCGGTTTTTTCATCTAAAATATTAAACCCTGCCTTGGATTCAAGAGGCGCGCGCAAATATTCCCCAAGAAGAACGTATGCAAAGCCTAATAAAAGCCCAAAGCCTCCTCCCAGCATCAGGTTATTGGTAACATCAGGCTTGATTGGCTTCTTCGGCAATTCGGCCTCATCCAAAATCTCCAAGGCATATACCTCATAAAGATTCTGGACATACAAAACCGACTGTTCACCTAGTGTATTGGCATAATCACGCACAATATCGGGGTCACTGCCCTGGACGGTGATTTCCAAAACATTTGTGCCTGCCAGGATCTGGGTGAAAACTGTTAGATTCGAAGAATTAGATGAAGCAAGCCCAAGTTCTTGGGCAGCCCGATCTCTTATTAAACGACTCTTTGCAACTCTTGCATATGTAGCTGCAATTTCGACCCGATTACTTAGAGTATCCAAGGCGGAGATGGCAGTTCGATCATCAGCAGCTAGTGCACTGAGCCGCACAATGTAAGTGGTTGTGGCCTCATACACGGGCGTAATATTAAAAGTAAAAACAGCCGCAGCTATTAAGGTCACGGCAAAGAAAAAAAGAATTGTCTTCCATTTTCTTAAAAAGAAACGGAAGTAAGCTTTGACTTCCATAGTAATTATCTCCTATCTAGACTTTTTTAATATAGAAACAATAAAAGGTCAATAATTCTGCTATCCGGCCCCTTTTCCAGAAAATACGGTTAAGATCGTCCACCATAATATTTTCAAATCCAAAGCCATGCTTCGTTTACGAACATATTCTATATCATACCGCACCAGAGTATCAAACTGCAAACCACTTCTCCCGCGAACTTGAGCCAAACCAGTGATACCAGGTACAACTTCCATTCTCTCTGTATGCCACCAACGATAAGCCTCCACCTCCCAGGGGACGTTGGGGCGTGGTCCTACCAGACTCATTTCCCCTTTTAAGACATTAAATAATTGAGGTGTTTCATCCAGGCTAGTTTTTCTTAATATTCTTCCCACACGAGTGATACTGGCACGGTGATTCGGCTTAAAACTTGGTTCATCATCATGTGAATTTTGTTTCTGATCCGTATTCCCTGAAACATATGACCTCATAAACTCACGATCGGCTTGATCTGCATAGTCAAATCGCATGGATCGAAATTTATACATTCGATAGGATTTTCCGCCCCGTCCAATACGGTCTTGAATAAAGATAGCAGGGCCCGGCGAATCTAACTTAATAACCAAAGCAACCAACGCCATCATCAGCAGCGAAGGAGGCAATACTATCAGACAAACTACAATGTCAAATATTCTTTTGAAAAATAAGTATCTTTTAGTAACCACAAATGGATCCTTGGAAAGAAGATCGTCTGACTGCCCATAAGTTTTAGGAACACTCACCGTACACCAATCCTTCTTGTATCGGCCTGTGTCGCAGACTTCATCAAGGCCAGCACCAACTGCAAAGCAATAATTGCGTCGTGACCATTCACAGGGATTTCAGTTTTACCTTCAACGCAAGCAATAAAATTCTCGAGTTCCACACGTAATGGTTCTTGTTTACGAATGGCATATTGAATTACAGCGCCTTCACTTACCCCTCGCAACAGACTAATGGTGGGCCAACTTCCAGCGCTACTGTCAGCATTTTCATAAAAACGCAAGTCTTGAGTAATATAATTTACTCGAAACATCCCACGTTCACCAGTTACATATAACTCACGTATTTTTGCAGGAGTGAGCCAGTTGATTTCCAACACTCCAAGTGTTCCATCTTCGAAACGAACCATACCAGCGAATAAATCGTCCTGCGATGTGTGAACCTCACGTTTAGTCTCTGCGTATACACGTGATACTTCGCTGCCCGTAAGATATCTCATAATATCAAGGTCATGTGGTGCAAGATCCATAATTACACCTACATCTTGAACCCGGGTAGGAAATGGTCCTAAACGACGGGTATGAATTTGAAATATACGACCTAATTCCCCATCTTTCAAACGTCGCTTTAGTTCAACAATTGCCGGATTAAAACGCTCAATGTGTCCCACCATCAAAACCCGATCAAATTGTTGTGCAATTTTTACAAGCTCCTCGCCTTCAGATAGAGTTGAAGCAATCGGTTTTTCTACAAGGACATTACAACCTGCTTCAAGTAAGTCCTTTACAACCGGAAAGTGCAGGCTTGTTGGTACTACTACCGAGACAGCAGACGGTTTTTCCTGGTCGATCATCTTAAGATAATCTGTATAGTAAGGAACGTGAAATTGAGCACCCGCTTTGCGAGCCTGTGTTTCGTCTGCATCAACTACCGCGACCAACTCAACCTCGGGTAAATCTGCATACACACGTGCATGATTTCTACCCATCATTCCTATACCGACTACTGCCACACGGGTCATAGTTTATTAACCTCAGTTACAACTTTATCCAAATCTGCCTGGCTGAGTAATGGGTGTATAGGAAGAGAAATCACCTCATTCGCCATCATTTCTGAAACAGGCATACTAACTTCGCCCAGCATCTCTTTGATGTATCCCTGCTGATGAGCTGGTACAGGGTAATAAACGCCAGTACCAATGCCTGCATCAGCCAACTTGGTAACAACCTCGTCACGATTACAACCTTTTCTTACCCGTATAGTGTATTGATGCCAAACATGTCCATAATCTTCTTTTACTTGGGGCAGTATTACAGACTCCAGCCTTTCAGTGTAAAACTTCGCGTTCTGACGTCTTTTCTCCGTCATCTCAGCAAGCCGACCCAGTTGAGATAAGCCAATTGCTGATTGAAGGTCAGTTAAGCGAAAATTGTACCCTATCATTTCATGGTAATAGCGGCGTCTCATTCCATGACTACGAAACAGTTTACAAAGATCGGCAACTGAGTCATCGTTTGTCGTGATCATGCCCCCTTCACCAGACATTAGATTCTTGGTAGCGTAAAGACTGAATGCACCTGTTCCGAAGCTGCCAGCATATTTGCCTTTATAAGTTGCCATCACAGCCTGACAGGCATCTTCGATAATTCTCAAATCGTACTTTTCTGCGAGCGCCATTAACGCATCCATGTCACAAACCTGCCCATATAAATGAACTGGAAGGATGGCTTTGGTATTTGGAGTAATCGCCTTTTCAATTAAACCACCATCAATATTAAAAGTCTCTGGGTCAATATCCACAAATACAGGTTTGGCACCCACAAACAAAATCGCATTGATGGAAGCAATAAAGGTGAATGGAGAGGTGATCACTTCATCGCCAACTCCG
>Ga0070699_100000628_pt1 | contig 33162 bp, 29 predicted proteins | sample KBSK1503metaG_FD_65473 | JGI IMG/M metagenome (GOLD analysis project Ga0070699, IMG submission 65473) | Corn, switchgrass and miscanthus rhizosphere microbial communities from Kellogg Biological Station, Michigan, USA - KBS K1-50-3 metaG | ecosystem: Host-associated > Plants > Roots >...
CCGGACGAGATGAGCGAGCCGCACCTGGGTCGCGAGGACCACCCACCCGCTGCGGAGGTGGACACGGCCGCGCCGGACGAGATGAGCGAGCGCCACCAGGATCGTGAGGATCCACCCGCTGGGGAGGTGGACACGGCCGCGCCGGAGGAGATGAGCGAGCCGCACCTGGGTCGCGAGGGCCCACCCGCTGGGGAGGCAGACACCACCGCGGCCGGCGAGATGAGCGAGCGCCACCTGGATCGTGAGGACCCATCGGCTGCGGAGGTGGACACCATCCCCGTGGCGGACGACGTGACGCACCCTGCTGCGCCGCCAGACGGCCAACGCTCGGACTCAGCCGAAGAGCCCTTCGAGCTGTTTTCGGCCAGTAACATCGAGGACCTTCGTCGACGTTGGGATGCGCTGCAGGTCGGGTTCGTCGACGACCCCACGGCTTCCTTGCAGCAGGCCGATTCACTGGTGAGCGAGGTGGCGCAGCGGGTGGCGGACCGGCACGCGACGCTGCGAGAAGAGTTCAGCGCCCGACCGGGGGACCAGTCGAACACCGAGTCGACACGCCTGTTGCTCCGTCGGTACAGAGCCTTCTTTCGCGCCGTGGTGCGGTAAACAGCACGTCTCTGTCCTCCTCCTTCTTCTACAGCGCCCGGCTGAGCTCAGCTGGGCGCTTTATTCCGCCTCTACAGCGTGTATTGCTATCAGCCCCGCTCCGCCATCAGAAGATAGCGGTCAGACTATACCATTTAATGTCTAGTGACTATCATGTAACCGGGATGAAAGGAAAGGTGAAAGACTCCCTCCTCGACCGGATCCGGGTCGGGCCGAAAGCCGAACCTCCGCCCGAGGAGCTGCTGAAGGAGCCGGAATCGGGCGAGGCCGGACCGTCTTCTGCCCGCAAGGCGCGCCGCGTCGGTCTGCTGGGCATCCTTCAGCTGTTGGGTCCCGGCCTCATCACTGGCGCCAGCGACGATGACCCGAGCGGGATCGGCACGTACTCACAGGTGGGCGCCCAGTTCGGCTACGGGATGCTTTGGACCGCCCTGTTCGCCTTTCCGCTGATGGCTGCGATTCAGGAGCTCTGCGCCCGCATAGCACTGCAGACCGGAGTCGGTCTCGGTGTCGCCCTGAGGCGTAAGTTCCCGGTATGGCTGGTCGGCATCTGTGTAGCCGCCCTGCTGATTGCCAACACTATCAACCTCGGCGCCGATCTGGGCGCGATCGCGGCTGGCGGATCCCTCCTGAGTCGCGGGCTGATCCCGGCGCTCTGGCTGGTGGTGCCGGCCGCGGCTCTGATCCTCTACCTCCAGTTCTTCGTCACGTATCGCCGGATCTTCAACACGTTCAAGTGGCTGACGCTGGCGCTCTTCGCCTACGTGTTCACCGCGCTTCTTGCCCACCCCGGTCTCCTGACAGTGATCGCGGCGACCTTTGTGCCGCACATCGAGCTGTCCAGGGACTTCGTCATCGCCTTGGTTGCGGTGCTCGGCACGACGATCTCGCCATATCTCTTTTTTTGGCAAGCGTCCGCCGAGGTCGACGAGATGCGGGCGGCGGGGCTGCGCAGCGAGGCCGATCGCCGGGGTGTCAAGCTGAGCGAGCTGCGCGCGGCGCGGATCGACGTCTTGATCGGCATGGGCTTCTCGCAGGTGGTGATGTACGCCATCATCCTGACGAGTGCGGCGGTACTGCACGCGCATGGCAAGGCCGGCGTCCAGACCGCTGACCAGGCCGCGCAGGCGCTGCACCCCCTCCTGGGCCCATTTGCGTTCGTCGCGTTTGCGCTCGGTATGGTTGGGACCGGCTTCCTGGCTGTGCCAATCCTGTCTGGTTCGGCCGCTTACGCCCTCAAAGAATTCTTTGGCCTGAAGGGTGACCTGGGCAGCAAGCCCGCCTATCGTCCGGCCTTCTACGGCGTCATCGGTGCGGCCACCGTCGCCGGGGTGGTCTTCAACTTCCTCCATATCGACCCGATCAAGGCGCTGTTCTACACAGCGGTGATCAACGGCCTGGTGGCGCCACCGCTCATGCTGCAGATCGTCATACTCGGCAGCGATCGGCGATTCATGGCAGGTAGAGTGAGCGGCAGGCTGAGCAAGGTCCTCACGTGGCTTGCCACCATTGGCATGTCTTCGGCCGCCATTGCGCTGATTGTGTCGTTGTTGTCAGGTTTGCGCGGCTGACACAGACAAGTACCGTCTGCTCGTGAGCCGGGGCCGACTACACTCGCCGCAAACTATGCTGATCGCTGCGCTGGCATGTCGTAGGAGGGTACGAGCAACCACATCGTGACATCAGCGCTTGGAGGACGGGACGAATGGTGACCAGGGCTGCCACCTCGAATGAGCTGGACACCGACCTGCTACTGCAGACGCTGGCCCGGTTCAAGGCAGGCGATTTCTCAGCTCGACTGCCAGAGAACTGGACCGGCGCCGCCGGCAAGATCGCAGATTCGCTCAACGACATCATCGCCAAGAACGAGCGCTTCAGCCGGGAGCTGCTGCGCCTGCGTCAGGTCGTCGGCAAAGAGGGCCGCATCCACCAGCGCATATCGACGGGCGGCTCCGATGGCGGCTGGGCCGCCTCCATCCACTCGGTCAACGATCTCGTCGAGGACCTCGTGCGGCCGACGAGCGAGACCGCCCGCGTCATCACCGCAGTGGCCAGCGGTGATCTGTCGCAGACGGTCCCGATGGAGGTCGACGGCGTCGGCCTCCAGGGCCAGTTCGCTCGCACAGCCAAGACCGTCAACACGATGGTCAGCCAGCTGTCATCCTTCGCATCCGAGGTGACGCGCGTCGCGCGCGAGGTGGGGACCGAGGGCAAGCTCGGTGGCCAGGCCCGCGTCAAAGGGGTTGGCGGCGTCTGGAAAGATCTGACCGACAGCGTCAACACGATGGCCGGCAACCTGACCGCCCAGGTACGCAACATCGCCGAGGTGACGACGGCCGTTGCCAACGGCGACCTGTCCAAAAAGATCACCGTCGAGGGCCGAGGCGAGATCCTTCAGCTGAAGGACACGATCAACGTGATGGTCGACCAGCTCAACGCGTTCGCTTCTGAGGTGACGCGCGTCGCCCGTGAGGTAGGGACCGAGGGCAAGCTGGGCGGCCAGGCCCAGGTCAGAGGCGTAGGGGGCGTCTGGAAAGACCTGACCGACAACGTGAACCTGCTTGCGGGCCAGCTCACGAGCCAGATCCGCAACATCGCCGAGGTCACCACCGCGGTTGCCAACGGAGACCTCTCCAAGAAAGTGACGGTCGACGTCCAGGGCGAGATCCTGGAGCTGAAGAACACGATCAACGTCATGGTCGACCAGCTCAACGGCTTCGCCTCGGAGGTGACCCGTGTCGCCCGCGAGGTGGGCACCGAGGGGAAGCTGGGCGGCCAGGCCCACGTCCGCGGCGTCAGCGGCACCTGGGCGGACCTCACCGACAACGTGAACCTGATGGCGGTCAACCTGACCGACCAGGTCCGCAACATCGCCGAGGTGACGACGGCCGTCGCCAACGGCGACCTGTCCAAGAAGATCACCGTCGAGGGCCGCGGAGAGATCATGGCCCTCAAGGACACGATCAACGTCATGGTCGACCAGCTCAATGCTTTCGCCTCGGAGGTGACGCGCGTGGCGCGCGAGGTTGGAACAGAGGGCAAGCTGGGTGGCCAGGCGGAGGTCGAGGGCGTCGGCGGGGTATGGAAAGACCTGACCGACAACGTGAACCTGCTGGCCGGTCAGCTCACGAGCCAGATCCGCAACATCGCCGAGGTGACCACCGCGGTTGCCAACGGCGACCTCTCCAAGAAGGTGACGGTCGGAGTCCAGGGCGAGATCCTGGAGCTCAAAAACACGATCAACGTCATGGTCGACCAGCTCAACGCCTTCGGCTCGGAGGTGACGCGCGTCGCTCGTGAGGTGGGGACCGAGGGCAAGCTGGGCGCGCAGGCCGACGTGCGCGGCGTCTCCGGCACCTGGAAGGACCTCACCGACAGCGTGAACCTGATGGCGGTCAACCTGACCGACCAGGTCCGCAACATCGCCGACGTCACTACGGCGGTTGCCCGTGGCGACCTCTCGACGAAGATCACTGTCGAAGGCCGTGGGGAGATCCTGGCTCTGCAGGACACGATCAACGTGATGGTCGACCAGCTCAATGCCTTTGCCTCCGAGGTGACGCGTGTGGCCCGCGAGGTGGGCACCGAAGGCATGCTGGGTGGCCAGGCCGACGTTCGGGACGTGTCAGGGACCTGGAAGGACCTGACCGACAGTGTGAATACCATGGCCGCGAACCTGACCGCTCAGGTCCGCAACATCGCCGATGTGACCACGGCCGTGGCTCGCGGTGACCTCTCCAAGAAGATCACCGTGGAGGGCCGCGGCGAGATCCTGGAATTGAAGGACACGATCAATGTGATGGTCGACCAGCTCAACGCCTTCGGCTCCGAAGTGACGCGCGTGGCGCGCGAGGTGGGGACCGAGGGGAAGCTGGGCGGCCAGGCCCACGTCCCCCGCGTCGACGGTGTCTGGAAGGAGCTGACCGACAATGTCAACCTGCTCGCGGGGCAGCTCACCAGCCAGATCCGCAACATCGCCGAGGTGACGACAGCCGTTGCCCTCGGCGACCTCTCCAAAAAGGTCACGGTCGACGTCCAGGGCGAGATCCTGGAGCTGAAGAACACGATCAACGTGATGGTCGACCAGCTCAACGCCTTCGCATCCGAGGTGACGCGGGTCGGGCGTGAGGTGGGCACCGAAGGCAAGCTGGGCGGCCAGGCCAGCGTCCCAGGCGTGTCGGGCGTCTGGAAGGACCTGACCGACAACGTCAACCTGATGGCCGACAATCTCACCGACCAGGTTCGGGGCATCGCCGGCGTCGTGACGGCGGTGGCCACCGGCGACCTCAAGCGCCGGCTGGTGGTCGAAGCCAAGGGCGAGGTGGCTGCGCTCGCCGACACCATCAACGAGATGACGGAAACGCTGGCGACCTTCGCCGACCAGGTCACGACCGTGGCCCGCCAGGTGGGGGTGGAGGGGCGCCTGGGCGGTCAGGCGTACGTGCCCGGCGCGGCCGGCACATGGAAGGATCTGACCGACAACGTGAATCAGCTCGCCGCCACCCTGACCGACCAGATCCGCGCGATCGCGGACGTGGCTACGGCGGTGACCGAGGGCGACCTGACCAGGTCCATCGGCGTCCGGGCTTCGGGAGAAGTCGCCGTGCTGAAGGACAACATCAACGCGATGATCGGCAACCTGCGGGTAACCACGCAGCGGAACACCGAGCAGGACTGGCTGAAGACCAACCTGGCCCACTTCACGAGGCTGCTGCAGGGCCGTCGCGGCCGCGAGGCCGCATCCGAGCTGATCCTCTCCGAGCTGGCGCCACTGGTCAATGCCCAGCACGGCGTGTTCTACACGATGGATTCTTCGACGCCCGAGAGCCCGGTGCTCAGGTACCAGGCCGGCTACGCGTACCGAGACGGCAAGGGCCTGGCCAAAGTCTTCCGAGTCGGTGAGGGCCTTATTGGCCAATGCGCACGCGAGCAGAAGCGAATCCTCGTCCACAGTGCGCCCGCCGACTACGTCGCCATCTCGTCGGGCCTCGGAGGTGCCCCGCCGGTCGACATCGTCGTGCTTCCGATCGTGTTCGAAGGGCAGGTCCTGGCGGTGATCGAACTGGCCTCGTTCGAGCGCTTCAGCCCCATCCACCTGGACTTCCTCGACCAGCTGACAGAGTCGATCGCGATCGTCCTCAACAGGATCGGGGCCACGATGCGCACGGAGGAGCTGCTCGAGCAGTCGCAGAGCATGGCCGACGAGCTGCGCCACCAGCAGGAGGAGCTGCGCCACACGAACGAGGAGCTGGAGGACAAAGCCAGACTCCTCGCGGAGCGCAATACCGAAGTCGAGCGCAAGAGCGACGAGGTCGAGCAGGCCAGGCGCTCACTGGAGGAGAAGGCCGACCAGCTGGCGCTGACCTCCAAGTACAAGAGTGAGTTCCTCGCCAACATGTCGCACGAGCTGCGCACGCCGCTCAACAGCCTGCTGATCCTTGCTGAACAGCTGACCGAGAACCCCGACGGCAACCTCAGCCCCAAGCAAGTCGAGTTCGCGAACATCATCCTCGCCAGCGGCCAGGATCTGCTGAACCTGATCAACGACATCCTCGACCTGTCGAAGATCGAATCGGGGACAGTCGTGCTCGAGATCTCGGAAGAGCCGTTCCGCAGCATTCGCGAGCAGATCGAACGCAGCTTCCGGCACATCGCCGACTCCAGAGGCCTGGAATTCAGCGTCCACCTCGACCCCAAGCTGCCGCTCACGCTGCGCACCGACGCTAAGCGCCTTCATCAGGTCCTGAAGAACCTGCTATCCAACGCCTTCAAGTTCACCGAGCGCGGAAGCGTCGAGCTGCACATGCGCGTCGCCGAGTCGGGATGGAGCCCCGACCTGAGGAAGGCTCACCCCGATGGCGCTATGGTGGCGATCGACGTGGTCGATACCGGCATCGGCATTCCCTCTGACAAGCAGAAGGTCGTCTTCGAAGCGTTTCAACAGTCCGACGGCACGACCAGCCGGAAGTACGGCGGCACAGGCCTCGGGCTATCTATCAGCCGGGAGCTCGCCAGGCTGCTCGGTGGTGAGATCCAGCTGAGCAGCACGGTCGGCGTTGGCAGCACGTTCACCGTCTATCTGCCGGTGGAGGCACTGGCCGGCGGCTCCGCTGGCGAGGCGAGCCGGTCAGCGGCCGCCAGGGTCCGCCGCCAGCCCATGGAATTCGATGATGACCGTGACCGGCTGCAGCCGGGCGATGCCGTGCTCCTGATCGTCGACGACGACGTCAACTTCTGCCGGGTACTCCTGGACCTGGCTCATCAGGAGGGGTTCAAAGGTATTGTGGCGCTGGGCGGTGAGGAAGCCCTGGCTCTCGCTCGCGAGTACCAGCCGTCGGCGGTCACTCTGGACATCGGCCTACGCGACATCAGCGGATGGAAGGTGCTGGACGCTCTGCGCGTGGATCCGGCCACCCGGTCGATACCTGTACACATCATTACGGTGTTCGACGACGGCCGCGACCGCGTCGAGCGGTCGGGTGCGAGCTTCTTGACCAAACCCGCGAGCAAAGGCGAGCTGGAGGACCTGTTCAACCGCATCCGATCGATCGTCGAAGAAGGCGCTCGCCATCTGCTGGTCGTTGAGGACGACCCGATCCAGCGGTCGGAGATCGTGAAGGCTGTCGGCCACGACGACGTCGTCGTCCACCAGGCAGCCACGGTGGAAGAGGCGCGTGTCATCCTCGCTAGGGAGCCGGTCGAGTGCATCGTGCTGGATCTGCGCCTGGCCGGCGCCAGCGGGTTCAAGCTTCTCGACCATCTGCGCAAGAGCTCGAGGCTGCGCCGGCTGCCGGTAATCGTGTACACAGCCGCTGACCTGAATGCAAAGGAAGTCGAGGTGCTGAAGAGGGCGCGATGTGAGGTCGTGGCCAAGGGCAGGGAGCATGCCGCCGCGAATCTCCTGGTCCAGGTGCAGAGCTTCCTCGGCAAGGTCGGGCGACAATCGGCTCTCCGCCGCGAAGTCGCGAGAGGGGGCAAGTCTCTCCCCCGCCCAGTCGGTGGAGTACCTGGCGAAGCCAGGGGAGGGGGTGCGCCTGCGGTCGTCGGAGACTCCGCGCCAGCGGTCGTCGGAGACCCCGTGCCCTCCAACAGCGCTGCGGCTATCATCGAGCCCGGCGGCCTGGCGGGCCGGCTCGTCCTGGTCGTAGACGACGATGTGCGAAACGTGTTCGCGCTTACTGCGATGCTCGAGCGGCACGGCATGCGTGTCCTGCCGGCCGAGAACGGGGAGGAAGCGCTGGAGCTGATCGAGCGATGGGCCGGCCAGATCGACGTGATCCTGCTCGACATCATGATGCCGGAGATCGACGGTTACGAGACCGTGAAGCGGATTCGCCACCGACCCGGATTAGAGAGCGTTCCCATCATCGCCCTGACGGCAAAGGCGATGAAGGGCGACCGTGAACGCTGCCTGGAGGCGGGCGCTACCGACTATGTCGCCAAGCCCGTCGCCTCGGATCGACTTCTGCACATGTTGAGGACATGGCTGAACCGGTCGTGACCGCGCGGGCTCTACGCAGCAGCGTGCTGGCCGTCGACGACGAGCCGGCGAACCTGGCCGCCCTGGAGGTGGTTCTGGCTCCCCTGGGTCACCGCGTGGAGCTGGCCCGATCGGGGCGTGACGCCCTTCGGGCGCTGCTCCGCGATGAATTCGCGGCGGTCCTTCTCGACGTCCGGATGCCGGATATGGATGGTTTCGAGACTGCGGAGCTCATCCGGTCGCGGCCTTCCACGCAGACCACGCCGATCATCTTCATAACCGCATTCCATCACGCCGAGCAGGACCTGCAGCGCGCGTACCGCGTGGGCGCCGCGGACGTGATCTTCAAGCCGTTCGTGCCTGAATTCCTGCGGACCAAGCTCAGCGTATTCATCGAGCTGCATCAGCAGCAGCGCTCGATTCGCGAACTTCTGGTGCAGGCACAGGGGTCGAGCCGCGCCAAGTCGGAATTCCTCAACATGGCGGCGCACGAGCTGCGGACTCCCCTCGCGGTCATCGTCGGCTACCTCTCCATGTTGAGTGATGGCACGTTTGGCGAACTCAATTCGGACTGCAACCGGGTCCTGGAGATCCTGCGCCAGAAAGGCGACGAGCTGAACCGCCTGGTGGATGACCTCCTGACTGCGTCGCGAATCGAGGCCGGCACGGTGCCCTCGCGATCGACGGAGTACGACCTGCGAGAGGTGGCGAGGCAGGCGGTCCGCAAGGCCACTGCCCAGGCTGAGCTGCTTGGCGCCGAGGTGCAGCTGGATCTGCCCGACGAGGCGGTATTCGTTCAGGCCGACCCGGCGCACCTGGCGCGGATCGTGGACAACCTGGTCAACAACGCCCTCGCATACTCGCGCGGGCGGCCGTGGGTCAAGCTGACGGTCAGCTCGGGCCAGGCGACGGCCGAGTCCAAGGCCCCGGACGGGACGGCGGTTCTGCTGGTCGAGGATCGAGGCGTGGGCATCCCGCCGGAGATGCGCGAGCGGGTGTTCGACCAGTTTGTGCGGATCGAGAGCGCCGAGCAGCCGCTCCAGCCAGGTACCGGCCTCGGTCTGTACATCAGCCGCGAGCTGGCGCGGCGTCAGGGCGGCGAGCTGGCGGTGGTCGACTCGGGCGTCGGACGCGGGTCGACGCTGGCGCTGACGCTGGGCCGCGCAACTCAACAGCGGGCTTCTCTCCCCCGCGAAGCCGGGGGAGGGGGGACTCCTCTGCCCCGCGAAGTCGGAGGACTAGCCGGCGAAGCCGGGAGAGGGGGTGACCGCTAACGCTCTCGGGATTGCGCGAGACGGTTCTGCCAGAAACTCAGGCGCCGCTCCAAGCGGGCTGCTTCGGCACGTAGAACTACCAGGTCGGTGCTCTCTACCTCCCGCTTGGCCGCCGGGCTCATCTCCGCCGCCTCGTCTGTGCTCTGCTCAAGGATCCCTCGCTTGAATGTCAGCAGTTCCGAGTACACGGCGATCCAATGGCTGGCATCCTCCGGATCGCTGCTCGAGGGCTCCTCGCCAGGGAGGAGGCGCTCTTCAGCTACCGCCTTGTTGGCGGCTTTTTCTGCCTTCTCCGGGGGCGGGCCAACGCCCGGCCCGGGTTCCGGCGCTCCCTCGTTCATGTCGGACATTTGCTAAAAGCAGCCTGGCATCACGATCGCCTTCGCGCCTCGCCGCCCTTCATCAGGTCCCGCCAGTCGCGGGCCTCGACCTCGATGTCGTACTTCTTGGCGGCGGCGGTGATTCGCTTCCATGCTGCGTCACGATCCGCGTCGCTGACGTCCTCGACCTGGTCGAATCGTGCGATGGCGTTTCGGACGTGCTCCGCGTCGTGGAGTGGTTCTTTGCGCTGCTCTGGAAAGGCGAACTGACTCACGTTCTGCCGAGCGCCACTCTTCTCTTTCTGAGTCGCCATGCGAATACCTCCTTTGGCTTAGTGCTGATAGTCATGCTATCACATGTGATGGAGTCGGCTCATCCGCGAATAGTCACGTCCGCCAAACCGCCGTTGGAACACCTCGCGGTGTATCTTGCCTGCGATGTTGTACCCAGAGCGCTTGCAAGGCCGCGTCGGCCGGCTGATCGTCGACATCATGGCGGTCCTATGGACGGCAGCCTGGGCGATCGCCGGCTACCAGGTCTACCAGGTCGTCATGGCGTTGCAGGTGGTCGCAGATGGCATCACCTCGACCGGTCATACGTTCAACAGTTGGATCCAGGCGTTCCGCAGTGCGACCCCGCACAACATCCCGGGTCTGAGCACCGTCCTGGGCGATCTCGCCAACACCCTCCAGCGCTCGGGCGGGGACCCGCTGGTCCGCAACGGGATGGAGGCGCACGATAGGATCCACCAGCTGGCAACCGTACTGGGCATCCTGGTCGCCCTCATACCGATCCTCGCCGTCACCGGGTCATATCTGGTGTGGCGTGTGCGAGACGTCCACGAGCTCAGCGCGGCCAGGGCCTTCGTGCGGTATGCCGAGAGAAGCGGTCGCGTCGAGGAGGCCAACGCGGTGCTTGCCCACCGGGCGGTAACGATGCTGCCCTTCGGGCAGTTGATGCGAGCAAGTGCCGATCCGGTTGGGGACCTCACAGAGGGCCGCCACGAGGCCCTCGCGGCGGCAATGCTGCGGCACACCGGCATGCAGCCGCTCCGGGCGCACGAGAGGCGGTAACACCGAGCCCGGTTCTACGATCTGGACAGCGGTAGGCTGAGCGTGAAGGTGCTTCCCCGACCAAGCTCGGACTCGACCGTCACGTCGCCGCCGTGCCGCCGAGCCAGGTCGCGGGCCAGGTAGAGGCCGAGACCTGTACCGGGCAGCCCAGCCGTCTCCCTCGTCACGATCCGGCCGAAGCGCGTGAAGAGACGCTCGCGGTCCTGGGGCGCAACCCCGACACCGTGGTCACTGACGGCGACCCTTGCCATCCCGTCCTCGGTGTCGCAGGTGACACGAACCTCTCCGCCCTCTGGTGAGTACTTGATCGCGTTGTGCACCAGGTTGGTCACTATCATCCGCAGCCGCGAGACGTCTCCGTCCACGTTCACCGGCCAATGTGGAATCACGGCAACCAGCTCCAGGCCCTCTCCCGTCAGCGGTTCCAGCGCGTGGACAGCCGCTCGCACCACGTCTCGGAGGTCGAGCTGCCTTACCTGAAGCTCGAGAGCGCTGTCCTCCAGGCGCGCCGTCTCGACGATCTCGTTGATGAGCTGGTTCATCTCATCAAGCTTTGCCCGAAGGACCGGCAGCACCGGCGCCACGCCCTTGCCGACATCGCCGAGGGTGCCGTCCTCCATCATCGAGACGTAGCCCCGGACGACGGCGAGTGGCCCACGCAGCTCGTGGGACGCGAGTTTGAGAAAGTCGGTCTTCAACTGCTCCAGCTGCATCGACTGGTCGATCCGCTGACGCAGGTTGGTCGCCTCGCGTTCGCGCGAGTCGGCGAGCGCGTCGTCGGCCTGGCGGTTCTCCCAGACCAGGGCAGCAGCCGTGGCCGCGCCTTGTAGAGCGCGCACGTCCTCGTTGGTGAATCCGGATCGGCCGACCGAGTCGTATGCGCCGACGGCACCGAGCCGATGGTCACCCGCCTTCCAGGGGACGACGACTTCGGCCCCGCGCAGCAAGGTCAGATCGTCGAAGACGACCCGCTCGAGGGCCCCCGTCCCCCCCTCCCGGCAAGGGATGCCGCTCCCAGGCCGGGGCTCGTCGTCGACGCTTCGCGGCTGCGCTGAGATCGTCTCGGTCTCGGGATCGTAAAGCCAGAACGACACTCGCTCTGCCGAAACAAGCTCCGCGATGGTCGCGCTGAGCTCGTCGAAGAAGCTGGGCGCCTGGCCGGCAGCGGTCAAGTGCTTCGCAATCCTGGCGAGCGCGCCTAAGGCCCGATGCTGTGTCTCTTGTAGGCGTGCCTCCCCGTCGGCCTGGTTGGTCGCGTCGACGCTCACCGTGAGAACGTGGGTCACCCGGCCATGTGGCCCGCGCATCGGGTAGTGGCTCGCACTCCAGTAACCGAGCGCCTCCTCGTCATCCGGGCGCAGGTGGTATCGCACCGAACGCCGGTGGACTGGCATGCGGGACTGGATGACCTGCCGGTATGTGCTGCGCACTCCACTGCGATCGGCCCAGACGAAGAGGTCGGGCAGCGAACGGCCCACGATTGGCCGGTCCCCAAACGGCGCCCACCGCTGGAAGCTGTCGTTGCAGTAGACGACGGAAAGATCAGGATCCGCCTCGACCAGGACAACTCCTGCCGGGTTCGAGTTCAGGAGCTCGACAAGGAGGTCGGGATCACCGAGTGAGAAGAGGGCGGGCGAGAGCACGCTGGCTATTCGGAGTGGGTCATACACGTGAGAGGGAAGGGACATTGAGGCCTCTAGTGACAAGTGCATCGCACACTCTGATTATAGTGCCACTGACATGAAAATCATGGCCCCAGTTGGCGACGCGCCCGGTGCGGGGCGGCGGCCGGAAGGCGCCCGGGGATCGGCCCTAAGCGCGGGCGGACCCACGGACGGCGAAGTCGGCGGCACGTGCGAAGGACGCCTGGATCATCTCCGGCGGGATGACAGTCGCTCCGCCGATGCCGGCCGCATAGATCGCCGATTGTGCCGCTTCCTCCAGCACGACGTTTACGGCGACCGTCTCCGCAGGCGAGCGGTGGAATGCGAGCACGCCGTGGTTGGCCAGCAGCACGGCCCGTGTCCCGGCCGACAGCTGCGCCCGGATGTTGGCGACCGCTACCTCGGAGCCCCGAGGCCCGTAAGCGGCGATCGGCACCCCCGCCCCCAGCCCGAAGATCGCCATCGCCTCGCTCCAGCACTCGATCTCTCGCCCGGCCACCGCGAAGGCCGTTGCGTACGGCGAGTGCGTATGGAGCACGCAGGCGACGTCGTCGAGGTCCTGGTAGACCGCCGTGTGCATGTGCACGACGGCGTTGGCAATGGGCGGCAGCTCGCCTTCGAGAAGCGTTCCGTCGAGGCGGATGCGGACGATCGCGTGCGAAGGCAGGTCGCGCAGGCTGCCACCCGCCGTGAAGAGCATCTCGTCTTTACCCGGCACCCTCACACTCAGGTTGCCGTGGCCCGACATGGAGAGCAAGCCGCTCGAGTTGACGCTTGCCGCGGTCTCGAGCAGCTGCCGCCTCAGGCCGTCCAGGTTCGTCGCCATCGTCTACCTCCTGCCATCGTCCACCAGATTAGCCTCGTCCAACCGCCGCGCTCACCCAATGGACGCCAGCAGCGTGGCGATCGCGATGTGCTCGCCCGGGTCGTCGCCATCGTGGAGAGACCACATCGCATTCTCGACCGCGCGCGCGAGCGCCCAGGCCCGGACCCGGGGAGCGGCCACTCCGAGACCCGCCGCGACGCGGTCTGCGAGGTAGCTCGCCGCGTCAGCCGTCGCTGCACCGCCCAGCAGGTCGAGCAGCAGGTAGCCTCCGTCGAACGCCGGCTCGCCGACCAGAGGCTTCGGGTCAATCAGCAGCCATGGTTCTCGTTGAGCTGCCAAGGCGTTCCCAAGGTGTGCATCGCGGTTGACCAGCACTTCGTGGGCCTCGGGCGTACCGAGCCGGCGGGCGAGGATCAGGGCCTGGCGGACGAGCCGATCCGAGAACGGGCGGTCGTGTCGATCGTAGAGCGCCGGCCAGTCTGTCGACCATCGCTCCACCAGGTCCCGGACAAGGGGAAACGGCTGGCTTGGCGTCGGTGGACGGCGCAGGCGGCGAAGAAGCGCGCACATGATGTCGATGGCGGCGTCCCGGTCGGGGTCGTCCGACAGGGGCGTGCCCGGCTGGGCATGCTCGAGCAGCAGAGCGCCAGTGCCGGGATCGGCCTCGTAAAGCCGGACCGCGCCGTTGCCGCCGTAGCACCGCAGCGCTGCCGCCTCGAAGCGGTTCTCGTCGTCCACGACCGGGACCTTGAGCACGGCAGCGGCACCGTCGGAGCAGGTGACCGGGATGGCGAGGGCGTGCGTGCCACCGCCGTAGGCTCGTCCGCTGGGCCTGAGTCGCCAGCGGGTCACGAGTTCGCCGGAGACCACGGGCAGCCTTTCGAGCCAGTCCCGCCCTCGGTCGCCGAACACATGGATCACGTTGGCCCGGACATCGTCCGGGAGCCCGAAGGGATCGTTCAAGCCCTTTCTCCTTTGCTTCGTTGGGACACGTGAGGGAGAAAGGAGCGAGGCGGCGACCGTGCCTGACAGCAAAGTCACGCTCAATGACGCACGGTCAGACAGTACCGTAGTCTGCGCCACGACAGGAGGACCTCATGCCAAATCCCGGTGAGCTGACAGCGTTCAATCGGCTGCCCAAGGAGCCGATCGACCAGGCGGGCGCCGTGGTCGTGCTGCACCCAGCCGACGAGGTCGCGATCGCCAAGCGCGCGCTGCTGCCGGGTACGCGCATCCGATGGCCGGAAGGAGCGGACCTGGTGACGGTTCAGCTCATCCCTTCAGGCCACAAGCTCGCGATCGCCCCGGTGGGGCATGGAGCGCCCGTCCACCGCTACGGGCAGATCATCGGCTTCGCCACGAGGCCGATCAGGCCCGGGGACCACGTGCACGAGCACAATCTGGCTGTGGGCCATTTCGAGCGCGACTACGCAATCGGCGCAGAGTACCGGCCGGTCGAACCGGCAGCCCCGGCCGACCGCCGCACGTTCCTGGGATTTCGAAGGGCCGACGGCCGAGTCGGGACTCGCAACTACGTTGCCGTGCTGGCTTCTGTCAACTGCGCCTCATCCGCGACCCGAGCAGTCGTCGACCATTTCAAGTACGGCGACGCGCTGCGCGACTTTCCCAATGTCGACGGCGTCATAGGCTTCCCAACCAAAGGAGGCTGTGGCGCCCACCACGGCTCCGCCGACTTGCACGTGCTCCAGCGGACGATGGCAGGGATCGTCGACCACCCGAACGTCGCCGCCTACGTGATTCTCAGCCTGGGCTGTGAAGTGAACCAGCCGGGCGACCTGATTGCTGACACGTCGCTCGGGCGCAACGGACGGCCACAGGTGATAACGATCCAGGAGGGTGGGGGCTTCGCGAGGACCGTCGAGGCGGGGATCGCGGCAGTCCGCGAGCTTCTGCGAATTGCCGATGAAGCCAGGCGGGAGGAGGTGCCTGCGTCCGAGCTCCTGGTGGCGCTCCAGTGCGGCGGCTCCGACGGTTGGTCGGGAGTCACCGCCAACCCGGCGGTCGGCAGGAGCTCGGACAAGATCGTGCGCCAGGGCGGCACAGTCGTCCTTGGCGAAACCACCGAGGTGTACGGGGCCGAGCATCTGCTGACCCGGCGTGCTCGCAGCCGCACCGTGGCCGAGGCGCTGATCGAGCGGACTCGTTGGTGGGAGCGCTACACGGCTATGTTCGGGGCGGTCATCGACAACAATCCGGCTCCCGGGAACAAGGCTGGCGGCCTGACCACCATCTACGAGAAATCCCTCGGCGCGATCGCAAAGGCCGGCTCGACACCGCTCAACCAGGTGGTCGGCTACGGGGAGCGGGTGACCGAGCGTGGCTTCGTGCACATGGATACGCCGGGCTACGACCCCGTTTCGGTGACAGGCCAGGTCGCCGGGGGCTGCAATGTCGTCGTCTTCACAACCGGCAGAGGGTCAGCGTTCGGCTTCAAGCCGGCGCCCTCGATCAAGATCGCAAGCAACTCGGTGCTCTACCACAACCAAGAGCCCGACATGGACGTGAACGCCGGCCGGGTTCTCGAAGGCGCCAGCCTCGATGCGGTCGGCGATGAGATCTTCGAGAGCGTCCTGGCGGTCGCCTCGGGCAAGCGGACCAAGAGCGAGCTCGCGGGGGTTGGGGAGGAGGAGTTCAACCCGTGGATCCTGGGCGCGGTCCTGTGACTGCAGCCGGTCAGATCTAGACTCGATCTGTGCCCGAGCCTTCGACGTTCCTCGTCTTCCTGGCCGCAACCATCGCGCTGCTGGTCGTACCTGGCCCGGTGGTGATCTTCGTCGTGACACGCAGTATCACCCAGGGCCGTATCGCCGGGCTGGTGTCTGTGCTCGGCGTCCATACCGGCTCGGTGGTGCATGTCGCCGCCGCGGCGCTGGGCATCAGCGCGTTGCTTGCCGCCTCCGCCACCGCCTTCGGCGTGGTCAAGTACCTGGGCGCTGCCTATCTGATCTTTCTCGGCTTGCAGCGGCTCTTGCGCCGCGGCCATGACGACGAGGTAGTCGACTTCACGCCGACGCCACGGGCGCACCTGTACCGTCAGGGGATCGTCGTCAACGTCTTCAATCCAAAGACGGCGATTTTCTTCCTGGCCTTCTTGCCCCAGGGCCTCGCCAGCGATTCGGCGTATGCGCTGCTCTCCGGCACAGTGTCCGGTCGCCTCCGCCGGTCCGCAAGCGTGCGTCGTCATCTCGATCGGGTCAGCGGCGTGATTTACCTGGGGCTCGGGGCCACAGCCGCGCTGGCTGGCGAAGGCGGACGAAGAGCCTGACTTCCGCGCATGCCGCGCCGGCGTGTCAGGATCGCAGGATGATCTCGGTGCACACCGACGTGGTCGGCAGCCTGCTGCGTCCAGCGGAGCTGATCGAGGCACGGGAGCGACTTGTCGCTGGGACCATGACGCCGGCGAAGTTCAAGGCCATCGAGGACCGCGCGGTCGACGCCGCAATTCGCCTCCAGGAGGACTCAGGCCTCGACGTGGCAACCGATGGCGAGATGCGCCGGCTGTCCTTCCAGAGCCCCCTCGTGGACGCGGTCGAGGGGTTCGGCGACGTCGATCTCGACGCCTTCCTCTGGGGTGACTGGCACAGCGAGGCGCTCGGTGACCGCAGCATCGGGAGGCCCGAGCGTCTCGGCGTTGTCAGCAGGCTCCGGCCACGACGCCAGCCCAGCGCGGAGGAGTTCACGTACCTGCGTGCTCGGACCGCCAGGATTCCGAAGATCACTCTCACCAGCCCCGGCGTCTATGCCAACCTCTGGTCCCCGGAGATTTCGACGGGCGCCTATCCCACGCTCGACTCGTTCCTGGCCGACGTCGTCCGGCTGTACCGCGACGAGGTCGACGAGCTGGCGCGCCTGGGCGCGACCTACATCCAGCTCGACGCGCCCCACTACCCACTGCTCGTGGACCCCCGCTGGCGAGCCTTCTACGAGGGCCGGGGTTGGAGCCTGGAGAAATGGTTGGCGCAGGGCCTGGAACTTGACAACGCCGTCATGGCCGGCCATCCGGACGTCACCTTTGGCCTTCATCTGTGTCGTGGCAACCAGATGAGCCGCTGGCTGGTCTCGGGGAGCTACGAGCCGATCGCGCGCGAGGTCTTCCAGGGCACCGACGCCCCACGCCTCCTCCTGGAGTACGACGACGAGCGTTCCGGCTCCTTCGAGCCGCTGCGACACGTGCCTGCCGACAAGCTCGTAGTCCTGGGACTCGTGACGACGAAGTTGGCAACGCGCGAGACCGTTGAGGGGCTGAGCGAGCGGATCCGAGATGCCAGCCGCTACATCAGCCTCGACCGCCTGGCGCTTAGCCCTCAGTGCGGCTTCGCGAGCTCGCTGGTTGGGAACGCAATAACCGTCGAGGACGAGCGGGCCAAACTGGAAACGATCGCGAGGACGGCAGCGGCCGTGTGGCAGGTGGCCTGAGCGCTGATAGTCTCTACGCGAAGGCGCGGCGCAGCGCTGAAGGCGTGCCCCCGGTTTCGGCGCGGACCACGCGGCAGAGGTGGCTCTGATCCGCGAAGCCGAGCTCGGCCGCCAGCCGGGCCAGGTCGTGCTCACCCCCGCCCAGGCGCTCCAGCGCGGCACGGACGCGGAGGCGCATGCGGTGGCGCGAGATGGTGTGGCCCGTAGCCGACCGAAAGACGCGACTCAGGTGGTGCGGCGACACTGCCAGCGCGCGAGCCAGGTCCGGCAGCGGGCGCTCCGGCTCGGCGGCCAGGACCTCGCGCGCGGCGTCCGCGAGCGCGCGCCGCGCGTGGGCCGTGGCCGGCCTCCCGGCGGCGACCCGTCCGGGATCGCCGGGGGCGAGCGCGCCGGCAGCCAGCGTGATCGTGCGCTCTACGAGCTCGTGCCGGTCGGCGCCGCGGCGGCAGGCCGCCAGCAACAGCCGATGCTCGAGATCGATCTCGGGCGAGGTCGGCAGTGGCCTCAACGGCAGCGTGGGGTCGCCGCCCCACAGCGAGGCGAGGAGGTCGGCGTCCAGCCACACCGACGTGCAGTCGTCGCCGTGGTCGTGCGGGTGGTCGTAGCGCGCCTCCTCGCCGGGGTTCATGCAGTAGGCGAGGGTGGGGTCGAGCAGCGCATCCCCGCCGCTGGAGCTGCGCAGGAAGCAGCCCCTGCGCACGAAGACAAGCGCGTGGTGGCCGGGGTGTTCGGCGTGCAGGCCGCGGCCGCTCTCGTGACGGCAGGCGACGTCGTCGACCTTGACGCCGTCGCGATCCAGGACGGTGCGCGCGCTTAGCACGTTCGCCATTCTCACATGCGCACGAATGTCCAAGCCCGCCGAGCGGGGCCGCCCGTACGCTGCCCCTGATGCCAGCGCTGCTGAGCCTGGGGGGCGGTGTCCTGGGAGTCGCGGGCCTCGCCGGCGTCTACCTGGGCGCGGCGCCGAGTGGCTCGGCGCATGCGCTGTCCGTCACGACAGAGGTGCTGGCGGCGGCGCTGGTGGTCACGACGGTGTTCGCGCTCGGTGCTCCCGCAGCGGCGTGGACCGCTGGAGCCCCGACCCGAGCAAGGACGATACAGGAGATACGCACATGGCGAGCATCCGCAAAGAGGTCCTTATCGACGCCCACCCCAAGGACGTATGGGCAGCGCTGCGCGACTGGGGCGCGGTCCACCAGCGCCTCGTGCCGGGCTTCGTGGTCGACGCCCGCCTGGAGGGGGAGGACAGGATCGTCACCTTCTCCAACGGCTCGGTGGTGCGCGAGCTGTTGGTAGCCCTCGACGACGACGCTCGCCGGCTCGTCTGGTCGGTCGTGGACGGGCCGTACACGCACCACAACGGGGCGGCGCAGGTCTTCGCCGAGGGCGAGTGCACCCGGTTCGTGTGGACGGCCGACCTGCTGCCGCACGACCTCGCCGGACGAACGAGCGAGCTGATGGAGCTGGGCATCGGAGTGGTCAAGCGAACGGTGGAGAGCGCCAAGCCTGACCTCACTGACTAGAGGTGCGGGCGAAAAGCCCACCCGGATCTCTTGAGCCGACTGTGGTCCACTTCACGGTCAGTTGCGGGCCTGCAAAAAGTGCATCCGCCGGCGGGCGCACCTTTGCGAGGCCGTAATTCGGGTCATTCGCCAGCGGGTGCACCGAATTGCTCGTCGCAGCGCCGTTCCGAGGAGGTGACCCGTGCAGGCCTCGGCCCACTCGGGCAGGCCGTCCCATTTTCACGCCGGCGCGACGCGTGCGACTCGAGACGTGGAGACTGACCCCAAATCTCTCGCCCGGGTTTCCGGCCGCACGTTCAGCGGGCGAGGCGATCCAGCAGCGCGGCTGACGCCAGGACGCCCGCCACCAGAGCTGCCCCCAGCACACCTGCGTCGAGGGCGAGATTGCCTGGCGTGCCCAGGATCAGGCTCCGCAGCGCATCCACCTCGTAGCTGAGGGGATTGCACACGCTCAGCACCTGCAGCCAGCCCGGCATCAGGTGAACGGGATACAGCGCGTTGGACGCGAAGAACAGGGGCATCGTGATCGCCTGGCCGATTCCCATCAACCGTTCGCGGCTGAGCACCACGCCGGCGATGGTCATGGAGAGGGTCGAGAAGAAGGCGGAGCCGACCATGACTATCAGCACGGCCGCTAGCAGATGCACCGGGTTCCAGTCCACCCCGACCCGCAGGATCGCGCTGAGCGCGAACACCATCACGGCCTGGACCGCCGCCCGGATGCCGGCGGCGAATGCCTTGCCCGCGACGAGCGCGACGCGTGGCGTCGGGGTGGCCAGCAGCTTGCTGAGTATCCCCGCGTCCCGCTCCCAGATCAGCATGATGCCGTAGAAGATCGCGATGAACAGGCCGGACTGGGCGATGATCCCGGGCGCCATGTAGTCGAGGTAGGGCAGGTTGCCAGTCGGGATGACGCGCAGTCGGGTGAACGTCTCGCCGAAGATCAGGAGCCACAAGGCCGGTTGAATGGCTCGCGTGAAGAGCTCGCTCTGGTCGTGGCGAATGCGGTAGAGCTCGATAACGCAAAAGGTGACCAGCCGGCTGGGCAGCACTCGCCACCAGTGGGTGGCAGGCGCCTCAGCCCAGGCGACGCGCGGTGCGGCGGGTGCTGCGGACATCCCGGAAACTCCCCTCCTCCTCTAGCAGGCTTCCGGTGTAGTGCCGGAACACGTCATCGAGGGTCGCGTCGGGGCCCAGCGACCGGCACAGACTGGCCGGGCTACCCTCGGCCACGATTCGTCCCGCGTGCATCAGTGCCACACGGTCACAGAGTTGATCGGCCTCCTCCATGTAATGGGTGGTCAGCAACACCGTCATCCCGTTCTGCTCTCGGAGAGCCTGCACACGCTCCCAGACATTGGCCCTGGCCACGGGATCGAGCCCGATCGTGGGTTCGTCCAGTATCAGCAGCCGTGGCCGGTTGACGAGAGCTTGCGCCAGTTCGAGCCGGCGCACCATGCCACCGGAGTAGGTCTTGACCAGGCGTCCGGCCGCCACGTCGAGGCCCATCTGAACGAGCGCCTCGTCCACTCGCCGGCCGAGCTGAGGGCGAGGAACGTCGAAGAGGCGCGCGAACAGCCAGACGTTCTCGCGGCCCGTGAGCTGAGCGTCGGCCGACAGCTGCTGCGGTACGTAGCCGATCGACCTGCGCACGTCCATGGCTCGCGAGCGAACGTTTAGCCCGAAGACGTGGGCTGAGCCCTCGTCAGGATGCAGCAGGGTGGCCAGCACGCGAATGGTCGTGGTCTTGCCGGCTCCGTTGGGGCCAAGCAAGCCGAAGACTTCGCCCGCACCCACCTCGAACCCCACTCCGTCCAGCGCCAGGACCTGGCCGAAGCGGTGGCGCAGGCCGGCGCACTCGACAGCGGCGGGGGTGGACACAAGGTAGATTGTGGCGCCCCCACCGCTCAGTGAGGCAATCAGGCCAGCTGCTCCGTGTCACCGGGGTCGTCAGGGCCGGAACGGACGCTGGGCGCAGCGCCGCGGCCAGCGTTCGCCACTCGTCCCTGGGCAGAGCGGCGCCGTCCTCCGTCACCAGCTGGAGGGGCACGTCGTCGGCGCCTGCCCGGTCGTCGGCGCGATGCGGCTGCGGATTGCTTCCGTGGTGCCCCACGCCACCAGGCCGTCCACCAGACGGTCGCTGCCGCCACCGGCCAGGTCGTCGGTGGTGTAGCCCAACCGGAGCCAGTTATTGGTGTAGTTGGGGAGCTGGAGGATAGGGGGAGAGGTGCCGCCGGCCGATTGCCCGGGCCCGGGCTGGATCCGCGTCGAGCACCACGTCAAGCACGCGCTCCTCGCGCGGGACCGGGTTGGGTTCCGAGTCGAGGGCGTCGAGGTAAGCCTGAATCCTGGTCAGAGGCCGGGAGTACTGGCCGGGCTGCTCGTCGTCCACGAACTGCTGGTGGCTCACGCCCAGGCCGAGCAGGAACCGGCCTGGGTGAGCGTCGGTGAGCTCGCCATGGGCAGCCGCGGCCGCCGCTGGCCGGTGCGTCCAGAGGGCGCGTCGCTCTCGGGCCGCGCTGTACGAGCCCCGGGGACGGCCGTAGACCCTGATTTGAGCGGAGCCCAGGTCATCACCGCAGGACACGGTCGTTACTGAGCGGTGACCGCCGTGACCTGGGCATCCGCGTCACGACCAGATGTGATCAAAACCGATCTGATCTCCTATGGACAGGGCCAGAGCCAGGCCATTCCTCCCGGCCGTGTCGCAGCGATGACGCGGCGATGTCGCAGTCGAAGGGGGGTCGGTCAGGCGGCTTTAGGCTTTAGGCCGCCGCTGGGCCGGGCGCGGGAACCGACCCGTGCCCGGCCCCTGGGTCACAGCAAACGCCGCCGGCGAGGGTAGGACCCGGAGCCCCAACCAGCGTTCGAGACCAGGCGGATGACCGCCAGCAGGATCGCGGAGCCGATGAACGCGATCAGTATCTGGCCCAGCACAGATGCCGAGGAGATCTGAAGCGGCGTCAGGACGTGAGCGATCAGGAAGTTGCCGAGGATGAGGAAGCCGAGCAGCGCACCCAGGATGCCGACGATGATGTCTCCGGCCAGGCCGTAGCCGTGTCCGGCCACCAGGTGCGTGGCCATGAAGCCCGCCACAAGGCCGACCAAGATGATCAACAGTAGATGATCGAGAGTCATAGCTCTTCACTTATCCTCCTGCGAGATTGTCGAAAAACTGATAGTGTCCTCATCATATATATGACCCAGTCTTCTGTCAAACGGCATGAAGAAGCGTGGTATGCTGGTGGTCACCGTGACGGCCGTGACCAGCGTCCGCGAGCTCGCGCTCCTCACTGAGGGAGGTTCCAGGACCTAGCGCGCGCTCACCCGCCGGCTCCTGGAGCCTCCCGATCGAGAGCGATCGGGAGGTTTTTTTATGCCTGACAGATCTGACGAGTACCGACCGGCTGAAGTCGAGCAGCGCTGGCAAGCGCGCTGGGAGGCCGACCGCCTGGACCGCCTGGACCTGGACGCAGTCGCTGGGGCGGACAAGTTCTACAACGTGGTCGAGTTTCCATACCCCTCGGCCGAGGGGCTTCACATCGGTCACGCGTTCACCTATGGCGGCGCCGACACCTACGGCCGCTACCTGCGCATGCGGGGCCGCAAGGTGTTCCAACCGATCGGTTTCGACGCCTTCGGGATCCACACAGAGAACTACGCCCTCAAGGTCGGCGAGCACCCGGCACGGCTGACCCGTCGGACCGTGGCCAACTACCGACGACAGCTCAGACGGCTCGGCACCGCCTACGCGTGGGAGCGAGAGGTGGTCACCAGCGATCCGGCCTACTACCGCTGGACGCAGGGGCTCTTCGTCAAGCTGTTCGAGGCTGGCCTGGCCGTGCGCAAGACCGCCCCGGTGGTGTGGTGCCCTTCGTGCTTGACCGTGCTGGCAAACGAGCAGCTGGAGCAGGGAGATCGCTGTGAGCGCTGTGGCACCGTCGTGACGCAGCGCGTGATGCAACAGTGGTTCTTCCGAATCACCGCCTACGCGGACAGACTGCTCGACGGCCTGGACGGGCTCGACTGGCCGGACTTTGCAAAGAGCATGCAGCGCGAATGGATCGGCCGCTCACGCGGCGTAGAGATCGACTTCGAGGTCGAGGGGACCGGCGAGCGGCCGGCGGCATTTACAACGCGCCCCGACACGCTGTTCGGCGTGACCTTCTTGGCCATCTCGCCAGACCATGAGCGAGCTGCGGACCTGATCGGGCGTTCGGCAATCAACCCCGCGACCGGCCAGCGGGTCACAATCCACGGCGCCGACTACGTCCTCGCCGGCTACGGCACAGGCATCGTCATGGGTGTGCCCGCCCACGACGTCCGTGACGGGGAGTTCGCCGCCGCGAACCGCATACCGGTGAGGCGAGTCATCGCTCCCTCCGGGGTGGCCGGCGGGGGAGCGTGGACTGGCGAGGGAGTCCTCGTCGACTCGGGCCCGTTCACCGGCCTGGACTCCGAGGCCGCCCGCGGAAGGATCGCCGATTGGCTCGAGGAGCGTGGCGTGGGCCGCCGGGCTTGGCGATACCGCCTGCACGACTGGCTGATCTCGCGCCAGCGGTACTGGGGGCCTCCGATCCCCATCGTCCACTGCCCCGATTGCGGTCCGGTGCCGGTACCTCAAGACCAGCTTCCGGTCCTGCTGCCGGAGGTCGATGACTTCCGACCGACTGGGAGCGGGCTGTCGCCGCTGGCGACGGTCGAGTCCTTCGTGAACACGGTGTGCCCGCGCTGCGGTGGTCAGGCTCGTCGTGAGTCGGACGTCTCGGACACCTTTGTCGACTCGGCCTGGTACTTCCTGCGCTACCCATCCACCGACTGCAGCGATAGACCATGGGATTCCGAGCGCACTGCCCGCCTGTTGCCGGTGGACCTGTACCACGGCGGCCGCGAGCACGTCGTGCGCCATCACCTGTACGCGCGCTTCATGACCCACGCTTTGTACGACCTGGGCCTGGTGGCGTTCGAGGAGCCGTTTCCCAGGCTGCGGGTGCATGGAATGGTGCTGGAGAGCGGCGCCAAGATGAGTAAGAGCCGCGGCAACGTGGTGAGTCCCGACGACTATGTAGAGCGCGTTGGCGCGGACAACCTGCGCGTTTACCTGCTCTTCTGCGGCGACTGGCAGGAGGGAGGAGACTTCAGCGACGCCGGGCTTCGCGGCGTGGTTCGCTTCACCCGCCGCCTCTGGCGTCTGCTGACCTGCACGCGGCAGCCGGGGCCTGGCAGTGTGGACATGGCGCCGCTGGATCGAGCTGTGGCAAAGGTCGGCCGCGACGTGGAGCGCCTCAAGTTCAACACGGCCGTTGCTGCCCTGATGGAGGTCACGCGCTGGGCCGAACAGCAGCGGCTGCGGATGTCTGCCGAGGAGTGGGCGCGCACGGCGAGGACGATCACGCTGATGCTAGCGCCGTTTGCTCCGCACCTGGCAGAGGAGCTGTGGGCGCGGCTGGGGGGCGAATATTCGGTGCACCAGCAATCGTGGCCTGCGCACGATCCAGGGCTGATCGAGGAGGAGCTCACGCTGGTCGTGCAGGTCGATGGCCGGGTCCGAGCCCGTGTGCCCGCGCGTGCGGGCTTGTCAGATCGGCAAGCATTGGACCTGGCCCTGGGCTCCGACCCCGTGGTCCGATTGCTCGACGGGCGCCGCCCGCGGCGGGTTGTCCACGTGCCCGACCGGCTGATAAACCTGGTCATGTAGTTTGAGTTCAAGGAGTGAAGTCATGAGAAACGTCCTTGGCGAGTTCAAGACTTTCCTTCTGAGGGGAAACGTGGTGGACCTGGCCATCGGCGTGGTGATCGGAGTCGCCTTCGGCAACGTGGTCACCGCACTGGTCAAGGATCTGTTCACGCCGCTGATCGCCGCCATCGGGGCTCAGCCCGACTTCGGAGGCCTCTTCTTCACGATCAACCACAGCCGCTTCCGCTACGGGGACTTCATCGATGCGCTCTTCACGTTCTTGCTCGTCGCGACGGCCATCTTTTTCTTCGTCGTCCTTCCCGTCAACCGGCTGGTGAGCCTCAGCCGGCGGCCGGCCAGCCCGACGACCCGCAAGTGCACCGAGTGCATGAGCGACATCCCCCTTGACGCGCGCCGCTGCGCCTACTGCACGTCGCCGCAGGTGCCGGAGCCCGCAGTGCCGTAGGCGGTCGCTAGAACCATTAAGGCTCAGGCGAGCGTCCGTTCGACGTGCCCGAGAAGCCGCGACAGCGACGCGCGCTCGGATTCCGACAGTCCGGCCACCATCTCGTCCTGTACGCGACCAGCCACCTCGCGGGCGCGCCGCAGCGCGAGCTCTCCTTCGCTCGTCAGGCTGACGAGCAGGATCCGTCCGTGGTTCGGATGAGGCTCGCGCACGACAAGGCCTGAGCTCTCGAGGCCGGCCACGAGCACCTGCATGGTCTGGGCGGTCACCGCCTCGGCCCTGGCCAGTTCGGACGAGGAGGCCTTCCCCGCGCTGTCGAGCAAGGCAAGTGCGGTGCATTGAGGCGTGGTCAGACCGGTTGGCTCTAGCTCGGCGTCGAGCCTGGTGCGCAGCGCCTGGTAGGTGCGGCGCAACTGGACCACCAATGCGAGGTTGGGCGGAATATCCTGCCGCGGTCTCAAGTTGTTATCAGTGTACTGAAACGTTGGAGGTGTCAGGAATGTATTCCCAGGACGCGTTCCACGGAAATGCCACACCGAGCTGGATCCGCCATCTCGTGGTAGCAGTCGACGGCTCCTCCGCCAGCCGAGACGGCTTGGCCCTGGCGGCGGAGGTGGCCGAGCGGACGGGAGCCCATCTGACGGTGGTGCACGTCCGGCACGTGCCTGCCGGAGCCAGCCTGAGCTCGTTGATGGCCGAGCAGGTGGTTCGAACTCAAGACGAGCTGGAGGCTGAAGTGCGAGCGGTCGCCCGCGAGGTGCTGGCCGGGGGCCGCATCAGCTGGGATCTGGTAGTGCGGGCCGGCAGCCCTGGTGAGGAGGTCTTGAGGGTTGTGAAGGAGCTGGGAGCCGACCTGGTGGTGGTGGGCAGCGATCGGCACGGTTATCTGCACAACGTCCTGCTTGGGTCAACCTCGGCATACCTGGCGTCGCACTCGCCCGTGCCGGTCCTGGTGGCCCGGCCAGCTATGCTGGTCGGTCATGAGTGAGAGCCCACTCACCAAAGAGCAGCTGATGGAGCGGATCGAGGGTGGTTGGGCCGAGCTCGATCGGTTGCAGGCGGGTCTGGACGACGCGGCCAACCCCGGGGCAGCCGGAGGCGGCTGGAGCCTGAAGGATCACCTCGCCCACATAGCGGCGTGGGAGCTGTCCCTCGTCGCGCTGCTGACCGGGGATGACCGAGAGGCCGCGGTCGGCGTCCCCGCCGGCGCCGTCGAAACCGACTCGATCAACGCGATCATCCACGAGCGCCTGCGTGGGCTGACAGCCGCCGAGGTCCGCGCCCTGCTGCGTGGCACTCGCGCCCAGCTGCGGGACGCACTCGCGCCGCTGACGGACGCGGACCTGGTGCGGCCCTACTCGCACTACCAGCGGCATGAGGAGGGCGAGAACCGGCCGGTCGTCGGCTGGATCCTGGGCAATACGGCGGACCACGTTGCCGAGCACGTGGACGCCATGAGAGCCCTCGCCGGGACACCAGCGAACCTCTGACGTTGCGCGTCAGCGCACCCCCTAGGGCAGCTCAGAGATGATTCTTCGGTATTCGTCCTCTGGGAAGGCCCGCAGGGTCTCGGTGCTGACAGAGCCCCGCGACCCGATCGCCAGGGCGATCTTGGCGATCGTCGTGGCGTCCGGTGCCTCTACCACGGCGGCGATGTCGTAGCGGCCCATGGTCAGGTACATCGTCTTGATGTCGCCGCCCATCGACCGGGCGAGCTGCCTCGCCGCGTCCAATCGCGAGGGGCTGTCCTTGACGTTCTGGATGCCGCTCTGCGTGTACCGCAGAAGCATGAGATATGTGGGCATTTTGGGAACCTCCTGAACTGAGATAACCGGGTAGATGGATCGCCTCGCCCTCGGCCTTCTCTCCGCCGGCCACTTCGGCGTGGACCTCAGCCAGGGTGCGGTGCCGGCCATGCTGCCGTTCTTCGTCCGCGAGCGACACCTCAGCTACGCTGCCGCGGCCGGTCTGGTCCTGGCGCAGACGATCTCCTCGTCGGTCCTCCAACCGTTCTTCGGGGAGCTGACGGACCGCAGGCCCGCCTCCTGGCTGATGCCCGCCGGGGTCGCGGTCGCCGGCGCCGGCCTGATGGCAGCCGCACTCCTGCCGACTTACGGGTTGATCTGGCTTGCGATCGCAGTGAGCGGGATCGGTGTTGCGGCCTATCACCCGGAGGGCGCTCGCTATACGAACTACGCTTCCGGCCACCGGCGCGGAACCGGGATGAGCTTCTTCTCTGTCGGCGGGAACGCCGGCTTCGCCGCCGCGCCTGTCCTGGCCACCCCAACGCTGCTGGTGTTGGGCCTGCGCGGTGGCTGGCTGATCGGTGTGCTTCCTCTCCTGGTGGCCGTTGCGCTGGCGGTCCAGCTGCCCCGCTTCGCCGCCCACGGGGTCGCCGCCAGCAGCCCGCTGGCCGCCGCCGCGAGCTACCGCGTCAACCAGTGGGGGCCATTCGGCCGCCTGACCGGCGTGCTGCTCGCCCGCTCCGTTCTCTTCTACGGGCTGAACACGTTCATCCCGCTCTACTGGATCGGGGTTCTTCACCAGTCCCCGGCCGGTGGCGGTGCCGCGCTCGCCACGCTCCTGGTCGCTGGCGCCGGCGGTACGCTGTTGGGCGGCCGGCTCGCCGACCGCTTCCGCCGGCGCACAGTCGTCATAGTCGCTGTGGCACTCACTGCGCCGCTCCTGCTCCTGCTGCTGGTCGCGCAGGGAGCACTCGTCGCAAACGTCGTGCTGGTGCCGCTGGCCCTCGCCATGTATGTGCCGTCCAGCATTCTGGTCGTGCTGGGGCAGGAGTACCTGCCGGCTCGCGTCGGGACCGCGTCTGGCGTGACCCTGGGGCTGGCAGTCAGCGTCGGCGGCCTGGTCACGCCCGCGGTTGGCTTCGTCGCCGACCGAACGGACCTCCACACGGCGATGCTGCTGCTGATCGCGGTCCCAGTTCTCGCCACAGCCCTGGCCGTCAGTCTGCCCAAAACGTCGGGTTGACCGCCATCCGCAACTGCCGCAAGGGCGCCTCGGCGTGCGATGATGACGATGGGGGTGGGGGGGGGCGCGGCAGATGGCGATCCTATCTGTCAACCCCGCGACCGAGGCCGAGCTCCGTCGCTTCGACGAGCACACCTGGCCGCAGGTCGACCGCGCGCTGGATCGGGCATGGGCTGCACGGGAGCCGTGGGCGAAGACCTCGCCTGGCTCGCGTGGCTCGCGCTTTGCCGAGCTGGCTGCCTCACTTCGCCACGAGAAGCCAAGGCTGGCAGCACTGCTGACGACGGAGATGGGCAAGCCCATCCTCGAGGCTGAGGCGGAGGTCGAGAAGTGCGCCTGGACGGCTGAATGGTTCGCGGAGCACGCGGAGGCCATGCTGGCGCCGCGGGCGGTCGAGAGCAGCGCGACCGAGAGCTACGTGTGCTTCAGGCCTCTTGGCGTCGTGCTGGCCGTCATGCCCTGGAACTTCCCGCTCTGGCAGGTCTTTCGGGCCGCCATTCCGGCCCTGATCGGGGGCAACGTCATGGTGCTGAAGCACGCCTCGAACGTGCCCCAGGCGGCCATGGCCGCCGAGGACGCCTTTCGCCGCTCAGGCTTTCCCGAAGGGGTTTTCCAGACGTTGCTAGTCGGGTCGAGCCTGATCGAGCGCATCGTCCGCGACAGCCGGGTAGCCGGCGTGACACTGACCGGCAGTGAGGCGGCCGGTGCCAGGGTGGCAGAGGTGGCCGGCTCCGCACTCAAGAAGTCGGTCCTGGAGCTTGGCGGCTCCGACCCCTTCGTCGTGCTGGCCGACGCGAACGTGGCGGCCGCAGCGCGAGTTGCTTGTCGTGCGCGGAACCAGAACAATGGCCAGAGCTGCATCGCGGCCAAGCGCTTCGTCGTGGTAGACGCGGTGGCGGAAGAGTTCGAGCGGCGCTTCGTCGAGGCGGTGGCCGGCCTCAAGGTGGGCGATCCGATGGAGCGGGACACCAACCTCGGGCCGCTGGCCCGCGCCGATCTGGTGGCGGAGCTCGAGCGCCAGGTCAAGGAGTCGGTGGCGATGGGCGCCCGGGTGGCGCTCGGCGGTGGCCGGCTCGACGGCAACGGCTACTACTTTCAGCCGACGGTGCTGACAGACGTGACCCGGGAGATGCCGGTCTTCGCCGAGGAGACCTTCGGCCCCGTCGCAGCCGTGATCCGGGTGCGCGACGAGGAAGAGGCGATCGCGGTTGCCAACGACACCGGCTTCGGCCTGGGGGCAAGCCTCTGGACAGCGGACGTCCGGCGGGGGAAGCGCCTCGCCGCTCGCATCGAAGCCGGTGCGGTGTTCGTCAACGGGATGGTCGCCTCTGATGCGCGCCTGCCGTTTGGAGGGGTCAAGCGGTCAGGCTACGGTCGCGAGCTTTCCGAGTTCGGCCTGCACGAGTTCATGAACGTCCAGACGGTCTGGGTTGGACCCCAGCGCACTTAGATGTGCCAGCCCTCAAGACCCCAGATCTGTGCGTACACACCCAGCCTGAGGCCGGTACACTGATTCGATCGTGAGGGTGCTGAGCCTCGATCCCAAGCTGCCGGGCGTGGAGCACGGCCAGGCACCCGACTGAACGCGAAAGGGTCTGGGGCCTGGCGTTCGCCAGGCCCCCTTTTTGTTTGTATCCAAGGAGGAGCGGAATGCGTGACCAGCGACGATCTTCGACTGAGCAGCGTCAGCGGCCGCTTCGCTTCGCGCCGACGCCGGACAGCCTGGTCGAGATCGACCGAGTGCTGGGACGGTGGGCATTGACCGTGTACCGCATGCCGGGGCGAGAAGTGCTGGCCGAGGACTACTTCGACGATTGGAACCTGGCCAAAGCCCGCGCCGAGGACTTCGGGCAGCTGCTCCGCTCACGGGGCATGGTCGCGTAGCCGCCCGCCCACTGCTCAGCTGGAGCGAACCTTCACCGAGCCGAAGACGGACGTCACCGTGATCTGCAGTGATGGCTCGCGCCCTGCCAGCGCGGCCTCGTTCCAGTAAGCACCCTCTCGTGTGACGAATCCGTCGCCGACGTCGAGGGCGCCCAAGGCCGACTTTGACCGCAGCCGTGCCGCGACGGCAGAGGGCAGGCTGAGCTCGATCGCCGCGACCCCCGTGTTCAGCCGGACCTCCGCGCTTCGGCGCAGCTGACCGTCGAAGCCGAACCGGTACTGGGCCGCCCCGCCCGATACGACCATTTCCGCGAAGTTGGCGTTCGCCAGGTTGCGGATGTCCATAGCCACGCCGCCGGCAGCCACTTCCAACGAAGACATCGGCTCCGGATTCGGTTCCGAGAAGTCGATGTCCGACTTGCCGGCGCCGTGGCGCAGCGTCAGGCGGGTGAGGGGCAGCCCACCGAGGTCGGCGACCGTCTCGTTGGCGCCGCCCTGGATGCTGAGCTCATAAGGCCGGCCGCTGCCGATCTCGAGGTCCAGGACCGGCGCTCTCGTCAACCCGGAGGGTGATCGCATCGTGGTCGACTGAGCCAGAGTCAGCTGGCCGCCATCGACGGTCACGTTCATCGGCAGCAGCCCGGTCGGGTCATCGTAGCGACCGCTCGCCCACGCGCCGGCGCCGCCAGGCCTGATCCGAACGCGGCATGGACCGACCAGGGTTCGCAGTCGCAGCTGCTCGGCCTCAGGAAAGGGCACCGCGATGTCAGTCGGATTGTTGGCCATCGCCATAGACTGCCACGCCGCGACCCAACGGTCGGGGCACAAGCGGTGACGTTGACGCCCACACGGCAGCGGCCTACGCTGTCGCGGGGGTAGTAGTGCCGCCGCGAAGGCGGCCACAAGAAGGAGGTAGGCATGTTCGGGTGCAGTGAGCACGAGCACCACCGGCGCATCGATGACGCCCTTACGGAGCATCTGGCAACACAAACCCGGTTGGACCGGCTCAACCGCACAGACGCGCTCGACGGCGATGCGGTCATGGAGGCCTGGGAGAGCCGGCGGATCAGCCGGCGGACGCTCCTCAAGAGCACCGGCGCGATGGCGCTTGCGGCTGCGGCACCTGCCGCTCTTACGCTTCCGGTCGCGGCGAGCGACTCCGGCCGAGACCATGCAGGTAAGACCATCACGATCCAGTCGATTGCCACCGGGGCTAACCCGACAGTCCACCTGGGGCAGTTCCGGATGGACCTGCCCGACATCGTGATGGTCGATTCCGGCGACGTGATCAGGTTCCCGAACACGCTCACCCATTTCCTGGGCGCGCTGCAGCCGGGGCTCACGATCCAGCAGATCGCGCAGCTTCGTATTGACAATCCTGGCAAGGGCCCGCACTCGATCATCGGCCCGATCGGAGTGCGCGACGCGCACCCCGGGGACGTGCTGGAAGTGCGATTTCGACGGCTCGATCCGATCGGCTTCGGCGCCAACTTCCACAACCCGTTCCTCCTCAACCCGGACGGCACCGTCAAGCTGCGCACGGGCGTTCTGCCGGAGGAATTCCCCAACGGGCAGGTCATCTACTTCAACCTCGACAACGAGCGGCACCGGACCCAGTTCCGGCCGGGCCTGGGTGTGCACATCCCGCTCGCGCCGTTCCAGGGAACGTTCGGGTTGGCGCCGCCGGGCACCGATCTCGTGGTGAGCTCCGTGCCTCCCGCTCAGCATGCGGGCAACATCGACCTCCGCGAGATGGTGGCCGGCTCGAGTCTGTTCATTCCGGTCTGGCGCGACGGAGGGCGAATCTTCACCGGGGACAGCCACGTTGCCCAGGGCGACGGCGAGGTCAACCTGACGGCTATCGAATCGGCGATGCGCAACCTCGAGGTGCAGGTAGTCCTCCACCAGTGGGCACTGACCGCCGTCGCCGAAGCCGATCGCTGGCCGATGGTGGAGACGAAGACCCACTGGATCGCCGTGGCGACGGCGCCGCCGGTGCCCGACCCCAAGCTGTTCCCCGCGTTCGGCAACGCCTTCATCAGGGCGCTGCACAACGTGATCAACTTCCTGAGCACCAAGGCCGGGCTGACGCGAGACGATGCGTACGCGCTCTCGTCCATAGCGGTCTCCTTCCGCTTCACCCAGGCGGTCGACGGCAACCTCGGCGCACACGGGATGATCCCCAAGTCCCTTTTCGACGAGGACTTGCGGAAGCGGATCAAGGTCGCGTAGGCACAATGACGCGCCGAGCGGCACCCGCCCGCTCGGCGCGCCTCTGACCTGGGAAGCGTGAGTAGGGCGTACATGGGTGGGCGGCGGCGCTCGGGAGAACCGTGGTGAGTTGGTCTGCGGCACCGGTGTCGAGACCGGCTTCAGGGGATGACCTTGTCACGATCGCGACGGAGTCGATGAAGCGGGCGTTGAAAGCGCGTCGGCAGTCGGACTGGAAGTCGGGGATCGAGGATGCCGCAGGAGGGCGCGGATGGCAAGTGTGACTTGCGCCGTCAGGCGCTCGAGGTGACCAGCCGCAGCACGACTCGACGTCCGCTGCTGACTGTCTTCGACGAAGAACCGCATGTAGTAGCCCATCGGGCGGGAGGATGGCACAGCTCGGGACCGCACCACAATGGCGAACAACTACGGAGAAGAGCGCCACGTCGGCGCCCTGCTAGACGAGGTGCCACGCAGCGTCACCTGAGGTCCAGCACTTCACCCGTCGGGTGAACGCGGGCGGGTTCGATGCCGGCCCTACCGGCGCATTCAGTTCTGATCCGGGCTAGAGGTGCGGCCGAAAAGCCCACCCGGATCTTTGGGGCTCATGCAGCCCATCTCCTGCGTCGCCCGGCCCACCCCACGAAATCTCCGATTTCGCGGGGACCCCGGGGGCTGCGCTCCTCCCTGCGCGTATGTTGAATACGCTCAGTCCGGTGCTCGGCGGCTCCT
>Ga0070699_100000629_pt1 | contig 33060 bp, 26 predicted proteins | sample KBSK1503metaG_FD_65473 | JGI IMG/M metagenome (GOLD analysis project Ga0070699, IMG submission 65473) | Corn, switchgrass and miscanthus rhizosphere microbial communities from Kellogg Biological Station, Michigan, USA - KBS K1-50-3 metaG | ecosystem: Host-associated > Plants > Roots >...
CTGTGGGGCGAGCGGGTCTATTCGCGACTCTTCTATTGGAACAAAGCCGCCCGCGGAGGACATTTCGCAGCCTTTGAGCAGCCCGCCGTGTTCGTCGAGGAACTGCGCTCCGCTTTCAGGGCGTTTCCTCGGTTGTGACCTTCGACACCCGAATGACCCTCGGGGCCATCCGGCACGGTGGGCGGCGACAGTAGGGGCACTTTGTGTGCTGCCCAGTGTGGGGGTTTCGGGGCCCGCGGCGGCCCAGGACCATCGCCGCGCGCGTGCATTCCTCGACCACAAACGGGAAACTGGTGCGCCGCCTAGGAATCGAACCTAGAACCTACTGATTAAGAGTCAGTTGCTCTGCCAATTGAGCTAGCGGCGCAGGGTAGGACTTGAGCCGCTAGAAGCTAGTCGAGCGACCGCCCAAAGTCAAGCGCGCGGGGTCAGTCCACCGGCTCCGCCACGTGACGCGCCTTCGCATCGCGAAGGATCTCCCGCATCTCCTGGTTGAGGCGCCGCATCGCCTTGTGCATTCGCTCCGTCGCCTGCTCCGTTCGCAAGGATCGGCCACGCTCCTCGCGCGTCGCGGCGCGTTCCTCCGCCGATTCGTCGGTGAGATCTTCGAGCTGCTGCTCGAGGCGCTCCTGCTCCCGCTCCAAATCCTCGGTCGGCTCCCCGCGACTTTCGAGGCGCGCGATCCGGCCGGATAGTTTCGCGATCCGAACCGAAAGCCTCGCCTGCTCACGAGCGCCCCTAGAGTTCGAGAGCGCGGCCTTCGCTTGAGCGCGCGCCGCCTTGCCGATCTCCCGGCCGGCGTCCCGCATGGGTCGGGCCGCTTCCTCGGCGCGCTTCATCAAAGCGCGATCGCGGATCACGTACCGGTCCTCACCCAACCGGATGAACAAGAACTCGTCCCCGAACCTCTCTTTAAGGTCGTCCATCGAGTCCAGGTCCTGCATGTCCGACATGCTCGTGTTGTCGCCGGACACGATGGTCCAGCTCAGCTGGTCGGGCTCGTTGCCGTGGTCGTAGCCGTAGCTGCCGGCGGACGCGCCGGCGGCCATCAGGGCCGCCGCGAGGGTTGCGAGGGCGATCTTCGTGCGCATCGGTGGCTCTCCTCGGTTGGGGTGGGGCTCTGCCGGACGGGCACAGCCGTCCGATCCATTGGAGGGTGGCCACCCGGCCGCGGTTGAAATGGATCTGGGGGAAATGAAGCCGCCGCAGCAACCTCGGCCGGGAACCAACGCGCCCCACTTGGGTGGAACTGGTAACGGATCGCCCGCAATGGTAGCGTTTCCCGCCTCGAGCCATCCGCGCACCGAACCCAAGAGGGAACTACGTGATCCGCCCGCACGCCATCGTACTCCGTGCCGCAGCTGCGCTCGCCCTGGGCCTGACCCTGGGGGCCGGTCTTTGGACCTGCGCTCGAGCCGGCGAGAAGCCTCGCCCCAAGGTACTCCTGATCGGCGTGGACGCGGGCGAATGGGACGTCCTGGGTCCCCTCCTCGACCAGAAGAAGGCGCCGAATTTCACCCGCCTTCGCGACGAGGGCGCGGCCGGACGGTTGCGGTCCCTGGAGCCGCTCACCAAGAGCCCCATCATCTGGGCGAGCATCGCCACTGGAAAGGTCCCGAGCAAGCACGGGGTCCTCGACTTCATGTCACGGCGCGCGAAGGCCAAGCCCGGCGAGACCCAAAAGGAGTCGCCGACGACGTCGAATCTATGGCGAGCCCGGCCGGTTTGGGAAATCCTCGGTTCCCTCGGAAAGAAAGTCGGCGTGGTCGGGTGGTGGACCACCTGGCCGGCGCAGCCGGTGAACGGCTTCCTCATCAGCGACTACGTGCAGTACGACACCGGCGCCTGGCCCGCGCGCGATACGCGCCGCACGTATCCCGAGTCCCTCGATTCCCTTGCCAAAGCGTTGCGCCGCTCTCCCGAAAGCGTCTCCTGGGCCGAGATCTTTCAATTCGTGCCGGCGATCGACACCACGCACGTGACGGCACGGCAGGAGGCGCTGGTCCATGATCTGAAGTGGATCTACGCCGCCGACATGACGTTTCACGCGATCGCGATGCACCTCTACAAGGCCCAGCATCCCGAGTTCTTCGCGGTCTACTTCCGCGGCGTGGACGAAATGTCGCATCGCTACTGGGACCTCGACGTGCCCGGCGAGTTCAGCCCGCCTTTGACGGACGACGAGTATCACTGGATGAAGAACCTGATCCCGAACTACTACGTGTTCACCGATCGGTTGATCGGCGAGTACTTGAAGGAAGCGGACTCCGGTACGAACGTCGTCGTCTGCTCCGACCACGGATTCATGGGCGGGGGACGCGGGGTCATGGCGCACAAGCTGGACGGCATGATCTTCCTGATGGGACCGGGCGTGAAGCGCGGATCGAACATCACCGGCGCAACCGTGCTCGACGTCACGCCGACGGTGCTCGCCCTCTTCGGTCTCCCCACGGCGCAGGACATGGACGGGCGGCCCATGGAAGACGCGCTTCAGCCTTCGATCATGCGAAAGATCGGGCGCGATACGCGGCTCAAGACCTATGAGACGGCGGGCGGGCGGAAGAGCGGAGAGGAACCGATCGCGTCTCCCGTGGACCAGGAGCTACGCGACCGCCTGAAGTCGCTCGGTTACATCCAGTAGTTCGATTCTGCCGAAAACCGAGAGGCCCCCGGGATCGCTCCCAGGGGCCTCATTGTTTTCTGAACCGAGTGCGCGCAGCGGCTCAGAACGGCAGGTCGTCGTCCGATCCGCCGCCGCCACCACCACCGCCGGCGGGCTGGTACGTCTCGTCCGGCGCTGATCCGCCGCGAGGCGGGGCGTCGAAGCCGCCGTCGCCGTTCTTCTCGCCGGCGCGGCCGAGCATCTGGAAATTGTCGCAGATCACCTCGGTCTTGTATTTCGTCTGCCCCTCCTTGTCCTGCCAGGAGCGGGTCTCGAGGCGACCTTCCAGGTAGATCTGCTTCCCCTTCGTCAGGTAGCGCTCGACGATGTCGGCCTGCTTGCCCCACACCACGATCGAGTGCCACTCGGTCTTCTCCTGGCGCTGTCCGTCCTGTCCCGTCCATTGACGCGACGTGGCGAGGCGGAGGTTGGCGACGCGCTGTCCACCCGGCGTCGTGCGAACCTCCGGATCCGCACCCAAGTTGCCGACCAAGATGACTTTGTTCACTCCAGCCACGGTACACCCCCAATGCGATGAAAGTTTATGTCGGGGTACTGCTTTGACGATAGGCTCCAAGCGGGGTGGCGTCAAGGCGATACCGGGATGCCAGCGCTCCCGTTAGCCGATTGACTCGTAGGCACTTGGAGCGTTAGTGTAGTCGACTTGGCGCCGGCAGAAACCGGGGCGTAGCGCAGCCCGGTAGCGCACCTGCCTTGGGCGCAGGGGGTCGGAGGTTCGAATCCTCTCGCCCCGATTTATGACCGGCGCCCCCCGACTCCGTTTAGGCGCGCGCGGCGCGCCGTGCGGGCCTGTAGCTCAGCTGGATAGAGCAACGGACTTCTACTCCGTCGGTCGGGGGTTCGACTCCCTCCAGGCCCGATGCCTGCCAATTCGGTTGCGCGGTGGATGTAGCTCAATGGTAGAGCACTGGACTGTGGCTCCAGTGGTTGCGGGTTCGAGCCCCGTCATCCACCCCAATCATGATCATTTGAGCAGCAGCGCCCTTCCCTCCGCGGTTCCCTCCGGCGTCACCACTCGATAGAAATAGACTCCGGCCGCAAGTGGGGCTCCGCCGCTGCGTGGCTGAACACGAACGTCGTGCGCGCCTGCGGACAGAGTCGGCGTGTCGATGGACCGCACGAGTCTCCCCTGCGCGTCGAAAAAGCGCACGCGCGCGGAGCCTGCACGGTTGGTGACGAACGTCAGCACTCCCTGCGACGTTTCGGGATCGAATCGGAACGATGAGGAGAGCGCTCCGCCGGTGCCGAAGACGTTGAGGGTCAAACTGGCGACGAAGTGCGCGCCGAAAGTCAGGTCGCCCTCGATCGACACCGTCACGGTGTTCGACCCCGAGGGAAGATTGCTGAAGAGCTGGCGCAAATTGTCCTTCGAGAAGCACGCCTCGATCTCGGGCACGCCGTTCTGGTTCGCGTCGGACGCCACCGAGGTCTTACCCGTGATGGCCGGTATCTGACCCACGGAGCCCGTTCCAGCCGAGACCATGACCACGGTGCCCAAATCGACGTCTTCGACTTGGAACACGCCGGCGAGCGGCTCGATTCGAACGCAGTTCCGGGGCTTCGATGAGTTGAGGCGAACCGTTCCGTTTCCCCCGGTCGTGAAGGCGATCGCGGGAGGAGGGCCGCCGATGTTCACGGTGACATTGTCGGAGTGAGATTGGCCGCGATTGTTCATGACGGTGAGCAGGACCTGGTAGGTCCCTGCGGCCACATAAGTGTGGACCGGCAGAGGCCCTGTTGCTGCCGCCCCGTCGCCGAAGTCCCATGCGAACGTTAGCGGACCACCAAGGGGATCCGACGACGCCGTGCCATCAAACTGAATGGGGATGCCGACGAACCCTTGGTAGGGACCTCCCGCGTCGGCGACCGGCGGGCAGTTACACTGGGCGACAAAGAGCGTGATGGTTTCCGAATCGTTCGCGAATCCATCCGACACCGAGACGGTCACCGCGTAGGATCCCAAGTCCGCAAATCCCGGCGCGGCCTGGAGAATCCCTGTGGTTGGGCCGGTCGTGGATACCGTGACGAAGAACGGCCCGCTTGCTTTGGAGAAATTGAGCGCGTCGCCGTCCGGATCGGACGCGCTGAGCGGCTTGCTCAGCAGCGCGCCAGCGTCCACGGACAAGTCTCCGATGGCGGCCAGGACCGGCGGGCCATTGGCATTGAAGACCGTGATCGCGACGGTGGCGCAGCCCGTCAAGCCTGCGCCGGTGCAACTCGATGAGACGGCGCATATGGTCACGGCGTAGCTGCCTGCATCGTTGGAGCCAGGAGTCCAGCAGAACGTGCCTCGATCCGGCGGGTTGATGACGAACGTGGCGCCGAGTGGAATCGGGTTGGGAGGCTGGAGGATTGGCGTGTCCCCGTCCGGGTCGACCGCCGACACCGAGAAGCAGAACTGCTGTCCTTCCATTCCGGTCACGCTCGCCGGGGCAACGACCACGGGCGCCCGATCGGATTGCTGGATCGTGATGGCCGTCGAAGCGGAGCCTATGATGCCGGCCGCATCCACCGCCGTGAACGTGACTACGTATGATCCCGCCGCTGTGAATGGCACCGACCAGGAGAACGTCCCCTCGCTGTTCGATGCATTGGTGGTGAACGTGGCTCCGGGCGGGAACGGGTTTCCGCTGAATGTGAGCGACGTGATGGATCCGCTGGCGGAGAGTGCGGTGACCGTGAAGGTGAGCGTGCATCCCGGCAGGCTATGGGCCGTGGCCGGCGCCGTCACGACAGGCGGCTGATCGGACCGAGCAACGCCTGGGGCCAGAACGGCGGCGAGGCCGAGCGCGAGAATCAGAAACACAGGGACCAGGCCGAGGGGACGGGAGAAGCGGTTTGCGGGTCGCATGGGGACCTCCCGAGATGCGGTCGGGCCCGGGCGGGCCCGGCGATGCGGCGGCCGCCTTAGCGCGACCGTTCGTCAACGATACTCCTCGGCACTGCGTGGAAAAGGACTTTTTTAGGCTTGCGTGGACCGCCCGAAGCGCCGCGCGGTTTCCGCCAGGACGCGTGCACAGGTCACGACCGAAGCGGCGTCCACCCACTCGACCGCCTCGTGAGCGCCCGCGCCGGTCGGGCCGTAGTTCACGGAGGGGATTCCAGCGTCCGCGAAGATCGCCGAATCCATCCAGTAGGGGGCGCCCGCCAGTTCGGGCGCGGAGCCGGTGATGGTCGTTATCGCTTCGATCGTGACGCGCGTGACCAAAGCGTCCGGCCGAGGGAGCATCGGGCCACGCACGGTGCGAAGGGTGATGTCCGCTTCCTCGCCGGCGTCTCGAATCACTCGCTCGAATTCCGTGCGAACCTGTTCCGCCGTTTCCCCGGGGAGGGTCCGGCGTTCCACCTGTAGGGTGCAGGAAGGCGCGTAGGTGGAGAGGCCAACGCCGCCCTGCACCAGAGCCGGATGCATGGAGGCCGGGCCGACGAGGGGCGCTTCGCGCTTCCGAAGCACGTCCGAGTCGAAGCGATCGAGCGCGGCGATGATGCGCCCCATGCGCGCGATCGCGCTCTGGCCGAGATCGTAACGGCTTCCGTGCACGGCTCGGCCGCGCGTCACGATGTCGGCCCAGATGAAGCCCTTGTGCGCGACGATCAGCCTGCCGTGGCTCGACTCGGTGATGACGCATCCGTCCGCTCGGTGGCGGCGAACGAAATCGGAGGCGCCGATGCTCTCGTACTCTTCGTCGGCGACGAGCGCGAGGACGACCCGCCCGCCGAAGTCCTCGCGCGCAAGCGCGGCCGCGGCCGACATGCACGCGGCGACGCCGCCTTTCATGTCATAGGATCCGCGCCCGTAGACCCGACCGTTTTCCTCTCGCGGCTCGAAGGGCGGGATCGTCATGCCGGCGGTGCCGACCACGTCGAGGTGCCCATAGAGAACGAGGGTCGGGCCCTGTCCCTCCGGACGCCCCACTTCGGCTACGACGTTGGGCCGACCCGGCGCCGCCTCTTCCTGCCAGGCGCGGACCCCCCGCGCGCTCAGCCATTCGCAGGCGAAGTCGGCGATCGCCCGCTCCGTGTGTGAATCGTCGGGAGCGATCGCCGGATTCACCGAGGGGATCCGGATCAGGTCGCAAAGGAGCCCGATGACCGAGTCGCGCGACAGAGCGGTGGCGGCGGGGGCGGCTTCCGTGGCCGTGGCGCGTTTCGCGGCCTTCACGACGGCGCCTCCCCGCTTGCCAGCCATGGCCGGAGAAAGTCGAGGCTCGCGATCCAGTTGGCGTTCAAGAGGGCGCCCGCCGCGGCGCGATCGCCGCGCCGGAGCGCGCGAACGATGTCGCGGTGCTGGCCCACGGAACTCGCGACCTTGCCCGAGTAACGCATGAACGCGAACTCATAACGATATGCCTGGTTCTTGAGACTCTCGAGGAGGCTCAAGAGCCGCCGGTTCGAGCAGTCGGCGAGGAGCGTGGCGTGCCATTCGCGGTCGAGCGCGAGGGCCTGCTCGGCGTCTCCGCGGGCGGCTTCCAGTCGCGCATTCAGGGCGTCCAGTTCCTTGAGTCGGATCGGAGGAAGTTTCGAGATCTGGTCGAGCGCAAGGGCCTCGAGGGAGGAGAGGATCGGATAGATCTCCTCAGCGTCCCGCGTCGTGAGGGGCTGAACCGAGAAACCGCGGCCCGGAGCGATCGCGATGAGGCCCTCGCGTTCGAGGTCGAGGAGTGCCTCCCGCAACGGAGTGCGGCTCACTCCGAGGCGCGCCGCCAACTCGGCTTCGTTGATTCCGGAACCCGGCGCGGGGTCGCCGTGGAGGAGGCCCGTGAGGAGCAACCGGCGCACCTCCGTGCGAAGCGGCGTACGGATGATGGACGGCCGCGCGGCAGCGTACGTCGCCGAGTTTGTTTCGGTCATTTAGGCCGCCGGCACCGGAGATGTCGCGCCGGCGGGGGTCTGCGCTTGGCACCAGGCGTAGAGCGCGTCGTACAGCGGGAATTCGAGCGCGATCTTTCGATGATCGTCGGCCCCATGCAGGATCGCGAACCCTTCGGCGATCGCTCGGAGACCATGCCCTTCCTTCGCCCCGTCCGCGTCGGCGGGAACGTCGGCCGCGTGCACGATGCGCCCGACTTCGGCGAGGGCGGGATCGGACGTCAGTCCGTACCGCTCGAGGAAACTCTCGAACGAGCACCGTCCCGCCACGTGGCCCAGTTCCACGCCGGGAACGTCATACGGCGTCGCGCCCTCGCGCGCGGCAACGGTCATCACCTGGTCGGCGGGAACGTAGAGAAATTCGGCGTCCGGATCGATGAATCGGCGGATCACCCAGGGGCAAGCGACGCGATCGACCTTGGCATTGGATTTCGTGACCCACTTCATGGGGCACCTCCGTTCGGTGGCGCTATGCGGCCGTCCCACGGCGGGCTTTGGCCCGCGCGGTGCCGCTGGCGTTCTGAATATTGTATACAAAACGCAGACTCCTGTCAATCGAAAGGGGACGAGACTGGTGGTAGCCGGCTGCCCCTGCCGTCCCTACGCCCGCGCGACCCGCGCGGCGGCGGCCACGGCCTCCACGAACCCCAGCGCGAACGGGCTCGGTGCGCCCGGGCGCGACTTCCGCTGCGGCTGGAAGAGCGTCGCGACGTAGAAGGGATGGTCCGGGATCTCGAAAATCCGCGACTCTCCGCGATCTCCGAAGCCCGTGAACTCCAGGCCGCTCTCCTCGAAGATCTCGTCGTACTCCGGATTCAACTCGAAGTTGCAGTTGTACTCCTCTTCGACGTGGTCCGCCCCGACGATCTCGCGGGCCCGGGAGTCTTCTCGGAGATGGATCCGAAGCGGCGCGCCGGAGAGAAGCGCGCCCCCGGCGGCGCGGCCGGGCGCGGGGCAGGCAACGCCCGTGATGAGCTTCTTCTCGGCGTCGGGCGCGTCTTCCCCGTGTTCCAATTCGGGGCGGCCGAGGACGTTCCGCGCGTATTCCAAAAGGCCATACTGGAAACCAGCGCAGGTCCCGATCGTGGGCCTCCTCGATTCCCGCGCGAAACGAAGGGCGGCCAGTATGCCGGGACGGTGGCGAAACGGCCCACCGGACGTGAACCAAAATCCGTCGAAGGATCCGAGCGCGGCGCCAGGGTCTTCCGCGGAAATCGCGTCGCTCGCGACCCACGCGGTCTCCACGGGGACACCGATCTTCGCGGCGGCGTGGTCGATGGCCGGGCCGTTCGTCACGTGCGCGACGAACTCCGGATTGAAGTCTCCAATGATCGCGATTCGAATGCCGCTCATGGGGTGCCTCCCTGGATGTGCTCCTATCGCCAAATCGAGGCGACCGCCGCTCGAAGCGCGATCGCGGCCCGTGCACGATGGCTCAGCGCGTCCTTGGCCGGGCCGGGCATCTCGGCGAACGTCAGCGAAGATCCGACCGGCTCGAAGAGCGGATCGTACCCGAAACCGTCCGTTCCGCGGGGCCCGGTTGCAATTCGTCCTTCCGAGACCGCCTCCACGACCACTTCGTCGTCCGGCGCCAGGACCATCGCCAAGACGCACCGAAATCGCGCCGTTCGGCGCTCGAGCGGGACTCCGCGGAGCGCCTCGAGCAACCGCTCGTTATGGAGTCGGTCCGGGGCCAGGGCGCCTGCGTAACGCGCGGAACGGATCCCCGGCGCGCCGTCCAGCGCGTCCACCTCGAGACCCGAGTCGTCTCCGAGCGCGGGAACGCCGAGTGCCCCGTTCACGGCGCGAGCCTTGGCGAGGGCGTTCTCGCGATACGAGGTCTCCCCTTCGTCGGGCAGCGGGATCGTCGGGTGATCCCGGAGTGATTCCAGGCGCTCCGCCATCCCATGGAGGAGCCGCGCCAGTTCGCTAGCCTTCCCGGCGTTTCGGGTCGCGAGCACGATCAGCTCCATGACTTCGGTATCGCGCGGATCCCGAGCGTCCGACGCTGTAGCGCGCCGAGCTTCCGGATGCCCGCCTTGCCCAACGTCATCATCGCGGCGAGTTCCCGCTCGGTGAAGGCTTCGCCTTCCGCCGTGCCCTGGATTTCGACCAACCTTCCTCCGCCGGTCATCACGAGATTCATGTCGACCTGGGCCTTCGAGTCCTCGGCGTAACAGAGATCGAGCGAGGGAACGCCGTCGACGATTCCGACCGACACTGCTGCGACCGAGTCGCGGAGCGGCGTTCCGGGAAGCGTCACCCGTCGCGAGAGCCAGCGAATCGCGTCGGCCAGCGCGACGAAGGCGCCGGTGATTGCCGCCGTCCGCGTTCCGCCGTCGGCCTCGATGACGTCGCAATCGATGAGGATCTGCCGCTCGCCCAAGGCTTCGAGGTTCGTAACGGCGCGGAGCGAGCGCCCGATTAGGCGCTGGATCTCGTGCGTCCGGCCCCCCACGTGGCCGCGGTTCACCTCGCGCTGGATCCTCTCGTTCGAGGAACGCGGAAGCATGCTGTACTCGGCGGTGACCCAACCGCGCCCACCGCCGCGAAGCCAGGGTGGCACCCGCTCTTCGATGGTCGCGGCGCAGAGGACGCGCGTGCCGCCCATCTCGATCAGCGCCGAACCCTCAGCGTGCTTGAGATATCCACGTCGGATGGTGGCGGGACGGAGTTCGCCCGAGCGTCGTCCGTCGACGCGCCCCTTGGCCGCGGTACCGCGTGCTCCGGTCATGTCAGCGTTTTCCACGCGTCGGCATGCGTTCGAACCAGGGAAGGTCATCCTGCGCCACCAACTGCACGCGGCCGACGCGATGCCCGAGGAATCGGGTTCCCACCGCTTCGAACTGCCGCGGAATATCGGATACGAAGCAGCGGAGCGACCCCCGCTCGGCGACGCCGGCGCGGGCACGGCCTCCACGGCCCCCGCGGCCTCCACGACCCGCCGGCACGCGAGCCCTCGCGGCGCCGCGCGCCTCGAGCGCCAGCTTTCGCGCGGTCGCCTCGCCGGAATCGATCAAGCGGACGCGCGCTCCCAGGAACGCACGGATCGCGCGCTTGAACGGGGGGTAGTGCGTGCACCCGAGGATCAACGTGTCGATTCGCCGCGCCTTGAGCGGCTCGAGATAATACCGAAGCGCCTCCCTGGCTGCCTTGGAGTTCTCCATCCCTTCCTCCGCCAGGGGAACGAGGAGAGGACACGGAGCCGCCCAAACACGGACTCGCGTGCCGGCCCGCCGCGCCTGGACCGCGATCGCCCGCTCGTAGGCGCCGCTCGCCACGGTGGCGCGGGTGCCGATGACGCCGATCCTTCCCGAGCGCGTCGCGCGCACCGCCGCCTCCGCGCCCGGCGTGATCACGCCGTCGATCGGGATGCGAGGAAACTCACGCCCCAAGTGCCGGAGCGCCACCGCGGAAACCGTGTTACACGCCACCACGACCCGTCCCACCTGGAAATGCGAGAGAAAACTCACGGCCTCTCCGGCGAATCTCCGAACCGTGGCGTCGGACTTGGCGCCGTACGGAACGCGCGCCGTGTCTCCAAAGTAGACGATCCGCCACGTGGGCAGGAGTCGGCGCAAATGGCGCACCACCGTGAGGCCGCCGATGCCGGAATCGAATACGCCCAGCCTCACGCTATCTCCAGTCCGCCACGTCGAGCGGCGTCAGGGTGTCGTAGTGGCCACCGATCGTCTCGACCGGGTTTCCGTCGACGAGGATTCCGACGCGCTCCACCTCCGGCAGGTTGTCGGCGGCGGTCAGGACGATCGAGGCCAAGAGCTGCCGCTCGCGGCCGGTCCCTCCTCGAAAACCGGTGACCAGGATCTTGTTCCAATCGAGATAGAGCGTGCCGCGTTGCGTCATGTACGTGTTGAGGAGCTCGACGCCTTCCGGAAACGGCGACGTACGTCCCTCGGACGGGCCCGCGAGAAGCTCGCGATAGATGGAGCGCACCCGATCGGGCGAGCGGTCCTTCACGACGATGTCACGGTACTCTGCGACGAGGCTGTCGGTGCCGGGCGCGCCGTAATAGAGCGTGACCCCCCGGATCCCCTCGAGTTCCGCCGCGAGCGGAACGAAGCGTGACGGCGCACCACCTCCCCGGCGTCCCGGGCCGAGCGCGAACCAGTACCAGAGAAAGCCGACGACCACGACCGCGGCGCCGATCGCGATCCAGCGTCGGCGGCGCACGGTGTCGAGGCCCGCGTGGAGCGTTCGGCGCAGGTCGCTCATGCCTTCGACCGCCGAACGAAGTCCTCGATCGCGTGCGCGACCGTCTGCGTGTAGTCGTAGACCGTGTAGCCGCGCAGGCTCATCGCCTCGGGGCTGGCGCGCGAGGCGGGCGCCGACTCGAGGATGATCGCGGGACAGAGCGTCGGTTCGAGTACGCTCATCCGACCGGTGCGGATGAGAACCGGAGACTGCGGAAAGCTGCGTTGGAGTCCGTCGGCGACCGACTGCGCGAGCGCGAGGCTGGCCCCCACGACGGGCGACTGCGCGGCGCGGGCCGGCAGGAGCTCCGCGTCGCCGCCCTCGCCCGACAGGAGCACCGGCGCCGCCGAAATCCCAGGTTGGGCGACCGGTGATTGCGCGAAGACGCGGAACCCGCCTCCCTTGACCGCGCCTTCTCCATCCACATGAACGCTGATGAAGAGGTCCGCCTGCTGCTCGTTCGCGATTTCGGCGCGGCGGGCAGGTGAAATCTCCGTGTCGCTCTCCCGGGTCAGGATCACGCGAACGCTCAGGCGCGACTGGAGCGCGGTGCGGAGCGAACGCGCGATTTCCAGCGACACGTCCTTCTCCGTGGAGCCGCCGGGAAGCGCCGCTCCGAGATCGGACCCGCCGTGACCGGGATCGATCACCACCGTCCGCACTTCCCCGCCGCCCCGGCCTCCCAGGCGAACCGCTTCGAGCGCGCTGAAGAGGCCGGCATCGACCAGCCCATTGTCGTCGGTCACCGAAACCTTGAGCCGGTTCGCGTTCACGGAGATCGCGTAACCCTTGGCCCCGTCCTCGAGCGCCAGGCGCACCTCGACGCCGCCGGACACCTCCTGAATCTCACCCACCGACACCACTCCGCCCGAGACGACGCGGGACGTGTCGAGCGTGCCGCCTTCGAAGAGCACGCGGATTTCCGTTGGGGTGGCGTAGAGGATTCGCGCGGGGAGGCTCTTCGCGAGCGACGCCGACACCTCGGTGACGCGTCCGCGAACCCAGAGCTGCGCCTGGCGCACCGAATGGACGGCCGCGCGGAAGCGGATCACCCGGGTCGTCTCGTCCCAGGTGGCGTCGGACGCCATGCCGTACGTGAAAAAGTGGTCGACGATCGCCTCGGGCGCGTAGACAACGCCTTGGACAATCCGGATCGGCTGCACGAGGTTGATCGCCTCTTCGTCGACGAGGATGACCGAAGCGCCGACCGTGAAGCGAACGGTGTGTTCTCCCATCCGAAGGGAGAGCTTCTGGATTTCCGGCCGCCAGTACTTCGTCGCGCGAAAGACGCGAGCCAGGTCGCTCGTGGAAACATAGCGAACGTTCTCGATTTGGACGAGCGGGATGCGCTCCGCGGCCCTCGGCTCGGGATAGAGCACGGTGATCGCGGACGTTCTCCGCTGCGCCGTCGCGGGAAGGACGGCGACGAGCGCCGCGGTCGTCGCGAGAACGGCAAAGAGAGGGACGATGACGGGGAGCCGACGCACGGTCACTCGGGGCGCTCTCCCCGCATGACGCCGCGAAGCTCACGCCGCGCGCGGCGCTCGTCGATCTTGTCGCGCTTGTCATAGCTCTTCCGCCCGCGCACCAACGCCAGTTCCACCTTCACACGTCCGTCCTTGAAGTAGAGGGAGAGCGGCACCAACGTGAGCCCGGACTCCTCGAGCTTCCCGATGAGCCGGCGGATTTCCGCGCGATGCATGAGGAGCCGGCGCGCCCGCGTCGGATCGTGATTGTCGTGCGCCGCCGGATCATAGGGGTTGATGTGCGCGCCGCGAAGATAGAGTTGACCCGCGTCCACCGAGCCGTAGGCATCTTGGAGCTGCGCCTTCGCCTCGCGGAGCGACTTCACCTCGCTCCCTTTGAGCTCGATGCCGGCCTCGTAGGTCTCGAGGATGGCGTAGTCGTGCCGCGCCTTGCGATTGGTCGCGATCACACGGCGCTCTTCCCTGTCCTTATTCGGCTTGGGCTTGGGCTTGGGCGCGGGCTTCTGCGCCATCCGTGCCTCCGCTGTGATCGTTGACGCCGACGCGCGTAGATCGTTATAGTACCGTGTTCTGGACCCGTTTCGAAGAGTTTGGGTGCGGGAGTGGCGGAACTGGCAGACGCGCTGGGTTCAGGGTCCAGTAGGGGCAACCCTGTGGGGGTTCAAATCCCCCCTTCCGCACCAGTATCGACGCGGCGTTCCGACCGAGAGTAGCGCCAAGACCTCCGTTCAGGAACCACGCTCCGCGCGCGACAACATCCCTCCGCATCTCCGAATCTGCAACGCCATTGTAGGGTTCGAGCGGCGGTCTGCATGGGAGTCCCTGGTCCGTCGCGGCCACTCCGCCCGCACTCCGACGCGCTCAAACACTCCTTTCGACCCCCACGAGCGTCCTGCGACGGGCGCGAACGATTGATCGCAACCGGATCGGCGTGTGGCGCCGCGAGAGGCGCAATCTGCATGGAATCGCGGCACGTTGCCTGCTTCGCACGCGTGTGGTCGGGGAATGTCTCTGCCTCCATATCCATTCGATGAGAGTTCCATGCGCCTCAAGGGGGGTATCATGAAGGCTTCACTGAAACTTTTGGCCGTGGGGCTGTTTCTCCTCGTGCCGTTCACGGCGGCCAGCGCCCAAGCGCCCTCGTTGTCCGTCATCCCGAACGTAATCGTGAACGCCGGCGCAACGGCGACCGTGAACGTAGTCGCGATCGACGTCGGCGGCCGCCCGATCACCCTCACCTCGTCCCTTCCCTCGTTCGGGATCCTGAACACGCCGACGAGCGGGACCGGGGTCGTGGTCACCACTCTGACGCTGTCTCCGGCCGCGGTAAATGTAGGCAACTACACGGCCGCTGTGACTGCTACGGCGGGGGGTGTTGACGACATCGAGATCTTTCAGATCACGGTCAACGCCGCCGGTTCGAACCAAGCTCCGGTCGTGAGTGCTCCTCCTCTGCGTGACGTCACGGCCGGGTCGAACCTCAACTTCACGGTTACCGCAAGCGATGCGGACCAGGACTTCATCGAAAGCCTGGCCGCCTCGACGCTCCCTGCCGGAGCTACGTTCACGCCGAACGGCTCGAACACGTCCGGGCTGTTCAACTGGACGCCGGGCCTGTCGGACGCCGGCGAGTACGACGTTGTGTTCACGGCAACGGCGGCGAACGGCCTTATGGGAGGAGCCACAACACACATCCACGTCGCGAGCGCGCCGACGCTCACGATCACCCCCATCGACGATGTCACGGTAGCGGGCGGCTCGTCCGTATCGGTCCCGGTCAACGCGACCGGCGTGCCGGGTGCCCAGATAACCCTGACCGCCTCGCTCCCGTCGTTCGCGACCCTGAATCCACCGGGCACGGGCACGAGTACCGTGGTCACCACGATCTCCGTCGCTCCACCGGTGGGAAGTGCGGGTACCTACCACGCCTCCGTAACGGGCACCTCGCTGGGAGTTTCCGTCACCGAAGAGTTTGACATCATCGTCACGGGGACTGGCGGGGGCGAGAACCACGCGCCGGTTCTGAGCGCTCCGGCGGCGATGACGGTAGCCGTTGGATCCACACTCACTTTCGACGTGACCGCGACCGACTCCGACGGGGACCACATCGACTTGTTCGGAAGCGCACTGCCTCCCGGTTCGGCCTTCCTGGATCATGTGGACAACACGGGAACCTTCACCTGGAGCCCTGTGGCCGGCCAGGCCGGAACGTATACGGCCTCGTTCAGCGGGCTCGACAATCGCGGCGGCTCCGGCGCGGCGAGCACCGAGATCACGGTGACCGGCGGCGGTGCCGAGAACCACGCGCCGACGCTGAGCGCGCCATCGGCACTGTCCGTAGCCGAGGGCGTTCCTCTCTCGTTCACGGTGACGGCCACGGATCAGGACGGCGATCACGTCGTCCTCACATCAAATCCAATGCCCTCCGGTGCGGCGTTCAACGATCAGGGGGACAACACCGGGATCTTCGGGTGGACACCTGGCTCGACGCAGTCCGGCGTCTACGTCGTTCCGTTCGAAGGGAATGACGGGCACGGCAGCACTGGCACCGCGAGCACCACCATCACGGTGACGGATGTCGTCGAGAACCACGCACCGACCCTGAGCGCGCCATCCGCGCTGTCGGTAGACGAGGGCGTCAATCTTTCGTTCACGGTGACGGCCACCGACCAAGACGGCGATCACGTCGCCCTCTCGGCGAGTTCGGTGCCCTCTGGAGCCGCGTTCTCCGATCAGGGGAACAACACGGGGACTTTCTCGTGGACCCCCGGCTCGACGCAGTCCGGCGTCTATAACGTGGCGTTTGCCGGAGACGACGGGAACGGCGGCACCGGCACCGCGAGCACCACCATTACGGTGACGGATGTCGTCGAGAACCACGCACCCACACTGAGCGCGCCATCCGCGCTGTCCGTAGACGAGGGCGTCAATCTCTCGTTCACGGTGACGGCCACCGACCTGGACGGCGACCACGTCGCACTCTCGGCGAGTTCCGTGCCCTCTGGAGCCGCGTTCTCCGATCAGGGGAACAACACGGGGACTTTCTCGTGGACCCCCGGCTCGACGCAGTCCGGCGTCTACAACGTGGCGTTTGCCGGAGATGACGGGAACGGCGGCACGGGCACGGCGAGCACGGCCATCACGGTACTCGACGTGAATGGCGGCGGAGTCGACGAGGTCAGAGCCAAGGCATGCCTCATCGCGAGCTTCCAGTCCCGAAACGGGACCACCTGTTTCCGGATCCGACCGGTCGACGGTTCCTTCGATCTTCGGAATGTCGTTCTATCCAGCATCACCTTTGTATTCCACGGCGCGTCCGTCGCGGCGCTGAACGACCGGATTCGGATCGAACTCCATTGCCAGGGCGGGGGCGGCCAGGACGCCGCGGGCAACCTAAGCGGAGGCCCTCGTGGTGAGGACGAAGGGGAGGAGCAGCACCGTGATTGTGGGGGCGTGGTCTGTGGGGAGCACGGAGGGAACGAGAACGGCCACGGCGGGAACGGCGGCGGTGGCGGCGCCTGCGATACGCTCGGCATCCGCGCGTGCTTCTCGACGCAGGCCCTTCTCGGTGTGCTCGGTGGAGCGAAGATGCCGTGCGATCTGGTCCATGCCGAGATCCATGCCACGTTGACGAGCGGTGCCGCGGTCGTGGCCACGTTCGGCAAGGACAGGCCGCCGCACGATGGCGATCGTGAGGAGGACGAGGTTACGAGCGGGGACCAGGGCCAGGACGATACGGTGGAGGATCAGGACAAGAAGGATGGCGAGCACGGCGATGCCAATGACCACCGGGCCATGAACCTCCGGGTCAGGCCGAACCCCCTCAACCCGATGACGGAGCTCTCCTTCACGACGTCGCGCGAGGGCATGGTACGCGTGACGGTCTATGACATGCAGGGTCGGCGCGTGAAGGTGCTTCTTGGCGAGTTCCGCGCCGCCGGCGACCAGAGACTGGCCTGGGATGGCTCGAACGCGCAGGGCCAGAGAGTGGCTTCCGGCGTCTACTTCTTCCGGGTTCAGGCGTCGGAAGGAGAATTCACGCGGAGGGTCGCGGTGGTGAAGTAATCGATTCGGTCCAGCGTGCTACGAAAGGGGCGGGCGGGGCGCATTCAGCGTCCCGCCCGTCTCGTTTTGCTTGTCGCTTCTCCCCAGGGGTGTGCCGCTTGACCTGCCCGCAGCGTGCGAGGCGCAACGTCGGGACCTCTCGTACGTCGCGGGCTGCACCGAAGGGGCCTGGCCCATTGCGGCTGGATCTTCCACAGTCCCCGAATCTTCCGGTCGAATTTCAGCCACCCTTGCATGCCGCGACACCGCGAACGCTGCAGCACAAGGGGATCGGGTACCGGCTCGACATGCCGCGCAATCTGCACGGAATCGCGGCACGCCCCCTGCTTGAGGAGTCGTCCGTACCGCACCATCCCCAGATGCAGCAACAGCAGGCGTTGAGTCCGTCGGGGGCTCGATGCCGAAGAGAGCGGCCAAACCGTACACGAGGAGGTTCGTCGTGCGCCAGGCACTTCGCGTGGCTCGGGCGGGAGCGTGGGTCGCTCTGGCTCTGGCCGTCCAACTCAGCGCGGCCCCCGCGATGGCGGGGCCGTTCTCGCGGCTCCAAGTTTTGCTTCCGGGCGAGACCGCCGCTCCAGGAACGTCGTCCGGCAAGACCGGGAGCCCGGCGGCCCAAACTGCAGGAATTCCCTTCTACGTCACGGTCCGGGCGTGCGACTCATCCTGGGAGCTGGTGCCCACGGTGACCCACACGATTCGGGTTCTGTGTTCGGACGCCAGCGCCTCCCTCCCGGCTCAAGCCCAGCTCGTCGGGGGCACCGGCGATTTCCTCGTGATCCTGAACGCGGGCGGCACCTTCACGATCTTCGCGCACGACCAATCGGACGTAACGATCCCGGACGGATCCAGCAGTCCGGTTCGATCGATCGTCCTTCAGAGCCTCGAATTCTCGAACATTCCAAGGAGCCAGACGGCGGGTGTCCCCATCGCGGTCACGATCACGGCAAAGGATCCGAACGGTGACGTCGTGAGCGGGTTCTCGGGAAGCGTGCAGCTTCGTGAGCTCACCAGCTACGGTGTGGGCCGCATCTCGCCTACCAGCGTGAGCCTGACCTCGGGGCAATGGAGCGGCAGCGTCACCGTCTACCGCGCCGACGAGACCGACCCGAGCAGCGGAAACGCATTCGTCTCCGCGGAAGTCCAAGGCCATCCCTCTCAGAGCGGATCCAGTAATGCGTTCGTCGTCAGCCCGGGCCCGTTCCGCCGCGTGCAGATCGTTAGTCCCGGTGAATCGCCGCTTCCCGGGAGCTTGACTGGGATTACGGGCGTGCCGGCGAGCCAGGCGGCAGGGCGCGCCTTCACGGTCGACGCCTACGCCACCGACGACTACTGGAATCAGGTGTCGAGCGGGGACAACGTCCAGATCTCTTCGTCAACCGACCCGGCGGACACGCCGGTGAGCGGCGCCCTTACGGCAGGCTTCCGTCAGTTCACCTTCACGCTCATGACCGTGGGCACGCAGACGCTGACGGTGACCGACCTGACCACCCCGAGCAAGACGTCGATGACGAGCGCGGGCATCCAAGTGATCCCGAATGCGACGGATCACTTTGCCTTTGCTGCGATCGCGTCCCCGCAGGTCGCGGGTGTGCCGGTCACGGTCACGGTCCGTGCGACCGACTCGAGCGGAAACACCGTCTTTGATTATGCGGGGGACGCGGTCTTGGCCTCGAATGTGGGGTCGGGAACCAGCACACCGAGCCTTATCTCGTTCGTGGGCGGCGTGTGGTCCGGCCCGGTCACGTTCTTCGGGGCCGGCGCCACAGTGCGGCTCACGTGCACCGACTTTTCCTCGCCCGCCAGGACGGGAACGAGCGCGAACATCACCGTGAATCCGGCCTCGTACACGAAACTCCAGGTCATCCTGCCTGGGGAGACCGCGAGACCGGGCACGTCCGACGGCAAGGACGGGACGCCAGGCGATCAGACCGCCGGAAGCGCATTCCCCATCACCGTGCGCGCCGTCGACGCGTACTGGAACGTCGTAAGCGGGATCGGCAGCCATATCGCCGTCACTTCGACGGACCCGTTTGCAGGCCTCCCCGCCGACACAACGCTCGTGAGCGGGCAGCTCGTCTTCTCGGGTCGCCTTTATAAGCGCGGAACGCAGACGATCACGGCTCGGGACCTCGACAATCCATTGATCTCGAGCAACACCTCCGGAAACGTCACGATCGTCGGGGGCCCGTTCTCGCGTGTGCTGGTCTTGGCGCCGGGCGAGTCACCCGCCCCAGGCACCGTGACCGGCCGAACGGGCGCCGCGCTCGATCAGTCGATCAATTACGCCTTCACGCTCACCGTGCTCGCGACGGATCAGTGGTGGAACCCGGTCACCGGCCCGACGGACGTGGTGCACATCACGTCCAGCGACCCGTTGGCACAGCTTCCGCCCGATCAGGCGATGGCAAACGGCAGCGCCGAGCTGCCTCTGAGATTGGCGACCGGCGGCGCGCAGCAGATCACTGTAGCCGACGTCACGAATCCGACGAAATCCGGAAGCACGACGGAGGTGCGGGCCATTTCGAGCGGCTTCCACCTCGAGGCGTCCGTCACTCCCACGACGGCGCAGGCGGGCGAGTTCTTCACGCTAACCGTCAAGGTGACGAACGACGGCGGAGCCGTAATCCAGGAGATCAACTCCGCCGTCACGATCGAGGTGCGGAACGCATCCAACCAGGCGCTGGGGCGCGGGACGCTCCTCACGCCGGAGTTCCAGCTCATCTCGGGGCAGCGATCGGTCTCCGAGACGTATACGTTCAAGGAGCCGATCATCCTCATCGCGCACGACGACGCGGGGAACGCTCCCGCGACGAGCAACGTCATCGACATCACGGCGGGCCCGCCGAGCGCGGTCCGATTCATCTCGAGCCCAAGCTGGGTAGGCGCCAACAAGCACACGACGCTGACCGCCCGTGTGGTGGACGCCTATGAGAACGGCGTGCCGGATCGCCCGATGTCCTTCGCGCTTCTCTCAGGCACCGGTAGCCTGGCGGCGATCGATAGCCTGACCGACACGAACGGGGACGCGCGATGCGATTTCCTGAGTCCCCGCGTGCAGGAGAACGACCGCATACACGCCGCTTCGGGCGGGCTCACGCGCGACCTCGACATCGAGGTTGCCTACGTGGATCCGAACGCGGAAGGCGGCTACGTCACGAACTATCCGAATCCGTTCCATGCCGGGACCGAGGCCACGAACATCGCGTACAAGCTCGACGATTTCGCGAGCGTGACCCTCCGCGTCTTCACGAACAGCGGCAACTTGGTGCGACGCGTCGAATTCGATCGCGGGACGCCGGGCGGAAATCCCGGGCTCAACAATTGGAGCTGGGACGGCAGGAATGGCAAGGGCGAGGTGGTCTCGAGCGGTGGCTACGTCGTGCTGATCGAGGCGCAAGGCAAGGGCGAGACGCTGCACGTCATCCGCCGCAAGGTCGCTGTGGTTCGCTGAGGTCAGCCTCGGCACGGATCGTGGGACCCGGGGTCGGCCACTCCGTGGTCACGCGCCGCGGAGCTTGACCTTCGTCCGGCCCACCCAGTTGGGGGCAGAGTCCGTCGTCTGACGCAGGATCAGATTCAGCTGCGCCGTGTGGTGCTGCACGTGACGCAGGCTGTAGAGCAACAATTCGGCGAGCGGCCCCTCCACCGAGCCGAACTTCCGCTTCGCGCGCGCCGTCTCCTCGGAAAGGCCCTCCATCACGCGCATGCATTTCGTTCGGCCGTGCTCCAGGTAGGCCAGGAGTTCAGCCTTGGTGTAGACGCGGTCCGGAAGGATTCCCGCGGGATCGAGCTCGTCCAGCGTGAACGGCGCGGGCGGCGTGAAGCCCTCGGTGGAGTCGGAGAGGTAGTAGTCGAGAAAAAAGAGCGTGTGAAAGACCAGATACCAATACTCCGGATACCGGGAGCGGTCGCCCCAGATCTCCTCGGGGCAAGCGACCACCGCGAGTTCGAGGCTGTCGATCGCGGCCCCGAACTGGCCCCAGACGATGTCCTTCCACATAGCAAGCACGTCGACCTCCGGAACGATGCCATCCCGCATCACACGGTTCGATTCTTGGGGACCGCCCTCCATAACCAGAAATAGAGAATCGGCATCCCGACCAGCTCCGCGAGGAACGAGCCGAGAATCCTCGGACCAAAGGTCGTCGCGGGGTGCACCTGGGTCAAGCGCGCCAAGCCGCCGAGGAAGACGAGCGCGAGGACGACGCAAAGCGTGTTTCGGTGCTTCGCCAGGTTGGTCGCGGCGACGATGAAGTAGAGGCCCACGCCGAGCCAAAGCCCGCCGAGAAAGCGAACGTGGCTATCCTGCGCCAGGAACGCCGTCTCGTTCGTCACGTCGAAGAACAGGCGCTCGCCCTGCCATCCGAGCGTTCGAATCCCGCCGAAGGCGACATTGATGCCCGTGACCAGTACGGACATCCCTGCCAGAACGAGGACGATCCGGAGCGCGATGAGGCTTGCGTTCGCCATGGTCTCGGCACTCTAAGGGACGTCCCATGACACCGTCAAGTATCTGCTATGGATTAACTTGGGAGTTTTTGGCGGCTGCGACCGCCCGGGCGGTGTTCCTATAGGTAATGGGGGGGACCGGGAACGGTGGCGACGTGCCGCCGGACCACAAGGAAGGAGGTTCCCATGAGGTTCCGCATCCAATTTCTAGCGCCCCTCGCGTTGGCGCTAGTCGTATTCGGCTTCCTTTGCGCGCCGCCGCAAGCCCGTGCGGCCGTCCGCGCATCTGTCTACGTCGACAACCTCTACTACGATGAGCTCGATCCGTACGGCGATTGGAACTACGTCGCGGACTACGGGTGGTGTTGGTCGCCGGGCTATGTCTCCGCAGGATGGCGCCCGTACACGGTCGGCTACTGGGCCTATTCAGACTGGGGCTGGGTATGGGTCTCGGAGGATCCGTGGGGCGACTGGCCCTACCACTACGGACGCTGGGCCTTTGACGCGTCCTACGGTTGGGTCTGGGTTCCCGGAGACGTCTGGGCGCCGGCTTGGGTCTCCTGGCGGTATGGCTCCGACTGGGTCGGATGGGCTCCGCTTCCTCCGGACGTCGACTGGAGCTACGGAATCGGCATCCGGTACAGCTCGAGTTCGTTGGATCGGCGGATCGTATCGGGCGGATGGTGTTTCGTCACGGTGAATGACTTCGCGAGTCGCCGCATCCGCGGGCGGGTGCTCCCCGTCAGCCGCAACGTGACCCTCATCCAAGAAACCCGGAACGTGACCCGATACGTCGACGTGAATTCGCGGCCGGTCGAGCGCGGGCTTCGCGTCGATATGATCGAGCGCGCCACGGGCAAGAGAATTCCGCGGTACGAAATCACGGAGCGCTCGGTCGGTGGCCGCGGCGGCGTCCAGGTTCGTGGACGCACCATCCAGGTCAGCAAGCCGACGCGAGCCGTGGTAAGAACCGCGAATACGAAGTTACAGTCCTTGCCGAGGGATCGCGCGGAACGCGGCCGGGCCGTGCGCGAGAACGAGAACGCCTCGCGCCGGCAGAACGACACGCGGATGAGAAACGACCGCCAGCGTCGCGATCGTGACGCGGAAGTCCGCAGTCAACGCAACCTGGAGCAACAGGAGCGGCGTTCCGTGCAGCAGCGCTCGCAACGCGTCCAGGAGCAGCGAACCCAGGTGCGTGAGCAGCGACGTCAGAATGAGCGATCGCAAATGCGAGAGCAGCAGGCACCCGAGCGGCAGCCGCGCCAGGAACGGCCTTCACAGCAGGCGCGGGAGCGCCGGCCACGCCAGGAGCGGTCATCGTCGCAGGTTCAGGAGCAGCGCCCGCGCCAGGAGCGGCCGTCGCCGCAGGCTCAGGAGCAGCGGCCGAGTCAGGATCGTAGGTCGCGGGTCGAGGAGCAGCAGCCGAAGCAGGAGCGGCGCTCGCAGCAGGCTCCACCGCAGCGCCGGAAACAGGATCAGGAGCGGGAGCGCCGGGGACGCGGCGGTGGTGGAACGTAAGACGTACGTAGATGGTGTCCCCCGGCCCCATCGATAAAAACGGCGAGGCGACCGTCTGTCCCTGGCGGTCGCCTCGCTTTGTATCGCCCTCCCGATGAGGACGTAATGATCTGACCCTAAGACCCCAACCCGCGGGCGTCGGTTCCTGGATTTCCTCGGGATTGCCGGCAGGCGGGAGGGCGACCCCAATCCATCGCCCTCGACCGCACCACCGACAACAGTGTGAATTATTTCACAAACAACACCTTAAGTCAATAGGCTGCTTTGGTATCACGAGACGTGGTTCCAGGGTCGCTCGCTCACGTGCCTTCGCGCGCCCACGCCTCCGAGACCTTCCGGCCCGCCTCCGGATCGTCGACGACCAGGACCAACCGGTGGTCGTGGTCGCTATAGACGACCTCGATATTGACGCCGGCCTCGGCCATTCGGCGCGATAGTTTGCCGAGCTGGCCCGGCTCGTCCTGCCGCAAGCGCTGAACGAGCACGTCCCGTTCTGCGAGAACGCGAATGCCGGCCGCTTCGAGCGCCCGGCGCGCGGCCGCCCCATCCTCGAACAGGAAGTGGGCGACGCCGCGGCCGTCGACGACCCAGGCGCCGCCCCCTTCCACGCTCACGCCCGCGCGCCCCAAGGCCTCGCCCATCTCCGCGAGTGCCCCGGGGCGGTTTTCCAGCGAGATGGCGAGGTCCTTCATGAACGTAGGGTATCGCGTGTCGGGACGCGGCACTACCGATAGAGCGCTTTGATCTTCCCCCACGTGGTCCCGACCGCGTCGGTGGGACAATCGTTTCTCATCCCAGGGCTCGGGTCGCAGCCGGTTCCCTTCGGCTCACCGGATCCCGTGTATTTGTTCAGCCCGTCGAAGAGGGCCCATGTCCCCGCCGCTCCCATTCGTCCCGCGGAACGGTCGCTCGCTCCTTCGATCGAGCCGTACTTCCGGCTGTCGACGGCGACCGTGTCGCCGCCTTGGACCCGAAAGAGAAAAATCGTGTCCCCCGCGTTGTTGAGGCTGAGCCCCGTCACCGTACGGCCCGACGCGCGCTGTTGGTCCTCCGCGACGGCTCCGAGAATCAAGACGACGGACCCCGCCGCCAGGAACCCGTTCAGTTCGTAGCGAATCGTCGAGTCGGCGTCCGCGATACGGTATGGGCTCAAATCGACCGGGCCGGCGCCGCTGTTCCAGACCTCCACCCATTCGTCCTTCCGCGCGTCGAAGGCGCCGTCGCCGTTCCAGTCGCGTGCCGGACCGGCAAGGATCTCGCTCAGCACCACCCCCTGTCCCACCTGCGCCCGCGCCGGCGGCGCGAAGCGAAACGCGACCGCCGCCGCCACGGCGATCACGAGCAGCCAAACGACCGTTCCCCACGTTCGATTCATGAAATCCTCCCTGCGCCTGAGGCGCGATTGCGTCGGGGGAAATCGGAATGCGTCGGGGGTGAGACCGCGTGTGCGTCGGGGATGAAACAGCGTCTGCGTCGAGGGAACGAGCGGCTAGAGCGACTCTCGGTGCCGGGTGCGCCAAATCGCGCGCGGTGCTCCGTGCTCCGGAAGGAGGCGCGGCAGCGTCCAGAGCGCGGGGAGGAGGAGGAGTGCCGCGATGGCCGCTCCATAGAGGGGACGGCTGAGCACGTCGCTCGCGTACGGGGTGTTGAGCCACGCGCCGAGGAGGAGCGCGGCGAGGATGGATCCGCGCACGGTTCCGAGCCCGAGGAACGCCACCGCCACGCCCGCGAACCCGAGCGGAAACGGCCACCGCTCGAGCGCCACGGCGGGCGAGGTCCAGAGCTGAAGCGCGCCGGTCAGGCCGGCGCACGCTCCCCCGAGCGCCATCACGGTCAGCTGCACCCGGTCGACGTCCATGCCGGTCGCGACCGCGGCCAGCGGATTCGATCCCGTCGCGCGCACCTCGAATCCCCAAACGGTCGTGCGGAGGAAGTGCGCGAAGAGAAGCCCGAGCGCGATCGCGAGGGAAAGGAGCAGGATGCCCCACGCCAGAACCAGGCTCGGCGGCAACTTGAGGGCCCCCGCCCACGAAAGCCGCTCGGTCAGCGCCGAGAGTTCGATCGTCAACGCCGGGGGCGTCACGCGATCGACCGCGACCGCCAGGGCGAGCGGCGCGAACGCCGCGCTCAGGAGAAGCCCGGTCAGGACTTCGTGGATCGCGAAGCGCTGCTTGAGCCACGCCACCACGATTCCCGTGAACGCGCCCGCGAGCGCGCCGCAGAGGAGGCCAAGCGCCGCCTGCGCTCCCGGATCGACCGCGACGCTTCGAGCGACGAGCGCGCCGACGGCGAATCCCGCGAGGAACTGCGCGTGCACCGCAAGGTTCAGGAGGCCCGCGTGGAGCGGAAGGAGAACCGCGAGCCCGAGGAAGAGGAGTCCCGCCGAGACCAGCACGACGTCGCCGGTCCAGGGCGCGCTCCAGGCGGAGGGATTGAGGTCGAGGCTGCCGATCGCCAGTGCGTGCGTCCCCGCGAAGAGCGCGAGCACGACGAGGAGGTTGGCCAGGATTTCCCGGCGGCCGGCGCGGCATCGTCCCGCGTTCATCATGCCGCCGCCCCCGACATCTCGGCGATGATCGCCTCCCGCGTGAGGGTCTCGGTGACCGGGATCCAGACGAGACGCCCGGCCGTCATCACCGCGAGGCGGTCCGCGACGCGCATCGCTTCCTCGGGCTCCTCCGTCAGCCAGAGGAGGCCGCTTCCCCGCTCGCACTGGAGGATCAGCGTGCGGCGCACGTATTCTTGCTCGGTGAGCGACAGCCCCTGCGCGGGGGACCGCGCGACCAGAAGGCGCGGGTTGTGGATCACCTCGCGCGCGACGAGCACGCGCTGGCGCGGGCCAAGGCTCAGATCGCGGAACCGCGTGCGCGGCGTCACGTCGAGCAGGTCGAAATCTTGGAGCGCCCGCACCGCGTTTCCGCGGATCGACTCGGTACGGAGGGAGCCCCGACGTGCGAACGGCGGCACGTGCGTCTGACCGAGGATCAGATTCTCCTCCACGGTGAATTCCGGCACGGATTGGTCCCGGGCGATCGGCGGATTCACGAACGTCATGCCGGATTCCACGCGATGGCGTCGCGGCGCGCGCATGATCTCCTTGCCGAGAAAGTGGATCGACCCGCGGCGGGGCACGCGGTTTCCGAGGAGCGCGTCGTGGAGGAGATTGAGCCCGTCGGCGGGCGCTCCGACGATCGCGAGGACTTCGCCGGATTTCACCTCGAACTCGATCCCGGCGAGCGACGTCTCGCGGCCGCGCCCTTCCATGATGATGCCTTCGACGCGGAGCAGCGTGTCGCCGGGGGTGTGCGGGCCGCTCGGCGCGCGGCGGATCCCGATCCCACCGGTCCAGCGCTGCACGAGAGCTGCCTCGGTGCACTCGTTGGTCGGCACGGTTACGGGATCGGCGCCGCGCCAGAGGATCGTCACGGCCGTCGCGTCCGGGTAGGCGTCGCGCGGCCACGTGGTCGAGAAGACGATCGGAATCTTCTCGGCTTCCGCCATGGACCGGGCGGTCGCGAGGAACTGGCGCGCTTCATGGGGTCCCAGATCCGCCGTCGGCTCGTCGAGGAGGAGCGCGGCGGGTTCCTGGGTCATCGCGGCCGCGAGTTCGACCAGGCGCCTCTCGATCGGGCGGAGCGCCTCGATCGGGACGTCGAGGAGCGCGTCCACCCCGACGCGCGACGCGAGCGCCTTTGCCTCGGCGCGACCGCGCCCGCGGTGGAGCGCGATCCCGCCGACACGGGGCGGGCGCTGGAGGAGGAGACGCTCGGCGACGGTGAGGGACACGGCCGGGATCTCGCGCGGGTGGAATGCCGCGAGGAGGCGTCGCTGCCGCGGCGTGGCGCCGTCGGCGTTCGAGGCCCCGGAGGCTTCGCCTCTTCCGAAGTGAATCGAGCCCTTCGCCTCACGCCGAAGTCCGGCCGCGGCCTCGAGGAGGGCGCTCTTCCCGGCGCCTCGTTCGCCGAGAACCATGTGAAGGGCGCCCGGCGGCACCGAGAACGAAACGTCGCGCACGAGCCACCGGTCCCCGTCCGCGACCGAGAGCCCGCGAATTTCCAATCCAGCATCCTTGCCGCCCATCATCCTCCCTCTACCCGTCGACCGCTAGGCGCGTGCGACGAGCGTTCCCGTCTTTCCCTCGAGCGCTTCGGTCAGCCGCTCCGGAGACGTGATGACGACCTCGCGGCCTCCGCCCCGGACGAATTCGATCGCCGCCTGGATCTTGGGGCCCATGCTCCCCGGAGGGAAGTGCCCTTCTTCCATCCATCCTTGCAGCTCGTCGGGCGTGGCGCGCTCCAACTCTCGCTGGTCGGGCTTCCCATAGCGGAGCGCCACCCGATCGACGCCGGTCACGATCACCAGCGTCTGGCATCCGAGGAGCCGCGCGAGAAGGCTCGACGCGAGGTCCTTGTCGATCACCGCTTCCACCCCGTGGAGCGAGCCGTCCCACTGGCGTGACACCGGGATCCCTCCGCCGCCCGCCGCGATCGCCACGCCGCCGTCCTCCACGATCTGGCGGATCGCCGCGATCTCCACGACCTCGAGCGGCTTCGGGGAGGGCACGACGCGCCGATAGCCACGCCCCGCGTCCTCGACGATGGTCCACCCCTTCTCCTTGGCGAGGAGCCGGGCCCGGTCCTCCGCGTAGAACGGCCCGATCGGCTTCGTCGGGCGCCGGAACGCGGGATCGCGCTCATCCACGACCACCTGCGTCACGATCGTCACCACCGGCCGGTCGCCGAGGCCCACGCGGCGCAGCTCGTTCTGGAGCGACTGCTGCATCATGTAGCCGATCCCGCCCTGGGAATCGGCGCCGCAGACGTCGAGCGGCATGGGCGGGATCTGATCCCGAGCCGCCTCGTTTCGAATCAGGATGTTTCCGACGATCGGCCCGTTCCCATGGCTCAGCACGACCTCCGCCCCATCTCGAATCAGGCGCGCGATCGGCTGCATCGTGGCGCGCGTGACCGCGCATTGTTCCTCGAACGTTCCGGTTCCACGAACCGGAAGGATCGCGTTCCCGCCGAGGGTGATCAGGACGCGCTTCACGCCCGCGTCATCCTGTCAGCGCGCGGCGCGGACGCGGCCGGCAGCGAATGCCTCGAATCGCTTCAGCGCTTCGCGAATGTTCTCGATCGAATTGGCATAGGAGAATCGAAGGTAGCCCTCTCCGGCCGAGCCGAACGCCGTGCCGGACAGCGCGGCGACTCCCGCTTCGCTCAGGAGCGCGCTCTCTGCTTCGGCGGAGGTCATACCGAGCGCGGTCACGTTCGGGAAGACGTAGAACGCGCCCGCGGGCTTGGCACACGTGACGCCGGGGATCGCGTTCAATCCGGCGACGACGGCGTCGCGCCGGCGGCGAAACTCCGCGACCATCGCCTTCACCTCGTCCTGGGGTCCGCCGAGCGCCGTCAGGGCGGCGCGCTGCACGAACGACGTCGCGCACGAGTAGACGTTGGTCGCGAGCCGGGCCACGTGCTTGGCCAAGGTCGCGTTCATGACGCCGTACCCGAGGCGCCAGCCGGTCATCGCGTAGGTCTTCGAAAAGCCGTCGAGCAGGATCGTCCGCTCCTGCATTCCGGGGCGTGACGCGATCGTCTCGTGCACGCCGTCGTAGAGGATGCGGGAGTAGATCTCGTCGGAGAGAATCCAGATGTCCCGCCCTTTGACGAGCGAGGCGATCTCGTCCAGATCGCGCGGCGTCAAGACCGAGCCGGTCGGGTTGTGCGGCGAATTCAGGACGATCATCCTGGTGCGCGGCGTCAGGAGGGCCTCGACGTCGGCCGCGCCGAACCGGAACGCTTGCTCCTCGCGGAGTGGGAGCGAAACCGCCGTGGCCCCCGCGAAGCGGACCACCGACTCGTAGATCGGAAACCCGGGATTCGGAACGATCACCTCGTCGCCGGGATTCACGGTCGCGAGGATGGCGAAGGTCAGCACGGGTTTTCCGCCCGGCGTCACCACGACCTGGTCGGGCGCGACGGGGATTCCCCGGTCGCGCGCGATGTGCGCCGCGATCGCCTCGCGAACCTCCGGGAGTCCCGCCGAGGGGCCGTAGTGCGTGAATCCTTCGTCGATGGCGCGGATCGCCGCGGCGCGAATCGGCGCCGGCGTGTCGAAGTCAGGCTCGCCGATCTCGAGGTGGATGATCGATCGCCCCTGCGCCTCGAGCGCCCGCGCCTTCGCGAGCACTTCGAACGCGGTCTCCGTACCCAGCAGATTCATCCGATCCGCGTACCGCATCACCGTCACCCTCCGCTCCCGGCATCGCCGGTGGGTCGAGACCGCATCGCCGAACCACTCCACTCCATCCAAATCGTCGCCGCGAGGGGCCGTGCGCCGCGCTCCCCCTCGCCGTCCTGCGCGTGGACCCGAAGGACGACGGGGCCGGCGCGCAGCCGGCCGCTCACGGTGACGGTAACGCCGCTCGAGCCGCGAGCGGCCAGTGCCTCCTCGCCCGAAGGGGCGATCGCGCTCGACCACGCGACCCCATCGCCGGAGGCCGCGCCGTGCGTCCGGGCCGCGTCCACCTGCGCCGTCACGGAAGCGCGCCCGCGCCAGACGATCCGGGTCCTGGCTCCAAGGGTCGTGCCGATCGCGCGCGTGGCCGCGCCGCCGCGCTCGCGGCGCGAGGCCAAAAGCGAGACGAGCCGCCCCGGTTCCCCCGCGAGCGGAAGATCGAGGACGGCGTATCGTTCCGGTATCGAAGCGGCGCTACCGCTCGCCCCGATCCCCCCGATCCCAAGCACGGCGCGCGTCGCCGCCGTCCCTTCGCCCCCGCGTCGTCCCAGCCGGAGTCGCGCCGCCCCCGGTGCGCCGGGCGCCATCCACCGCGCGTCGAGCTCCACCGCGCCGTCGTCGGCGAACGCTGACCCCGAGGCGGACCAGGGACGCCACGTGATCCGCGCCGTCGCCGCGCGCCGCGCGCCGGCCTCGGCCATGATCTCCGCCGCGACGGGGCGCCGTTCCCCGGACCGCCGGCGCCACGTGGCGCCGAATCGAAGCGGCGACCCGGCCGGCTCCGCCGTCGCGGACGCGAGGAACGCGGGGCCGTGCTCCGAAGACAGGAGCGTTTCGAACGCGGCCCGGCCAGGAGCCCCGAGCCACCCGAACGAGACGCTTCCGAGACGCCGCGCGACCGATGCCGTGGCCTCCCACCTGGCGGCGCGATGCGCCAGGCCGGAAGCGACCATCCGCTTCCCGTCGTGGGCATCCCGGCCACCCAACGCCCAGACGGTCCACGCCACCCGGCCCCTCGATTCGCGCGCCGACGCGACCGCGATCGAGGCGCCGTCGAAGGCCGCGCTCCCCGCGCCCGGCGGCGCCTCCCATTCGGGCGCCGAAGACCGCGGGACCAGGGGCCGGCGAAGCCGCCTCGAGAATCCGACCGCTTCGCCGAGCAGCACCGCGGCGTCGCGGACCGCGAGGCGCCCCGCGCCCAGCCGAAGCCGCTCCCCGAACGCCGATGCGAGGAGCGTCTGTCGCGCCGCGCCAACCCTGGACTCGATTCGCGCCGCGGTCACCGCCAGCGAGCGCGTTCGCGTCCGCGCGACGAACCGCAGACCGTTCCACCTCCCACCGGAAACGTCGCCGCGTATCGCGGCGTTCCCCGCGAGCGCGGGCTCGGCGAGCCGCTCCGGCGATTCGATCTCTTCGGCCGGAAGCGGGAGCCAGGCCCCCGTGCTTTCGACGGTCGCCGTCGATTCCGCGTCGGCGATCTCGGCGCGGGCCCACGCCGAGGACCCATGCGCCGCGCCGATCAGCAGGAGCGCGACCGTTCCCGCGGCTGCCACGACTCGCCGACCCCGCGCCCGTATCGTGCCGTGCCGCCGCATGATAGCAGAGGGTCGAGGCGCCAACAACGGAACGCCAGCCAGGGCGACGGCGCTGGAGCCGGAAGGCGGAGCCGGATTCGCGCGCGCCTGGACCCGATCGTTTGTACTGGAAAACGAGGTCGAAAAGTGATATTCTAATCGCCACTGTAACGGGCTCGAGATCGAGCCCGACGCGCGCTTGTCGCAACAACTTGCCACTCTCGAAGCCCCTGAGGCGACATGCCCGGCCCCCGCGAATCCAATCCCGCCCCCATTCCCGAATCTCTCACGCGCCCCGCGCGGTACGCGCCCGGCGGTCGACCGTTTCCCCGCGCACATGTTTTCCTTGGGTCCCACTTCGCGCCGGAGGCTTCTCCAAATGCTTCGTAGATCGAACCTCTCGTTGGTGATCTCCACGACGTTGCTGATCGTTTTCTGGGGCCACGCGGAGGCGGCCAAGGTCGCCCCGAAGCCGGCTGACCCGCCTCCACCGGGCATCCTTCGAACGGAGTCGGAGTCATACATGGCGCCCGCCCCCGGCCTTTCGGCCCGCGCCATCTCGCGCGCCCCGGCAGTCGGCGAGACCGTCTACGTCTTCTCGAACAACATGAACTCGCTCAGCAGTCCGAACAACGAGGGCGGGTTCAAGCACGAGGATCAATCGGCGAAGCCCACGGCGTGGCACATCGACACTCGGATGTCGTGTCCGGGAATGAACCACTCGTGGTGGTGCGGACGTGTCGACTCCCTGTGGATCTACGACTCGAATCGCGCGGGATACGACAACGATTGGATCCAGTTTCTCCAGAATTCCGTCGACCTGACCGGCGTTCCCGCCAACCAGGCCGTCACGATCGGGTTCCGTCATCACTTCGACGCCGAGCCGCTCTATGACTTCGGCTATGTCGACGTCTTCGATTTCGAGGACGGGTGGGTCCCGCTCACCTCCTACACGGGCAGGGTTCCGAGTAACGGGGGGTGCGATTCGGTGACCCTCGTGGTCCCGGATTCGATCCGCGCGGATCAGACCCTCCTCCAGTTCCGGTTCCGCTTCGAATCCGACGTCGCCTACTCCTCCGCGGACGGACTCTACGACGGCGACGGATGGTCGATCGACAACATCACGGTCAAGGCAGGCACCGACATCCGCTTCTTCGACAATTGCGAGGGCGGCATTGGCGCCTGGTACTACTCCACCTATCCCGGGGTCGGCGATTACTTCTACCTGAACTCCGGGGTCTTTACCGAAGACATTTGCGTCTCGAATGCCACGAAGCTCTGGACCGATTGGGATCCCGTGGTCCAATCGCTCGTGCCTCGACTCGACAACTTGCTCAGCACCCCGCCCATCTTCATCAACCATGCCTCCGACGTTTTCGTTGAATTCGACGTCTATCGAAACTTGCCGCTCGCCTCGTGCTTCTACTACCACTTGAATTTCCGGACGAAGAACGCGGGGGATCCGAACTGGAGCCTCTGGCAGGATCCGACCTTCTTCGTCTACTACGGCTCGAGCAAGGACTGGGCTCGCCAACGAATTCCGTTGCCCGGCGCGGGCAACCACGATTCCGTTCAGGTGCAGCTGGGTCTGCGCGACTACTCCATCACCTATTGCGACGGGGTCTCCTCTCCGGGAGGGGTCTACGCCTTGTTCGACAACGTCGCCCTCGGCGTGATCGGACAGGCGCCGCCGTCGTGGGTCGTTCGGGACATCGATCTCTTCAACGACACGTTCCAGACGACGCCGTTCTTCGCCAACGATAATTTCAATTCGCCGGTCGGAGACAGCGTGGTGGTTCAGGTCAACGCCTCGTTCGGGTACAAGAACGGGTTCATGCACTACCGCATGAACGGCGGATCGTTCACGGCGGCGGCGCTCACGAACGTTTCCCCGGCGCTGAAGACCCGATTCTCCGTGGACGTGCCCGCCGGGTCGTATCCGGCAAACACGCATCTCGAG
>Ga0070699_100000630_pt1 | contig 33025 bp, 25 predicted proteins | sample KBSK1503metaG_FD_65473 | JGI IMG/M metagenome (GOLD analysis project Ga0070699, IMG submission 65473) | Corn, switchgrass and miscanthus rhizosphere microbial communities from Kellogg Biological Station, Michigan, USA - KBS K1-50-3 metaG | ecosystem: Host-associated > Plants > Roots >...
GCGTGTCGTTGGAGTGCAGACTGAGCGTGGTGAGATACAAGCGGAGCATGTTGTATTGGCCGCCGGGACATGGAGTGCCGAGCTGGCAGCTACGATTGGTCTGCGTCTGCCGATACGCACTCGCGCCTTGCAGATGATTCTCTCTACTCCTGCACAAAGCAACGTTCTACAACCAGTGATCAGTGCTGTTGGCCGCGTCCTCTCGCTCAAACAGCTTGCAAGTGGCGCATTTCTGTTGGGTGGCGGCTGGCTGGGTGATCCCACGTCCGACCGGCGCTCCTATACGATGCGCTTGTCCAGCATGCAGGGTAACTGGACAACGGCCTGTGAACTCCTGCCGGTAGTGGGAGAGCAACGTATCGACCACAGTTGGTGCGGCCTGGAAGGGCAAAGCATTGATGACATCCCTTTGATTGGGGCAATGCCAGGACTGGAGGGGCTGACTATAGCGGTTGGATTCTCTGGACATGGGTTCGCGCTTGCGCCAGCCGTGGGGCGCTGTGTGGCAGACCAGATCAATGGTCACCCAACCCCGGAGTTGGATGGGTTGAGCCCGAGCCGCATGGCGAGCTTTCACCCACCTGCAGTCGAAACATTCATTGCTGAGGCCACCAGAGGGGATTTCCTTGTGTGAGGAAAGGGGAATCCTTCAACATTGACTTTAATTTGGGTCTGCCGCATCTCCTGGGCAAAGTTAAGCAGGTCTGGCAAGCGCCTGGTGTCTTAAGAGGTCAAAGCCCGCATGTCCGTAGGATTGCCTCTCCAGGAGCTTGAGGCGATGGATCTGCTCTTCGACTTGCCCTTGATTCCACGGATAGGTGAGAGCGGCGAGCACTGCGGCTTGATCGCGCCGGTTCTCCTCCGAGGGATCTTCCTGCCGACCCAAGATCGGCCAGATCGCACGGCGGCTGGAGAGCGCGTTGCGCTGTTGTCTTTTCTTCTGAGGGGTGACGGATGTCTCGGTACACCTGGGCTGCATTATGCTCTCCCGCCTCCTAATAGCTCCGAAGATAGGAAAGATAAGGCGTCAGCTTGCGACGACAATCACCGCGAGGGCGAGCTTCGGGAAACTGCGTTGTGCGTTTCTAAGTCAACAATGAGAGTCCCGTAGCGCATTCCCCGCTTCCAGGCAAAATCGTCTATGCCAGCTATGCGTAACTGTTCCACCGCAGGTGAAGGAACCAGAAACATCGGCATTGACCAGGGAGGCGAAGATCAAGCAGACAATAGCATCCTGCTCCACCCAGAATGCCATGAGCGACCGCATCGCCAAGGTCTCACCGTATCGAACCCGCGTCGCGCAAGGGGCGTTAGAAAGGCTTGAGCGGCATGCAGTGAAATCTGCTCGTGTCGTTCTTAGAGGGCTTGGAGGCAGCAATGCCTCCCGGATACTCGACGAGGAGAGTGGAAGCCAGAACACGAACTCCCTGCATCCAAGCATGGGGAAGCTCAGTTGTCCCATTTCCAACAACTGAGACTCCATCCAGTTCCCTCAACAGCGAGAGCTCCAGTATAGCCGGTTCCCGGGGCTAGTTCCTGAAGCGACCAGCGTGTGATTTCCCGAGGGTCTTCTCGACTCTGGAGTAGTGCTGCTGGTTCACCTGGTATAAGAGTAACGTCGAATTGATTGGTAGGAATGGAAAGGCCCTTTCCCATTGCTTTGATATACGCTTCTTTACGCGTCCAGCAGTGAAAAAAGGCATCCCGCTTAATATCGCCAGGCAACGAATACAGTAGAGACTGCTCGTTTGGCGAGAAGCTTACTTTTGCCAGGGAGTCGTAATCAATATCTGCACGTTTATACTCGACATCAATACCAACGCGCCTGGTATACGAAAAAGCGTAAAGCACGAGGCCGCCAGAATGGGAGAGGTTGAAATACAACGGAGGACTGAGTGATGGAAATGCTAAAAATGGTTTCCCGTAGGCGTTCGAACCAAATCGAAGCTGAGAGGGGTCCGTATGCACATAGCGACTGAGGAGGATTCTCAGAATCGCGCGTGCTACAGTCCAATGCTTACGATCTTTTTCAAAGCGAAAGCGCGTGGCTTTTGTGGCTTCATCCTTCGTAAGGACACATTCTAGATTCTGTATGACTAATTCGGATGCCTCTAAGGAAGCTCTCCAGACATGCACTTCATGCTCTCGCAGTTGTAAGGTATTTGAGGGAATAATCCATTGTTGATAAAGGCTACTCATACAATCTGGCTTTCTGGTTTCATGCCACAACGCTTTATTCGCGAGTAGAAGATATCTTTCTTTCCGCCAGACATCGATGCTCTTGGCAGAATTGCATGTGTCTACCTGTTACTGTGGAGAAAAAGAGCCTTGTGTACTGTTAATGATGAACGGGTAGACTACCTTTGTTTATCACAAAGGCACTGAGTGATTCACCTCTAGCTGAGGATTGCGACGCTCCCGCAGCTTTGATTTTGATGGGAAAATCAAAGCTGCGGGAGCGTCGGAGCTTTGGCGGTCAAACTGGTCAGGCTACAGCCTCTTTCGCGAATATTGGAAATTCCCAGATCAAAGCGGAGTAACTTGGTGCGTAGCGACGAGAGCGCACGACGAACGGGTCTCAATTCCTGTTGCCATCCCCCACGGGCTTGAGCCTCCTGTAAACGCTGACGACATCGTTCTATGGAGACTTCGGTAACGGTGTTTGTGGTAATATGCGATAGCAAAACCTCGTAGGGGCAGTAGTGCGGGAAAGATTCAAGAATCGGCACGATCAGGTACATCTCATTTGCACTAAGCTGCTGCTCCACAATTTGTGTGGGGCCATCGGTGAGAAGAGACATTGTTCGTGTCTCTAGATTTAATACGAGCGTTTGACCTATCGGTAAATAGCCATGCAGAGAGAAATGAGAGATTCTTGTCTCTACTTTATTGTGCCGTTTGCTTTGAATATCCTGAGTCTTTAGCATACAGTCTCCCTTATCATCATCAAAACGATTGTCCGTGGCTGCAAAAACCAGACTACCAGAGATGCTCTACACAAGACGATTCTCAAATGATGGTCGGGCATGGTTCAATTGGGCCAAGCAAACTTGGCAGTTTAACGACTCAAAATCAAATACAGCATCGGTTACACACTACGCGGGAAGCCATCCTGATATCAATCTGCCCTTTCACCAACTGTCAAGTGCATTTGAACCATGTCTTTCGAATAATAGACTACTGTAGCTGCTCACAAGCAGTCGCGATTCTTGCTAGCGCTGTTAAACAAGCAGGAACTCTCATCTCTCGCATTACAATTGGTATGAGTGCTTTGGTGTATTGCATTTGCCAATCAGTTATTTGAGTCGTCATCCGGTGAGTTCGACTATTTATCGACTATCTTTCGTCGAATTCTCACGAATGATGGTACTCAACAGTATGTCGAGAGATATGTACAGCATTAAAATATATGAATAGTGTAAAAGCGGTATGGCTCCCCCCCGCAAGCCGGACATTATACCTTTACACAAGACGGAACAATTATTTGGCAATCGACAACAACTAATATATTAACACAAATTCTGTGCTAGATTCAACAAACTAGCGGTGATGCATAACATAAGGTAACTGAGCAACTATGAGGTTCAAAGCTATCTAGCAATCATATTCAGAGCCCCAATTCAAGCTGTGTTAACACTATCCTATTCACAATTATGCTGATATCATGACCTTATAGAGCGGTATACTTGCACCCGAATTATCGGCTATCACTGTCTTCAAAGTCGGTTATCACTTTCCACAAAGTTAGTCGTCAAATAGCGATTTTTCTTTCACGCCTTGGGTATACTTTTGCTTGGTAAGGAGTAAGCCATCATACCAAGCAAAAGGGCTTCATGTATTTTTCCTTTTTCTTGGCAGGAAGAGGATTTTCCTTTCTAGCTCAAAAGGTTCGCAGCTCTGGCTCCATAGATTTACAATGGTATCTGGTTTTGCCTTGCCATTGAGGGAAGCACTTATGATCGCCATCGCCCATCCACTTTTAGGTCCTGAAGAGGAAGCTGCCGCACTTCGAGTTCTCGCGTCGGGTCAACTTGCCCAAGGAGAATGCGTGGCTGCCTTTGAGCGGCGCTTTGCCGAGCTATGCCATGTACGAGAAGCCGTTGCTGTTTCGTCGGGGACAGCTGCACTACATCTTGCTTTGCTGGCGCATGATATTGGACGTGGTGACGAGGTGATCACGACTGCATTTAGTTTCTCTGCGACCGCCAACGCTATCCTGCTCGTCGGTGCAACGCCCGTGTTTGTCGATATCGAGCCAGATATCTATAACCTCGATCCCGTCCAGACCGAGATAGCGCTTACGCGCCGCACCAAAGCGATCTTACCAGTGCACCTGTATGGTCATCCGTGTGCGATGAATCAGCTGCAACAAATTGCAGGGGCTTATTCTCTCACACTTATTGAAGATGCGTCTCAAGCTCATGCAGCCACAATCGACGGAAGACCGGTGGGAAGTTTTGGGACAGGGTGCTTCTCGTTCTATGCGACCAAGAACATGACGACTGGCGAAGGTGGAATGGTCACGACCAATGATCCCGCCGTCGCTGAGCGGGTGAGGCTGCTGCGAAACCACGGGCAAGAAGCCCGTTACTACCAAATAGCTCTGGGGTATAACCTGCGCATGACGGAGCTGCAAGCAGCTCTTGGCGTCGCCCAAATTGAGAAACTGGAGTACTTCACGCAACGGCGCGTTGCCAACGCAACATATTTGACAGAGCACCTCAAAGGAACGGTGCAGACTCCAGTTGTGCGTCCTGGATATTGTCACGTCTACCATCAATACACGATCAGAATCCCTTCTAAGAGAAATGAATGCATGACGGAACTGCGTGCGAAAGGGATTGATACGACGATTCATTATCCTATTCCAATTCATCAGCAACCTTTCTACCGACGTAAGTCCTCTCTATTTCGCGTCCTAAGCCCAGGTAAAAGATCTGCTGTGAGAGGGGGCAATCCTTTTGCGCAACTGCCTGCAACAGAGAGTGCTGCACAGCAGGTATTGTCGCTCCCTGTGCATCCGGCACTGAGTCAGGAAGATCTCTCAACGATTGCAAGGGAGGTAGTTGCTGTATGCAAATGAGAGTTGCAGTGATCGGTGCAGGCTCCATGGGAATGAACCACCTGCGCGTACTGAAAGATTTCGACGAGGAGCGGGTTCAACTTGTAGGTGTCGCAGAATCCCATGAACCAACACTGAAGCATGCAATGAGTCGATTTCATGTTGCGGGCTACACAGATTACCGTCAGATGATTGAGCAAACACATCCCGACCTGGTTGCGGTAGTTGTGCCTACAAACCTGCACAGCGAGGTAACATCGTATGTGCTCGACCGAGGGATCAATGTGCTCATCGAAAAGCCCATAACGGGAACTATTGAGGAAGCGCTGGCGCTGCTCCAGCTTGCTCGTATACGTGGTGCCAGGATAGCTGTCGGGCACGTAGAGCGATTTAACCCCGCTGTCGTGGAACTGAAGCGACAGCTTCTTCATGGCGCACTGGGCCAGATGTTTCATCTGCACGCTCGACGCATCGGGCCTTTTCCGCCGCGTATCCGTGATGTTGGAGTGACCCTTGATCTTGCCTCGCATGACATCGATGTTATGCGCTATGTAGCAGACGCTGAGGTTGAACATGTCTATGCGCAAACGCAGCGTCGAGTACATAGCACGTGTGAGGATTTACTGCTTGGGCTCCTTCGCTTCACGAATGATGTGATTGGTGTGCTAGATGTGAATTGGTTGACGCCGACGAAAATACGTGAACTGACCATCACTGGCGAGAAAGGCATGTTTCTCATCAACTACCTGACCCAGGAAGTGTACTTCTACGAGAACGACTATACGCCAACCACCTGGGATACACTGCGTTCGCTTACAGGTGTGAGCGAGGGGACAATGATACGCCTTAAAGTACAAAAGGCGGAGCCTCTGCAGTTGGAGTACCAGGATGTCATCACTGCTATAGTTGATGATAGACTACCAACGGTTTCAGGCGAAGATGGGCTAGCCGTCTTGAGAATTGTACAACAACTCGCCGAGTCCAGACAACAAGGTGAACATGCAGGTCAACAGTCACCAGTAGTTGTGGAGGTGGAGGTGTAATATGCATGATACTGTGTCCACCTATCCCAGCACATCCGCAGCAGTGGCCGTCATTGGCCTGGGTAAGATTGGTCTACCTCTCGCTGTGCAGTACGCTTTGCACGATCGTTGTGTGATCGGCTGTGATATCGATCCTCACGTGGTAGAAACGGTCAATGCGGGGAAGCCGCATGTTCAGGAGGAGCCAGGGCTTGCCAGAGGTCTTGCTGATGTGGTATCGAAAGGGTTACTTTCAGCAACTTGCCATACTACCGAGGCCATACGTCGGGTCGGTGTCGTGGTCGTTATTGTACCGGTTGTCATCGACACAAAGCACGAGGTGAACTTCGAAGCTATTGATGCTGCCACAACCGCTATTGCAGCAGGATTGCAGCCTGGCACACTAGTGATCTACGAAACAACCATACCTGTTGGCACGACATCACGCCGATTAGCCTGCCTGCTCGAGCATACCTCACAGCTCAAGGCCGGTCGTGACTTCTTTCTTGCCTTTAGCCCAGAGCGTGTCTCATCTGGCTACATCTTTCGTGACTTATCTATCTATCCTAAGATAGTGGGCGGAATCAATGAGGAGTGCACTGCCGCCGCTGTTGCGTTTTACCGTTCAGTACTTGATGCTGAGATCGTTACCATGGCTTCGGCCGAAGACGCTGAATTTGTTAAACTCATAGAAACGACGTACCGCGATGTCAATATCGCATTGGCCAATGAGTATGCGTGCTATGCCGATGTTCATGGTCTTGATGTTGCAGCAGCGATTGCTGCCGCGAATACCCAGCCCTACTCACACATTCATACACCTGGTGTCGGTGTTGGCGGACACTGTATCCCGGTTTACCCCTACTTTCTTTTAGCAGGTGTGGAGGATAGATATGATCAAATCCATGACTCTCAGCTATCAATGCTTTTGTTGCCACGTTTCGCACGCCGCATCAACGATGCAATGGCAGAGTATGCCGTGCAACGGATCGAAGCTATGACCGGATCACTAGCTGGTCAATCAGTCCTCATTCTCGGAGTAGCTTATCGGGGGGATGTGCGCGAAGTTGCTTTCACAAGTGCAAAGCTGCTTCAAGATGTTCTCGTCGAGCACGGGGCGACAGTGTATGCTGACGACCCGCTATTTAGCGCGGACGAGTTACATGCACTGGGATATACTCCTCTCACTACTTTGGTGGAGGACGAGATTCGAGCCATCATTCTACAGGCGGATCATAAGGCGTACCAGTCGTTCGATTTCAGCCGATTTGTTAGCTGTCAGGTTGTGCTCGATGGGCGCAAGATGCTTGATCATGAAAAGATTGAATCGCTTGGCATGCGCTATATCAGCATCGGGGATGGTGTCCGAGAACAGTTTGACTGGCAGGAGAGAGACAGGCAATCTGCTCTCGCCTCTATGTTATGGAATGGAGGGAAGCAGTAGTGCGTTTTGCATCGATCGTCGGGGCTCGCCCCCAATTTGTCAAGGTCGCGGTTGTGAGTCGCGCGCTCCGGCAACTGCATGAGGAAATGATTATTCATACGGGCCAACACTATGACTACAACATGTCGGCACAGTTTTTCAATGAACTGGATATTCCGATTCCCGATTATGACCTTGAGGTTGGTTCCAGTCCGCATGGCGCACAGACAGGCCGCATGCTTGAGGCTATTGAAGAAGTACTTTTAAAAGAGCGCTTCGACGCCGTCATTGTGTATGGTGACACCAACTCCACACTCGCTGGCGCACTCGCCGCTGCAAAGCTACACATCCCTGTTGCACATGTAGAGGCAGGACTGCGAAACTTCGATCAAGCTATGCCAGAGGAGATCAACCGTGTCCTTTCCGATCATCTCTCATGTCGACTCTACTGCCCAACCAAGACAGCCTGTAGGAATCTGGATAAAGAAGGCATCACACGTGGCGTTGAGCTGGTTGGTGATGTCATGTATGATCTGCTGTTACAAGTCCAGCCTAAGCTGGCTCCGCGTACAGAGAGACTCTTGCGAACATTTCATCTCGCCCCACAATCCTATGCATTAGTAACGGTGCATCGTGCTGTCAATGCTGATAATCGGGAAGCGATGAGTGGTATTGCGGATGGATTGAACAGGCTAGAAATGCCTGTGATCTTTCCTGTTCATCCACGTACACGTGCTCGTCTGGAACACTACGATATTAGCTGGGGGAAACATGTCCATTTGACCGAACCAATAGGATATCTGGATACGATGGCATTGGGAAGAACAGCTTATCGTATACTTACTGATTCTGGTGGTTTGCAAAAAGAGGCTTTTCTTCTTGGAGTACCCTGTGTGACATTACGTGAAGAAACAGAGTGGGTAGAAACGGTTGAGGAAGGTTGGAATGTTTTGGCAGGTACACGTGGGGAGGAAATTGTCAAAGCAGTTGGCAGACCTTCACCTGAACTTCCGAAGTGCAATCCATTTGGGGAGGGCGATGCAGCGCAACGTATCGCTCGCAGTTTGACAGATTTGAACGAGTATTAGTAGTTAATGAGCAAGGAAGCGCTTATGGCACATATTCTTTTTGTCACTCCCTACTACCCGCCAGAAAAGGGTGCCGCGCAGATACGCATCAGTGAAACGGCAAAGCTACTTGTGGAGCGGGGCTATCAAGTCACTGTACTAACCACTGTCCCGAATTATCCATCCGGTATTGTCCCACCAGAATATCGGGGTCACGTGGTTCGACAAGAGATATGTGGTGGAATACGTATTGTTCGCGTGTGGAGCTACGTTAGTCCGAATAGGGGCTTTCTGCGTCGTATACTAGCCCAGCTCTCCTTTGGCTGCCTGGCCCCTTTTCTGGGAGGGAGGGCCGTTGGCCATCCCGACGGGATCATTGTTGAGTCCCCCCCACTCTTCGATGCTATTGCGGGACGCATGCTGGCATGGCTCAAACATTGCCCCTTTATTTTTACAGTTTCCGATCTCTGGCCAGAGTCCGCCGTCCAGTTAGGCATGTTGCGTAATCGCATATTGATTCGGCTCGCCGAGTGGCTGGAATGGTCAACCTATCAGCGGGCTGGCGCAGTCTGGGCTTTGACAGAAGGGATACGCAGTGCGCTCATCAAAGGGGGACTTCCCCCAGCACGCGTTTTTATGGTGACCAACGGTGTCGATATCACCAAATTTCGTCCATTGCCAAAAGCTCAAACCCGTGCCTTGCTTGGCTGGGATAATCGGTTTACCGTGCTCTATGCAGGTACGCATGGCATTGCGCAGGGATTGACCTCGGTGTTGGATGCAGTGGAGCAACTAGCAAACCATGATAGTATACATTTCGTTCTCGTCGGTGATGGGGCAGTAAAGGAGGATTTAGTAGCAGGAGCTCAGAGGCGTAGTCTTGGGAATATCACGTTTCTCGATCCCCAACTGCATGACCGGATGCCACTGTTGCTATCTGCTGCTGATGTATGCCTGGTTCCTCTGCGAAAATTACCATTATTTGAGGGGGCATTGCCATCAAAGATGTATGAAGTGATGGCCTGTGCTCGTCCCATTTTGTTAGGAATGGATGGTGAAGCTCGCAGTCTTGTGGAGAGAGAAGCAGGTGCAGCAGTATATTTTGAGCCGGAGAATGCCACTGCGCTTGCTTCTGCAATCTTGTATCTGTATGAGCACCCTGCAGTGGCCGAACTGTTAGGGCAGCGGGGACGTGCATTTGTGGCGGCCCGATTTGATCGCAGGCAGCTGACACTAGCACTCGAAGCACAGATTAACAGGTTAATCGGAAAAGTAGTGGAAACCGCTCTGCAACAGGAAGTCACTGCAGTAAGTAGTGGCTTCGAGCAGGGCCAAGTGTACTCTACAGAAAAGTAGCGTACCTGTTTCATTAGTGTATTTGAGAATAGTAGCGCTGGATCAAGGAGAAATAAAATGGGGGGGGACCAAAATCTACAGCCTTCGATCAAAAATGGTACGCCTATGGTTAGCTCGCAAAGCCTGGATGTAGCAGAACGCGAGAGCATACCTGTGAGAGCAAATCATTCGATCGGGCTATCAGAGCCAGCTGAACGCAATGACTATCACAGCGAAACAGATTCACTCCAGAATTTGAGTGATAGAGAGCAGTTATCACAAGCCTTCGGCTTACCTAAAGTACAACGCCAGCGCAGAGTTTCGCCATTGATGCTGCATCTCATTTTAATGATCGGCGATGGAGTCTTACTAATTATACTGATGGCCCTGGCACTTATTTTAGCTCCACTTGTGCACTTGGGATCTCAAGTGCCAAGTGGTGCATTCGGGGTAAGGGATACCAAATTTGTATGGGCATGTCTTGCCTTGATAGCGTGGTATACCGCTGTCGATCTCACTCATGGGCAAGATTCAAAAGATGCTTCAAGTCCTTTAAAAAGTCCCTTATCTGTACTATGCGCGCTTGTAATTATGTGTATATTCTGGGTGGGACTTCTCTATATTTTTGTTGGTAGCATAGCTCTTTCGTCTGGCTGGCTCATACTGTTCTTCTTTGTGCTGGCAGTTCCAACTCTTACTGCCTGGCGTGTGATTCTCGCAGAAGTTATCAGTATGCCGCGCTTTTGGCGCATGGCAGTCATTGTTGGAGTCAACGCTGCTGGGGAAACCTTTGTAAGTGAATTAAAGAGTGTGAGATGCCCCGGGTTACAGATTCTGGGATACATCAGCGAGAGCGGAGAAAGCCGAGGAGGGCAGGATGGTTTGGCTATCCTGGGTAGTGGAAGTACTCTTCGCTATATGGCGCGCAATCGCATGCTCGACATGATTATTATGGCACTCGATTACAAAGCCAATCCTGAATTATACCAGGAGGCCTTCGAGGCGTCTCAATTTGGCATCTCGGTGGTTCCCATTGCTCTTGTTTATGAGAGTACTAGCGGCAAGATTCCGCTTGGGTATATCGGTGATCAATGGTCTACGGCGCTACAATCAGAGCGATTCATCTCCCCACTCTATCACTGCTGGAATAAGGTTCTAGATTTAGCCTTTGGACTTTGCGGATTAGTGGCGCTTTGCCTGGTATTCCCCGTCCTGGTTCTCTTGATCTCCCTGGATTCACCAGGGCCAATCTTTTTCAGCCAGGAACGTGCTGGCTATCATGGTCGTACCTTTCGTATTCTGAAGTTTCGTTCCATGTCTACTAATGCAGAGCAGGCACCCGGTGGGCATTGGACAGCCGAGCATGATCCTCGTGTAACAAGAATCGGGCGATTCATGAGAGCCACCCACCTTGATGAGTTGCCACAAGTGCTCAATATTTTGCGGGGCGACATGAGTTTTATTGGTCCGCGGCCAGAACGACCTGCGTACATCGCTGAGTTAGCAAAGGATAACATTTTTTACTCCTATCGCCTGAGTGTTAAGCCTGGGCTCACGGGCTGGGCACAGGTGAAGTGTGGCTATGGCAGTTCTAAGCAAGACGAGCTTGTCAAGCTTCAGTACGACCTGTTCTATATCAAGCACCGGTCATTCTTGGTCGACATACTCATTCTTTTGAAAACAGTGAGAGAGGTGGTGCTCTGCCATGGAACGTAGCAGCCTCGCTAACGTAGGGATAAAAAACAAAAGACCTTCGCGTACAATATTTCTCCCGTTTGCTCTACCACACATCACGCAGGGGGAAATCGATGAAGTGGTGGATACCCTACGCTCCGGGTGGTTAACTACTGGCCCCAAGACGAAGCGCTTCGAGCGTGAGTTCGCCGGGCGAGTTGGAGCGCCTCACGCCCTGGCAGTCAACTCTGCTACGGCGGCAATGCACCTAGCGCTCGATGCAATTGGTCTACAACCTGGCGACGAGGTAATTGTACCGGTCTACACGTTTACAGCCACTGCTGAGGTCGTCGTGTACTTTCGCGCACGGCCAGTCTTCGTCGATGTCGATCCTGTGACCTGCAATCTCGATCCTGCTCAACTGGAAAAGTGTATCACGCCGCGTACTCGCGCGATCATGGTCGTACACATAGCAGGGTTGCCCGCCGAAATGGATGCCATCCTTGCCATCGCGAAAGCCTATGGCTTGCCGGTGATCGAAGATGCAGCCCATGCCTTCCCGGCGAAGTATCGAGGACGCATGATCGGGTCTATAAGTGATTTTACCGCCTTTAGCTTTTATGCTAACAAGACGCTTTCAACTGGTGAAGGTGGTATGCTCACCACGGCGAATTCCGCATACGCTGAGCGTGCGGCGATAATGACGCTTCACGGAATCAGCCGTGATGCCTGGAAACGTTACGGATCTGAAGGATCCTGGTATTACGAGGTTCTGCAAGCCGGCTACAAATATAACATGACGGATGTCGCTGCGGCAATTGGTTTGCATCAATTGGCTCGTAGTGAATGGCTGTTGGAACGTCGACGCGCTATCGCACAACACTATATGGAAGCATTTTCGCAATTGCCTGAGGTCGAAATCCCACCTGATCCAGTTCATGTAGAACACGCCTGGCATCTGTATATATTGCGCTTGCAATTAGAACGGCTCACGATCACACGTGATGCATTTATATCGGCTCTTAAGCAAGCAAATATCGGTACAAGTGTCCATTTCATCCCGCTTCACTTGCATCCTTTTTATCGCGATACGTATCATCTAGCTGCCAATGACTTCCCGGCTGCTCTACATGCCTATCAACGGGCAATCTCCTTGCCCATTTACCCTGGCATGACTGATGAGGATGGTGAGGATGTTATTGCAGCGGTTGAACAGATTATTGAAACGCATAGAAAATGAAGAGGATAAACTTTGCTGATCTTCTGGGGCGTGATGTAGTGCCCCTTCAAATATCTGAAGCACAAGCGGCCCTTCAAGGACAGATCATCCTCGTAACGGGAGCGGCAGGATCAATTGGCTCAGAACTGTCTAGACAGTTGCTGAACTATGAGCCGGAACGGGTGATTGCTCTAGATACGAACGAGACGGGACTTTTTGATCTTGTTGAGGGTTTGAGATCTCACCCATATGCATCACTCTTGTGTCCATATATTGGCGATATTACGGATGTGCGGGGAATGGCGCGTCTATTCTCGGTGGAGCGGCCTCACATTATCTTTCACGTAGCTGCCTACAAGCATGTTCCTCTCCTTGAACAATTTCCTGATCAGGCTCTACGTACGAATGTCCTTGCAACCTATCACTTATGCTGTTTAGCCCAGGAACATCATGTAACCAACTTCGTTTTTGTTTCAACCGATAAAGCTGCTGAGCCAATTGGTGTGATGGGGGCTTCAAAGCGAGTTGGAGAAATGATTGTGCAGGCGCTTGCAAAATCGACAAGCTGTGTGACCTGCTTTTCTGCCGTGCGCTTCGGCAATGTCATCGGTAGCCGTGGAAGTGTTGTTCCCGTTTTTGCTCAGCAGATCGAGCAGGGTGGTCCTCTGACAATAACCGATCCCGAGGCTACACGTTTTTTTATGACCATTCACGAAGCCTGTGAACTCGTCACTCTTACTGTTACGCTAGCAGAGCGGGGGGGACTTTATCTTTTGGATATGGGTAGTCCTGTACGAATTATAGATCTGGCAACGAAAATGATTCACTTGTGCAGCCTGCGCCTGGGAGAGGACATCTCTATCGTGTACACAGGCCTGCGTCCAGGTGAGCGTCTTCACGAACCCTTAGTGGCGCCAAATGAGGAACTCACTCCCTCGGCTTGTGGCAAAATCTTCTGTGTCACTTGCAGACCCCCTCTACCAAAGCTCACAACAATTGCTCAGTGGATGGACACGCTAAAAGAAAGTCTCCTATGGGGCAGCAAGGCAGAGCTTCGCGAGCGTCTTTTCGAGATGGTTCGTGAACCAGAGTTGATGAATACTACTCATGAAGAAAGAGAAATCCTCAACTTAGCAGCGAGGAGGAATAGAGGATGACCATTGAAAAGTTCTTAGCCATATTAGTAAAGCGATGGTGGCTCGTCTTACTCTGCTCCTTAACAGTAGGAGCAGGAGCATATATTGGTAGCAGGCTTATGACCCCGCTCTATCAATCGATAGCACTGATACAAATTGCCATTCGTTCGTCGAATAACCAAGGTGACTATTACACTAGCTTGCTTGCCAGTGAACAACTCGTTCAGACGGAGGCGACATTGGCGACCAGTGACCCCGTACTGCGTGAAGTTGCTTCGCATTATCCGGGTTTGACGGCCGAGCAACTCTCGAGAGAAGTAACAGCAGACCCCAAGCTTAATACGCAGCTGTTTGAGATCAATGTTCAAAACTCCAGCCCGACACGGGCTGCAACGCTAGCGAATGATGTTGCAATGACGTTGATAAAACAGCAAGCTCAGGCGTTCCGGCAAAACGCGGTGCAGAGTGATGTTTATTTACTCATAGTCCAGCCTGCTCAACCTAGCTTAAGCCCAGTGCGACCTAATAAACTTCTTAATACAGGTGGAGGTCTTCTGGTCGGCTTTTTGCTAGGAATGTTATTCGCTGTCCTTCTTGAGCTGTTAGACACGCGTGTCCGTACACCTGAGGCGCTGACTCAATTGCTGGGCTGGCCAGTTCTGGCTACGATCTGGCGAGCACGCTCCAATGAAGAAGTTTTTAATCCAAAGGGAAACAACGCTAACCTCGAGGCCTATCGTATTTTGCGTACGAATATTGGGTTTTCAACGATTGACAAACCAGTTCATACGCTGATGGTTACAAGTGTTACGACTCGCGAAGGCAAGAGCGCCGTTGCAGCTAACCTGGCCATCTTTATGGCCAAAGCGGGTAAAAATACGCTGCTTATTGATGCAAACCTGCGTCGTCCAGTACTGAGTGATCTATTCGGCATCCCAGGCGGAAGAATGGGCTTAAGCAGTGCTATACTGGCATTTAGTATGCCAGCCGCCGCTAATGCATCTGCTAACGATAAATTTCGCACGCCTACTACATCCGTACCGCCATCGAGCATGCCGCCTGCCACCCAAAGATCTCTGGATCCCTTCATCCACGCCGTAAATATTCCAAACCTATGGGTCATGCCTTCCGGTCCCCTACCACCGAATCCCTCAGAGTTGCTTGATTCAAAAGCCATGCAGCACCTCTTGAAGGCACTGAGCAGTTGTGGAGCTGAGGTCGTGATCTTTGATACTTCTCCTCTACTCGGTTTGTCGGACGCCAGTATTCTGGCTTCAAAGGTGGATGGCACGCTTGTCGTGGTTGATATCACTCGTGCCAGGAAGGAGAGCCTCAAGCAGGGGAAAGCACCGCTGGTGCAAGCCGGGACGTGTGTTCTTGGCTGTGTGGTGAATAAACAGCGACGTAGCCGCAAAGATGCCATCTATTCCTACTTCTATAGTGCTGAGGAGCAGGACGAAGAAGAGAATCACAGCACAAACAATCTGAACTCTGCTGGTGTCCCTGCAGATATCCTGGATGCAAACGATCAGACGGTCAAGCTCCCTCGGGGTGATAGCGAGCAAGGTGAGTAACATGCAGATGGTTAATAAGCATAAGATGAAAGATAGGAGGCTAAAAGTAAAAAAGCTTTACATTGCTGCCCTCATCTTCGCAATTTTCTGTGTGGTTGGCTCAGCGTTTGCAGTTGTAGGGTATCAGACCTACGGTGCGAACTATCGTAGGGATATGTCTTTAGCTCAAACGGGAATACAACAAGCCAATGAGGTGTATGATTTTGTACCATTGAGACACGACAAATCCCTCAGGAGTATAGACGATGATAAGAAGTAATGTAGGGACATGGAGTTGGGAGACTATAAAAGGCAAACTTTCTACACCTGTGGTTTTGCTCATTGTAACGTCAATGATAGCCCTACTGTTAGGCGGAATGCTCGCTAGGCTTTCTCCTGTAGTTGGTGCGTTTGTCATTGGTGCCTTAGGTTTGGCAGTTATTATTGTCCTTCGGCAGGATGAATTGGCTGTCACAGCAGTCATGGTAATCAGCCTTTATGTTGATTGGTACATGGGACCAGCATTGGTCACACAGGTAGTAACTATTATCTTGTTGGCAATCTTCTTCTTGTCTCGAACTCCTCAACGCCCTTGGGTAGAACCACATGCTTTATGGTTATGGATCCTCTTTCTTGCAGTTGCCCTTTTTCCAGCGCTTCGAGGTGTTACCCTACCGGATGAAATCTATTATTATTCCAGTGTCGTTTTCAGCGCTTTGATTATGTTCTGGCTGGGAATAGTTGTAGCACGAGATGTTGCATCTGTTCAGCGCCTCTTAAAGCTTCTTTCTTTTTATAGTACTTTTGTTGCCGTAGTTACCATTATTCAGGCTACCACCGGTACTCTTTTGTTCGGGACGGCGCATTATGATCAGTACCTCATGAATATAGGCGACTATACAATAGATATGAGTGCTGATATCTATCGTGTTGGATCTTTCTTTGTAAATCCCAACTCGGCTGGTGCTTTTTTCGCCATGATGCTCTTGATTCCCTTGGGGCTCTTTGTGAAAAGTCCTTCCATCCCAGAAAAAGTACTCTATATTGGAGAAATATTTATTATGCTGCTGGCATTGCTTTTCACGTATAGCGCGAATTCGTGTTTGTCCGCCTGTATAGGAGCTGTTGTTTTTGTGGCACTTGTTGGACGCAACTCCTACCGCATCCTTTTGCCTTTGATAATCCTTGGCTTTGCGATTATCATGATTATTGTGTTCCCCTTGCAGACTGGCCTACTACTTAAACATGCGCAAGAACCGACCGAGCGAGCTTTGCGCATTATTGCATGGCAGTCTGGTATACAAGCAATTCGTGCCTTTCCACTAACAGGGTTAGGCCTTGGTCAGCATGTCTTTCTTGAACGTGCTCAACCCTATAACCTAATAACGCTGGTTAAGGCCTTAAGCCATCCCCACAATTCATTTCTGGAATTAGCTGCATTGGGAGGGCTTCCACTTGGTATTGTGTTTACAGCTCTCCTTTCATTCACCTTATGGTTGGCATATCGTAATTGGATCCGCGCTGATATACAGACTCGTCCTTTGATCGGTGGAGGGATAGCCTCTGCCATAGCATTGAGCTCCTATAGTTTGATCGATGCGGGATGGACGCTAGCTCCATTGTTAGCAATGGGTTGGCTAATTCTTGGTGTCGTTTCCTCTTCCCGCCTAAGAAAAAACTGTAATCGAGAAATGTTGGAACAAGAAAAGGCGAATCAGTTCAGAGAAGTTTAGAAAGGGTTTAGCAGGTGAATACGATAAAAGACAGAGGGTACGTGGCAGATAAAGAGCATGCCTTTGGAATGCCTCAATATCCCATTGATATATCAACTCTACTAGATATAGAGCATCTAAATCTTGACGCAGCCGGAGTACCATATCATACGAATGATGGAGCATACTATCCAACTACGATTGCACAATATGCTTTGGCTCTTTGGAACCAGCACCTTACAACAGATGATGATAGGCATCGTTGTGCATTCTTGATCCAAGCGTATTGGCTTGTTGAGCATGAGACTCGCATTGGTGAAGCTTGTGGTGGATGGCCCGTCTCTTTACCTCACCCAGATATTCACACACGAGGACCCTGGTTGTCCGCCCTAACACAAGGGAATAGTATTTCTGTGTTGGCGCGAGCCTATCGGCTCACTCATGAGGATGTATTTCTTGAAGTGGCACATCGGGCTGTTCGCACCTTTCATCAAGATATCCTGGATGGCGGTGTCAGCGCACCTGTTGGAGAGAATGGGGTCTTCTTCGAAGAGATTGCGGCCTATCCAGCAGCACATATGCTGAGTGGCTTCATTTTAGCCTTATTCGGCCTCTATGATTACGTGGCACTTACAGGTGATGTCCGCACAGAAAGACTCATTTTCCGCAGTCTTGCGACGATGCATAGCCTCCTTGATGAATTCGATGTCGGCTTCTGGACGCGTTCTGATCTGCTCCATCGACATCTTGCCTCTCCTGCACATCTTGAATTACAGGCTGAGCTACTTGAAGCACTCGCTAAGTATTCTGGCTGTGAGCATTGCAAGGCTCTTGCTTTGCGGTGGAAGAGTTATTCACGCCATGTGGGCTCACGTCTACACTACCTGATCAGCAGTGGTTGTTCTTCCTTTATTCGAGCTCTGCTCGGTCAGGTTCGAATTGCACTTTTCCCCGAGTTACAGGTTTCACGTTCTCTGCGTATTTGCGTTCCCATCGATGGATTTCCCGTGGCTGGTGGTATGTGTACTGTCCTGGCAGGAGTGGCTCAAGTAATGGCAGATCCTTGGCAACTCGAGTATTTGACACAGTACGTTGGCCCCAATTCAACAAGATTTATCATTCATCGGTTTGGTACGGCAAAGATGCATCCCTGGCAATTTCCTGCCGTCTGGCTCTATTTCTTGGCCGGATTTCGCAAGCTTTTCTCGCTGGTTCGCTATGGGGCCAACTATCAGGTTATTTTGCCTCAGGATGGTATCGTCACAGGGACCTTTGCCGCGCTGGTCGCGAAGCTGGCAGGTGTACGCGTTGTATGTATTGACCATGGCAACCTGGCTTTGGTCAAGAGCAGCAGTTATCGTATTGAGCGTATACAGGCGCTGGAAACAAAGGATTGGTCTCGGCTTCGTCGTCTCTTGGCTCGTTTAGAGTACGTATGGTACTGGCCCTCTATCTACCTACTTGCACGTATTTCCGTCTCCTTGGTCGATCACTTTTTGATCCCTGGGGCTGCAGGAGATGGTGTCGAAGAGGCTTGTAGGGAACTCGGAATACATTCAAGTCGTATTACTCGCTTTGTTAATATGATCGATATGGATCGTCATGTCATACCGGATGCTGAATCGAGGGCAGCCATACGCGAGAAAAACGGCATTGCTGCTGGTGCTATCGTCATTACCATGATCTGTAGGCTGGCACCCGAAAAAGGCTTAGACCTTGCACTCGAGGCGATTAGCCGAGCCTTAGCTGCACTTTCTCCCGCGCTACGTGCGTGCACGCGTGTTCTCATTGTCGGCGATGGACCACTGCGCAAACAAGTGGAAGCCGATATTCGCATACGGAAATTGAGTCAAATCTGTATGCTCTGGGGAGAAGCCTCAGCAGAAGATGTCGTTACACTACTAAGCTTGAGTGATATATTTCTGTTTACAAGTAGACGTGCATCAGGTTATCCTCTGGCCATCTTGGAGGCGATGGCATCTGGTTGCTCGGTCATTGCCTCAGCTGAACCCCTGGCAAATTCTCGTATGCTCGCCAATGGTCGTGGAATAGTCGTACCTGTAGGAGACGTCGAGCAATTTAGTAGAGCCCTGGTACAGCTGTTGAATGATCAAGAGCTTTGTCACCAGATGGGAAGCTTAGCGCGCCACTATGTTGCGTTGCAACATAGTGGCGCGCTGCTTAGGCGAGCCTTGATGAGAGTGACTTATTGGTCAGCATTGGATACGATTTTGGATTGCGGGAAAAAGGATTAACTTGTTAGGTTGGAAGCGAAGACGAGCAATGGCATCATTTAATGAGCCGCTAGATTACAAAAATGTAAGTGATAGCGAGATGGAATCACACATTCACTTAACATCAGCCCCGAGGGAATCTGGGTATGACCTAGGGGCTACCAAGGGGAATATGGATGCAGCGGTAAAAGCTCCAAGTGGAGCATCAAAGCTCGATTCGCGAAAATTGGAGGTGCCAGACTATGCTTCATACATTTTCAACCTTGCCAAGAGTTCAGGCATCTTTGCTCTAGCCTCCATGGCGTCTCCTCTTATTTCGCTCGTACTAGCGCCGTTTTTGACACATCATCTCTCACGTCCTGATTATGGGGCTCTTGTTGTTTTGAATACTGCCATTGCTCTGCTAGCTGGAATCACCCAGCTTGGTCTTAGTTCTGCCTTTTTCCGCTCATATAACTATGATTATGAATCTAAACGTGATCGATCAGGTGTTATCTCAACAGTCATCATCATATTGGCGCTTATCTCAATACCAACGTCCATTGCAGCGATAATAGCTGCCCCATGGCTGGCTACTCTCCTGCTGACCAGTTCATCACTGAGTGATAACGTGAGACTTGCTAGTTTGGTTGTTCTTCTGCAGAATCTCACAGTGCCAGGGTTCGCGTGGTTGCGTGCAGAAAACCGTGCGAGCTTCTATTCGATCTTATCAATCGCCATGCTCCTCATTAACCTGGGTGCCACCATTGTCTTGGTGGGTATCTTGCATATGGGAATAGCTGGTTCGCTTATCGCGACGGGGATTGGATATGCAGTTGTGCTAGCTAGTACGTTGCCTCTCATGCTTAGGCATGCGGGCATTCATTTGCGTGCCGATATTGCTTGGGGGCTGCTGGCTTTTGGCCTACCTAATGTCGCAAATTTCGTTTCTGTTTGGATACTGCAACTTTCAGACCGCTATCTGCTCAGTCATATGGCCTCACTGAGTCAGACCGCTGTCTATGCTGTAGCCTACAGTTTAGGGGGGGTGTTGTCCCCTTTAATCATAGCTCCATTCTCCTTGGCCTGGCCTTCTACTATGTATGCTATCGCGAAGAAAGACAATGCAGCGGATATCTTTCGGCTCGTGTTTCGTTGGTTCAGCATTATCTTGCTCTTTGCCACCTTTGGTCTGTCGCTCGTCAGCGTGATTGTACTCCACTTGTTCTTCCCACCTTCGTATCATTCAGCAGCGCCCATGATCCCTATCATTACCACGTCAATCATGTTCTATGGAGTCTATGTTGTTATGACAGTCGGGGTCTCTATACGCCGAAAAACCTGGTTCGCCGTTGCCTTTACTACAACATCTGCTCTTATCAATGTTGGTTGCAACTTGATCTTGATTCCTCACTATGGATCGATGGGTGCAGCTTTATCAACACTTCTTGCTTATGTGGTACTCGCATTGATCGCCTATATCGTCAATCAACGGATCTACCCCGTTCCATTCGAAATTGGCACCTTTATCATTGCGCTCGTGCTTGGTATCGGGCTCTACATCGGTAGTAGCTTTTTTGCTCAGGGACAGGGTAGTTACATGGCCTGGGAAATCTCGCTTAGCGCTCTTGTTGTTTACGGCGCATGCCTGGGGCTGATTATATATCTTTCTAGTCGAATGAATAACAATACATCCAGATACACAAAGGAGACTATTCGAACATGAAAGCAGTTACCCCTACGAACGTTCAGAAAACGAAAGATGCAGATATGGTCCAATCATCTATGCAGGTTTGCATGCATGTACGAGGCGCGGCACGAACTGATGTTCGTGTGATGCGCGAAGCTACTGCTCTTGAAAAGGCAGGGTTTGCAGTCAGTATCGTTGATATTGAAAGCGAATCCACTCGGCCTGCTGAAGAAGATATAGGTGGCATCCATCTGAAGCACTTGCTCAGGCCTGACTGGCTGATTTCTGCACGCTCTAAGCCATGGAGACTCATAAAAACCATACATAAGCTGATAGTAAGCACCCTTTGGCTGTTACGGACACCAGCAGATATCTATCATGCACATGATGTGAATGCTCTACCACCATGTTACATTGCCGCACAATTGCATCGTAAACCCCTGGTCCTTGACGCTCATGAGATGCCTTTGCATGAACTGGAAGGTATGCGCCGACGATGGGTCCGTACGTTGATAACACAACTTTTAGCTGTCATGATTCGACGCTGTGCAGGAGTGATTACCGTTTCGCCTCTAATCGTAGAAGAGATGTTCAACCGCTATCACATTTCAGATATATCACTGATTCGCAACACCCTGCCCTATCATGTAGCACCGAGAAGCAATCAGTTGCGTCAATATTTGTGTCTTAGTTCAAACGTACGTATAGTACTCTATTCAGGTAATTTACAACCTGATCGGGCTCTCGACAAACTCATCCGAGCAGCAAGGTTCTTGGAGCGGGACATTGTGATTGTTCTGATGGGCAGAGGTATTGGATCCACCAAGGCTGAGCTTGAAGCTCTCATTGCCAGAGAAATGGTTGCTGATCGTGTGAAAATTATTCCACCTGTCTCTTACGAAGAATTGCTCGATTGGACATCCTCAGCCGACATTGGAGCAATTGCCTATGCCCCCGATTACTCGATCAATGCTCGCGTGCAATTTCCCAACAAGCTCTTTGAATATCTGATGGCTGGCCTCCCCGTGCTGGCTTCTCAACTTCCCGCTATTGCAGAGATTATTGAAACCTACGATGTTGGGCACGTGCTGACTTCGCTTGAACCCGCAGATATTGGATCAGAGATAAATGCAATGCTAGCCGATCACGATGGGCTTGAGCGTATGCAGCACAACGCGCTATTAGCGACACGGCATGATCTCAATTGGGAGAAGGAAAGTCAAGTACTTCTCCGCCTCTATCATGATATCCTATACAAACAAAATAAAGGACATAGTGGCCAGGAATCTTTTCCACATCAGAGTTCTATATCCTCTCTTGAAGGAGAACATAATGCGCATTCTCTACATTAATAACATTAATCAAGTAGCTAAAAGCTACGGAGAAGATATGGCCCAGCGTGGTCATACCGTCAAAGTGTACCAGCCAAGCCTCTCTGGAGCTGCTGCACCACTACCAATCAAACTTGCTATGTTGCCTGGGCGAATATACAAGCTTAGACACATTGTTGGCAATCTCAAGCCAGGCTACTTCGACCTGGTTCACATTCATTGGGCCAGCTACGGTCTGATTGGATTAGTAAGCCATATACCATTTATTATCGAGTGTCATGGGAGTGATGTACGATATCGCCTGAAGAACCCTTTCTTTCGCTTGTTGCTTACAGCTATTCTTCGACGTGCTGCGGCTGTCACATGCATAACACCTGATCTGTTCCCCATGGTCCAATCAATCCGTTCAGATGCCATATTCTTTCCGGGTCCCATCGATACAGATCGATTTATACCATGCGAAGGTGAGCAGCCACGACCTTTGACGATTCTGTTATTTGCAAGTCTTGATCCGGTCAAAGGTTGCGAAATCGCAACCCAAGGAATTATGCAATTTGTTCAACGTCATCCCGAGGTCCGTGTGAAGTTAGTCGATTGGGGACCAGAGAAAGAGAAATATAAACAGCGTTACGGAGAACGCTTTGAATTCGTTCCCCCTGTCACACCAGAGTTAGTACAACACTTGATCTGGTCAGCAGATGTCGTCGTTGGGCAATTCCTATTAGGAGCATTAGGGTTGTCAGAGTTACAAGCCATGAGTTGTGCTAAACCTGTCATTGCCTCGTTTCGTTATGAAACGGCTTATCCTGCACCACCACCTTTGTGTCAGGCAAGTAATGCCCAGGAAGTCGATGAACACCTTGAAAATCTCTTCCAGCATCCAGAAGTAGCGAGGGATCTCGGACAGAGGGCACGAAAGTGGATTACCGATTACCATAGCCGTAAGGCACTTGCAGTCAAGCGTGAAGTGCTCTATCAATCAATTTTAAATGAGCGGCAGGAGGGGCTAACTCCTAATCAGGAGTTACTTTTGAGTTGAAGTCAGACATTGTAGCGTTTCTCATATCACTACAATCAATAGAAGAGAGTTAATCATATGTCAGAATTTTCATTAGAAGGCTACCGCGAACTGCTCTCAGCGTTTAAAGACGAAGACTACTGCTTCTACAGGTTTGAGGAAATCGACTCTCGCCTGACTGAAGATCATCCCTTCGTGGTACTCAGGCACGATATCGATATAAGTCTTCGCCCGGCTCTGGAGATTGCTCGAATAGAGTACGAACAAGGAGTACAGGCTACCTACTTCGTTCTGTTTCGTTCGCCATTCTATAATATTTTAAGTCGTTCTAATATGGAGATTATGCTACAAATACATCAGTACGGGCATCAGATTGCTACGCATTTAGATCTTACGGCTTACAACAATGACTGTGCCAAAGCTCTCATTGAAGTTGAGGTAATGTCTCAATTCTATCCTAATATAAATACCCAGCTAGTAAGTTTGCACAGCTCTTGCGATTTAAACCAAATGCCGATAGGATTATTCCAACAACTCAATAACGTATACGGGGCAGCCATTAGAGGAGAGATAGCCTATATAAGTGACTCAACTGGTAGATGGAGATATGGTCATCCACTCGACTCGGAAGCGTTCTGTAAACGCAAGCCGATCCAACTTTTGACACACCCAATCTGGTGGATTCAAGAGGGTGAAACTGCCATCCAAAAATTGGAGCGCTGGCTCTATTCCGACTATCAAAATAGCCGCGCAACTCTCAAAGAATTTCTGCCAAAGTTGTTTAAACTCGGTGGATCGCAAGAAAGGGGAGAAAAATATCCATATGGAAAGGTTAGTGCGGTTAAAGAGAGAGTGTGAAGCATGAGTCAAACCAAACACGATCAAGAACTGGCGCGGATCATAGCCGAGTATCACCGCCGGGAAGCGACACCCGTGATTTCCCGGCGCTACCGCCACGAGCATGCCGCAACACGTTTGAACCTGGAGAGCATACAGCATGCTATTAGGGAGGCTCTTATCCGTCATGGCATCGTCTCCCTCGCAGGCAAACGTGTCCTGGACATTGGCTGTGGAAATGGGAGCTGGCTCCGTTGCCTCGTTGAGTCGTACGGGGCGACCAAAGGCCAGTGCGTGGGCATTGATCTCATGGAAGAACGCATCGCCGCTGCAAGTAAGACCTCTCCGGAGATGGAGTGGCATGTGGGAAGTGCCCATGCCCTTCCCTTTGTCGACGCCTCATTTGATCTCCTGCTCTGCTTCACTGTCTTCAGTTCTATTCTAGATGAAACACTCTCCAAAGCGATTGCCCGTGAAATGTGGCGGGTGCTGGCTCCTGGGGGCTTCATTCTCTGGTACGATTTCGCTTACAACAATCCGCGCAATCCGGCGGTACACGGTATGCCCGAGAAACGGGTACGGGCATTTTTCCCGAGTGCTGCACATGTTGATGTGCAGCATATCATCCTGGCTCCGCCGTTGTCTCGCTTGATCGCCCCGCATGCCTACTGGCTTGCTAGATCACTTGAGAGGTGTAAAGTACTCAACACGCACCTCCTTATGACCATACAAAAAGGGACATAGAATAGAAAGGAAATGATGAGATGTCAGAAACGCCGCAGCTCTCAGAGGCCAAGCGTGCTCTACTCGAAAGATACCTGCGGGGGGACCTCCCACAGGCTGCAAAGGCCATTCCTCAGGATGCCAAAGCAGAAGCGACTGGTCGTCGTGAGGGTATGGTAGCGATTCAGGCTGGTGGAGCCAGGCGACCGTTCTTCTACCTGCACGGAGACTGGCGAGGTAATACTTTCTATTGCTACCCCTTAGCGCAGGCTCTGGGGGCGGATCAACCCTTTTACGGGCTAGCACCGTATACGTTTGAGGGCTTGCGCATCCCGCCTCCACTCGAAACTATCGCCAAGGTTCACCTGGAGTCGCTACGCAGTATTCAACCAGAGGGTCCGTACCTTCTAGGGGGCTGGTGCAATGGCGCTCTGTTAGCCTATGAAGTGGCCCGGCAACTTCACGCACAAGGACAGACAGTTGACTTGCTGGTTCTAGTGGTTCCCATGCTTCCTGGTCATCATAGACGGGTCCGCAGTGTCATCAGTCGCCTTGTTGGCTTGATGAGACGTGGTCAAGAGAAGCAGTTAGATTGGTTTCTCATTGTGCAACATGTGTATAGATATCTACGATTTCCACACTATAGGCAACTAAAGAACTCCGAGCACATAGGAGCCGACGAGCAGAGTGTGCGTGGTTACAAACGTGGTAAAGGTCGCTCTGGACTTCCTCGCTTCGATGCGCTTTTCACGACAGCCAAAGCACTTCGCCAGCACTATCCAAACGTGCTTGATTGGGTGAACGCGGGTTACACGCCTAGCCTATATCCTGGCAAGATCACAGTCTTTTGGATGAGTGAAGATCCAGGGCTCTCAGCAGAGTGGCGGAAAATGGTTAAAGCGAAAGAAGGAGAGGTGGAGTTTCTTAGTATTCCTGGCAACGATATAACCAGTAGAACCGAGTATCTCCCCGCGTTGGCCGAAAAGTTGCGTGACCGTATAAATAAGGCGCAGGAGCCCGCATTGCCTACGAATTGCACAACGAGATGTAACCAGTAGCGAGTAAGCAGAAAAATGTGTCTCCTTGATGAGGAAGAAGAAATTTGTTCCCAACAAGGAGACAGACATGAATAGTATCACCGATGTGACGGTTTAACATCGATAACCATGAAAATAACAATGTATTTATCATCTCTTAAACGCACATATATCATTGGGGTTTTCTCGCTTCTTTTGATGATTCTTGTTCTCCCATTGACTATCTTCATCTCTCAGAAACAACAAGACTACAGGCAACATGCAGCGGGAACTATGAATTTTCCCACCGATGGTGAGGGTCTCTATGAGGAATGCAAACCATCGGAGGGACAACCTTGTTATGATCATCTCAGCCAAATGGCAAATGCTGGATTTAAACTTGTTCTCAATTATGATGGTCTTTATGGCGATGCAGCAAGTATTATGGTATATGCTGACCATGCACAAGCGCTGGGAATGAAGGTCATATGGTCATTGAATGATCAACGAATATATACAGGAAGTCTCACGAGTACTTACCCTGAAATTACTGGCTCGTGTGGTTGTTCAGACTGGCCTACGTTTATCAAATATTTTATAAATTTGGTTAAAAATCATCCTGCCACATGGGGTTATTCTATCGGAGATGAAATAGACCCTGCTGATCATGCACGATTGAAAGCATTTAGTGATGTTGTTCACCAAGCTGACCCCAATCATCCCAGACTATTTATTGGCAGTGCGACAGGCAACAGTCAAACATGGTCAGGAACCAGTCCTTTTTATGATACAACAGATGTAATTGGTGATGATTTTTATCCAACTGGATATGTTGGAAATCTTCCCAGAACAGCAACTATAGCTCAGGGTACTCAAACATACGCAGACAAATATGGGATTGGCTCTGCAATGGTTCTGCAATCATTCAATCAAAACGAATACCAATCTACTACGCAAATATGTCAACCTTGGCCAAGCTGCGAAACGTTTCCCACAGAACAACAGATGCAGGAGCAACTTACCCTCACTCTCCAAAATATGCATCCTCGTCTTATCCTCTGGTATAGCTACTTCGATATTATGAGGTCAGATAATCCAACTCAGCATTGGAATGATCTTCTTACAGCAGTTAAGGCCGTTGGAATCATGATAAATCCAACCATAACAGCTACTCTCACACCAACTGTACCTATAGAACTAACTACTTAGTATCTCCCTATGCTCAAGCTTTGAGACCTGACAGATGGAAGATCACAGACAATTGAATCGCTCCAGGGTAAGGGTATTAAAATGTGACCGGCAGGCTCGTCAAACCCCGGAAGGCCAGATTTTCTCGCCAGGTCGCAGGCCCTGGCTCCAGGCTCAGATGGGGCATGCGGCGCAGCATCGTCTCAAACGCGATCTGGCCTTCCAGCCGTGCGAGCGGGGCACCGAAGCAGAAATGGGCAGCCCACGCGAACGCGAGGTGCCGGTTATCCTGGCGGCAGATGTCCAGCCGATCTGGGTCGGGGAAGCGTTCCGGATCGCGGTTTGCGGCGCCCATCATGGCGAACACCGCCTGGCCCTTGCGGATCGTTTTCCCTCCCATCTGTACATCCTCTGGCGTCAGGCGCGATGTATACTGGATAGGACTTTCATAGCGCAGCATTTCCTCAATCGCAGAGTGGATCAGAGACAAATCTGCCCGCAATTGCTCGAATTGGTCAGGATGACGCAGCAGGGTGAGCAGTCCATTGCCGATCAGATTGGTCGTGGTCTCCTGACCACCAGTCATCAACATAATACTGTTGGCTACCGCCTCTTCCTCGCTCAGGCGATCTCCGTCTTGTTCAGCGGTCACCAGAGCACTAATGAGGTCGTTGCGTGGATGCTTTCGGTGCTCGCGGACCGCGGCACGAAAGTACTCGCATGCCTCTCCCAGGCTGCGCAATACTCGTGGGGCGTGGTCAGGGTCGTGCTGGAGGTTGCCCAGAGCCACAGAGAAGTTGGCTGACCACTCGGTCAATTGCTTCCAGTCGGAAGTAGGCAAGCCCAGCATCTCAGCTGTCACGATAGCGGGTAGGGGATAGGCCAGGTCCGCAATGACGTCCATGTGCCCTTTGGTCTGTACTGCCTCTAAGAGGCCATCGGTGATGTCCTGAATGTGAGATCGCAAGGCCTCTACTCGGCGAGGCGTGAAAGCTTTCGATGCCAGATTTCGTATACGACCATGGGCGGGCGCGTCCATAAAAAGCATCTGGCATACCAACACCTCTGCGAGAGGTACCAACGCTGATAAACCGAGCGCAGTCAATTGCTCAGGTGTGGGGGTGCGGACCGCAGAGAAATGCTGAAGCACTGTCACCACATCGGTGTAGCGAGTCACCACCCATGTGTGCAGAAATGGATCCCAGTGGACCGGGGCCTCGTTGCGGAGCCGATGGTACAAAGGATACGGATTGGCGAGAACTTCAGGGTAGAGCAATCGGTAGAGGCTCAGGGTTGGATCCGATTTGCCCTCCGTAGCTGACACTCCAGTATGTATAGTCATTCTTGTTCCTCCATTGGGTTGGCGACCCGGCACCCGGCAAGACCATGCGTTATGACCTTACTGAAGCAGGTCCAGGACTTCGTCTTCACTCATTGCCTCCACCTTGGCAACAATTAGGCGTTCGATCTCGGCAGCGAGTTGTCGTACGGTGGGCATCTCAAACAGGGTACGCAAAGGAAGATCGATACCGAAGGTCTCGGCTACCCGCACGATGAGCTGAGTACCCATCATCGAGTTTCCGCCAAGCAGGAAAAAGTTGTCATCTATCCCGACTTGTTCTAAGTCTAAGAGGGGAGCCACAATCTCGACCAGTTGCTCTTCAATCGGTGTGCTGGGCGTCGCTGCTATGTCCTCTCGTCGCAAGATATTGCTCCCGTCCGGAGCAGGCAGAGCAGCACGGTCCACCTTGCCATTGGGCGTCAGTGGCAGTGCTTCCAGCACCACGAAGACTGCCGGGATCATGTAATCGGGCAGGCGCTCGGCCAGCCACTCTTGCAGGGCATTGGTGGAAGCACTCATTCCCTGGTTCAGGATAACATAAGCCACCAAGCGCTTGTCTCCAGGGGTATCTTCCCGCGCCAACACCATGCTCGTCTGCACTGCAGGATACCCATTGAGCACGGAGATAATCTCATCAGGCTCAATCCGATAGCCTCGGATCTTGATCTGATGGTCGACACGTCCCAGAAAGTCAACTTGACCATCAGGCAGGAAACGAGCCAGGTCGCCTGTCCTGTACAAGCGCGCCCCAAGATCGGAGCTAAAGGGATGAGGAATGAACTTTTCGGCGTTGAGTTCACGGCGGTTGAGATAGCCTTTGGCGAGGCCGACTCCGCCGATGTATAGTTCGCCGGGAGTCCCAATCGGTACCTTGCGCAGGTAGTCGTCCAGGATGTAGATCTGAATATTATCGATGGGGTGACCGATCGAGGGTGGCCGTTCAGTATGCGTGTTCGGGGGTATACGCCCGGAGGTGGTGACGACAGTGGACTCGGTGGGGCCATAATTGTTGATCAGCGCGAAAGGCAGTCGCGGAGAGGGATAGTGATGTAGGGTATCAGCCCCTGTCAACAGGAAGCGCAGCGCCGTCTGAGAAGGCCACTCCAAAACCATCACGCTTTCTGCCAATGCAGTGGGCAGGAAGGTAATGGTGATCTGGTTGTCTAGCAGAAAGTCACGACACAAAATAGGATCGACCCGCTGCTCCTCATCGAGCAGGTATACACTTGCCCCGCAGGTAAGATAGGGCCACAATTCCCAACCAGTAGCATCGAAGGCAGGACTGGTCAATTGTGTAGCCCGGTCGGAAGAGGTCACTCCGAAGGCACGCTGGTGCCAGTACACCAGGTTGAGCAGGCCGCTGTGGGTGATCTGGACGCCCTTGGGCCGACCAGTGGAGCCGGAGGTGTAAATGACGTAGGCCATGTCATTGACAGATGACGAAACAGTGGGATTGGTAACGGGCTGTTGTGCCAGTTTGGCGGCGTCACTATCCAGGCAGATAAGTTGAGTGTTCTCCGTGGGTAGCCGTGAGGTAAGGTGGTTTTGGGTCACCAGCACAGGCGCCTGTGCATCACGTACCATGAAGTTGAGACGATCGGGTGGATAACTGGTATCGAGTGGCACATAAGCACCTCCGGCCTTGAGTATGCCTAGCAGTCCCACCACCATGTCAAAGGAGCGTTCGACACATAAACCAACCAGCACATTGGGTCCCACTCCAAGGGTACTTAAGTGATGGGCGAGTTGGTTGGCACGTCGATTGAGCTCGTAATAGTTGAGCATCTGCTCCTCTACTACAACTGCAACCGCATCTGGTGTGGCCTGGGCCTGTAACATTGCTAATTGTGGGATGCACGCATCCCGGGGATAATCACGCTGGGTAGTATTCCATGCTGCCAACTGCTGCTGCTCAATTTCTGCCAGGAGTGGCATATCACAAGAGCCATCTGCTACCTTATTGCTATTGGTATGTACGACCGTCACCTTCTGTTCCTCTCTTTTCTACTCACCGAACTTGTCCCTTGCGTATTACCGCTTTTCCGTACGACAAAAAAATAAGTAAGCAGTTCTCTTGCACGCTGACGACTCGCTGGTGTGTGTGAACCGAACTGACGCCGTGGGACGACACGGCTGAGTCATTCCAGAAGCCCTCAGCTTGGAGCCGTAGGGAGTCATCACCAAGCTACAGTATACCCAACGAGAGGATGAAAAGTCGCCATTTGACGGCTAACTTTGTAGATATTGATAACCGACTTTGCAGACAGTGATGACCGAAAATATGCGGATTAATAACTCGTTTTGGACTGATATGATAGCCGCTATTACAATCTCCATATGAGATTGCTTCCCACCGAAACCCACGAAAAAACTGCGGAAAGTGGGGAGCGCTGTCCATTCTGGAGGATTAATTCTTGAGTTTGCACAGGCGAATATTTCTATCTATACTAGTAGCGATGATCTGGCAAGTATCTTATGGGTACAGCTTGCGAAAGATATAAGGGGCCTGTATGCAGGAACAAGCTACTCTCCCTGTAGGGATAGTGATACGAGGGCAGTACGTAATAGAATGCTTTCTCGGCGGGAGCGGATCTGGTGCAACCTATCTGGTGAGAGATCAACATGCCAGAGGTGTCCCAAATAATCTTTTTGTTCTCAAAGAAGTGGTCGAGCCGAATAAGCAAGCGCGGCATCGACTCGCATCTACGAGTAAACACCTCAGACGACTACATCATCCTGGTTTAGCCCGTGTCCAGAGAGTGTTCAACGATGACAAAAACAATCGGGTGTATTTGCTCATGGATTATATCGCGGGGCAAGACCTGGAATCCCTGCGACAACAGCAGCATGAGAAACTCTTCTCATGGACTGAGGTCGTGCACATCATGGCGCCAATCATCGCAGCCGTGACCTATCTGCATCTTCAACAGCAACCCATTGTTCACGGCGACATCAAACCAGCCAATATCATCATACTGAAGGAAGGCAGCGGGGTCATGCTTGTCGATTTTGGCACAATAAACGCACGTGATCTAGGCTCGACCACAGCTGCTAACCGGTACTGCTATAAAGCTCCGGAGCAACATAACGGGAGCATCGACGTACAGACAGATATCTATGCATTGGGAGCGACATTCTACACTTTAGTGACAGGTAAGCTGCCTCCTGATGCCCTCTCTCGCCTGACACAAGTGGGCAATAAAGCGATGGATCTCTTGGAGCCTGTAAACAGCGTAGTGCCAGCGATTCCCATGAGTATAGGTAAGGCCATCGAGCAAGCGATGTCTCTGGATGCTCAACACCGTTTCTCGTCGGTTGAGCAGTTCTGGGAAGCGCTTTGGCTCATCCTGGCAGAACGGCCTGCACCTGTGTTCGAGAAACCATCTGTTCCTAAAGGACTGCCCGCTGTCAATGCCCCTGGGCTTGAGCTGACGGTTGAGTATGCTACTGACACACCAGTGCCAGAGCCACCGCCAGTTGTACCCGAACCAGAGAGCAGCGAAGAGCGAGAGGATCCTGACGCTACCATTCGCTTGCCGAAGCTGCCTCCAGTTGTACCCGTGCCGGATAGCGTCGAAGAGCAGGAAGATCTGGACAGTGAGCAGCCCCTGCCCAAGCCGCCTGATGGTGTCAAAGAGCAGGAAGGTCAGGATGTTGTAAACCTCTTGCCAAAGCCATCAGGAGATGTAAGGGCTCCTATTGCTTTGAGAAAACTGGGCGTACTCTTTATCGTGCTTGCTCTACTTATCAGCCTGGGCATCGGCACAAGTTTCGTATCTCGTGCGCGAAGTCATACTGCAGCTTATTCTGCTACCGTTGCAAAAACATGATACGCTGCGAACATTAGGCACTTCTGAGCACGCGCTTTCTCAGTCGAGAAGTAGAAAGCAAAGACAGGAGATGGTTTTTCTGAGAAGTGCGTAACGAGATGGCATAGGACCAACCAGCATAGCACACATGTTTGCCCTCGGTAGGGCGGGGTGTGATCCCCTGCGACGGCAACAGCAGCGTCGCGCCAGCCCCGCTATACGAAGCTGGCTTGACTGACGAATCAGTCATGCGGTACGCCTGGTACCGCTGGGTCTGGTGATAGGTGAGCAAAAAGGCTACGCCCAACCGCGCAATATTGAGAGAGGCAGCGTAATCACGGGCTCCGTTCCACATGCACGCGGGATTGCTACAACACAACCAGGGAGCCCACTCGCTGGCCTTCTCGCGATCAGCCAAAGCCGGGGAAAGATAGGTTTTTGCAGGCTGGTGACAATGGGGACAGGTGTGCGTGGTGCCGCGAGCTTCTACCTGGCGCGCGCGGATCCCGAGCAGATGGCATTTGTATGTGAGCACGCGCCACAACTCCCCGCGCACGGTGGTGTTGTTGCGCCAGTTGCGGAATCTCCCGCGCACGCCTCGACCACGTCCTTCGGTTTTGAGCGTGGTCAAGTTTTCGCCGCAGATCAACCGACA
>Ga0070699_100000631_pt1 | contig 33023 bp, 40 predicted proteins | sample KBSK1503metaG_FD_65473 | JGI IMG/M metagenome (GOLD analysis project Ga0070699, IMG submission 65473) | Corn, switchgrass and miscanthus rhizosphere microbial communities from Kellogg Biological Station, Michigan, USA - KBS K1-50-3 metaG | ecosystem: Host-associated > Plants > Roots >...
TGGAAGGAACATTCGCAGGCCGGCACGTGCTCCTGGTCGAGGACATCGTCGACTCGGGACGCACGGCGGGCGCTGTCACGAAGCGTGTGAAACAGATGAACCCGGCGTCGCTGCGGCTCGCGGCCCTGCTCGACCGGCCAGCCCGCCGTGCCGTGAAAGTCAAGATCGACTTTCGCGGTTTCGTCATCCCCGATCGGTTCGTCATCGGCTACGGCCTCGACTACGCGGGCCTCTACCGCGAGCTGCCCGACATCCACTCCCTGGGTTAAGCAACCGCCGCCGGACGGCACACCTTGCAAGGCCGGAAGCCGGCCGCCCGAGCGCCGGCCTCGTCATGCAGCCAGACGATGTTCTTCTCCAGCGCATGCCTCCCGGTGTGGCAGGTCGGGTAGCAGAAGACCTTCGTCGTCCGTACGCCCTGATAGCGGAAGCCCGCCCGAGCCAGCTCCTCGAGGCGTTTCAACCGCACGCCTTCCATCGTGAGGATGGCTCGCTTGGCCTCCGGTCCGCCGCCGCCGTAGTTGCCGATGTGCCCGTCGGTCCGAACCACGCGGTGGCACGGGATGAAGTAAGGGATCGGGTTGTTCGCGAGCGCCGTGCCCACCGCGCGGACGGCGGCGGGGTGGCCGATCTCCCTGGCGACCCAGCCGTACGGCCGCACCTCGCCCCGGGGAATCTCACGGGTCTTGCGCAGCACCGCCTGCTCGAAGGCCGTGAGGCCTCGCAGGTCGAAACGCATTCGCCGTTTGCCGTTGAGCTCGTCCTGGATCTTTTCCGCCAGCTCGGCCGGCGCGACAGCCGGCTCGAGCGGCCGGCCCATTTCCTTGCGAAACCACTCCTCGAAGTCCTGTGCCGAGGCAGACCGGGAGGCGGCCGACACCCCCAGGCGGTTCCAGGCCACGAACACATCACCCAGCACGGTTTCGAAACGGGCGTATGAGTCGGCCATGCCGACCCCGGCCAGCACTCGGTCGGCAAATCCGGCAGGCGCCCTCACAGCGCCGAGTCTTTTCAGGTCAGTCGTCAACGCGATCATGGTCGTCTCCTCTGAGTAGTTTCAGTCCACGGTGTACGTTTGCTTTCACGGTCCCCAGCGGCTGTCCGAGCGCATCAGCCACCTCCGCGTATGACAGCCCGCGAACATGGCGCAGCACGACAGCCTCGCGGTAGCGAATCGGCAGGTCGGCGACGCGCGTCGCCAGCTCATCGATCTGCATGCGCTCCATGGCCAGCACCTCTGGACCCGGCGAGCGGTCCGACTCGCTGCCATTGAGCTCGACCAGGCGCGGCCGAACGCCTCTCACGCGATTCCTCACTACATTGAGCGCGATGCGGTGCAGCCAGGCCCGCTCCTTCAGGTCACGAATGCGTTCGGGCGAGTAGGTGGCGAGGGCGCGATACGCGCGAAAGAACGTGTCCTGAGCGACCTCCTCCGCATCGTGGCGGTTGCCGGTCATGGCCAGGCTGGCCGCGAAGACGCGGTCCTGGTGCTCGTGCACCATCCGCTCGAAGAAGTGGTCTACACCCTCCATGACACTCCCTTGAACACGGACATCAAGGATTCCGTTGCACCAGGAACCATGATGCCCCGGCGGTTGTAATAGGTGCGTCCGATGGAGGGCCGACCAACGGATGCCGAGCTGTTCACGCGCGCTCAGCGCGGAGATCAGCGCGCCTATGGAGAGATCGTTCAGCGCTACCAGCAGATCGCTTTTCGGACGGCATATGTGATCACCGGCTCGTCGGCCGATGCCGAGGACGCCGCGCAGGAGGGTTTTGTGAAGGCGTATCGCGCCCTGGCCACGTTCCGCACCGGAGCCGAACCAAGGCCGTGGCTGCTTCGCATCGTCGCCAACGAGGCCCGCAATCGTGCTCGGTCGGCCGGGCGGCGCCACCAGCTCGAGCTGCGCCTGGCGGAGGACTTCCGCCCGGGGGATGCGGCCCCATCCCCCGAGGCGGCGACCCTGGCGGCCGAGGATCGCCGGCGACTGCTCGCTCTCGTCAACCAGCTGAGCGTCGAGGACCGCCTGGTCATCGCCAGCCGGTATTTCCTCGAGCTCAGCGGCGACGAGACGGCGGCGGCGCTCGGAATACCCGAAGGCACTGTCAAATCGCGCCTGTCACGGGCGCTTTCGCGCCTGCGCGAGCGGGCCGAGGAGGGCGCTCGTGCCTGAAACCGCCGAGCTCGAGCGCCGGCTGGACCTCCTCAGGGAGGCGATCGACTGGCCGGCCACGCCCGAATTGACGGACCGGGTTCGTGCGCGGATCCAGGCTCCCCGGCCTGCACCTCGCCCATGGTTCCAGGGCCGGTGGGCGCTGGCGGCGGCGATCGCGCTGCTGGCGCTGGCGGCGCTGCTCGCCTACACGCCCTCACGCGACGCCATCGCTCGCTGGCTGAACCTTCACACCACGATCACCCGGGTCGGCGAGCTGCCCAGCCCGTCGCCGCAGCCGGCCGGACCGCTGGGCAAGCGGCTCGGCCTGGGTGACCCGACCACGCTGGCGCAAGCGCAGAGCAAGGTCACATGGCACATCCTCGTGCCGTCGTCGTTGGGGCAGCCCGACGAGGTCTATCTGCAACTCCCACCAGACGGCCCGCCCCAGGGTGAGGTGACCCTCGTGTACGGGGCTCGCCCGGGCTTCAAGACCTCCGGGCAGACCGGGGTCGCCGTGCTCATCACCGAGGCCGACGGCAGCGTCAACGCCCAGTTCTTCGGCAAGATGCTCGGCAACGGCACCACCCTGACCGAGGTGACCGTGAACGGGCACCAGGGCTACTGGATCGCGGGCCAGCCCCACATCTTCTTCTTCCTCGACGCGAACGGCAACTTCCGCGACGAAACCCTTCGCCTGGCCACGAACACGCTCCTCATCGACGACAGCGGCACCGTCATTCGCATCGAGGGCGACCTCACCGAAGCCCAGGCGCTGGCGATCGCGGCCTCGCTGTCCTGAACGGGAACCCCGCCGCCGCCGCCGGTGTATGGGAGGCGAGGTGAAGAGCATGCGGGCTTACGTGCTGGCGATCGGCGCGCTGGTGATCGTTTCCGCCTGCGGGCGAGTGCCCGGCGGACCCCTGACGGCGGGAGACTACAAGCTGTACGAGGCCGCATCGACCAGCAGCTCCAACAACCTTTCCGTCATCGATTCGCGCTCGCACTCGGTCGATTTCAACATGCCTCTCGGCACGCCATCACCGGACTGGACGCACCTATACACCGTCTCGGGCGACGGTCTCATCGACATCGATCCGCAGACCGGGATCAAGCTGCGTAACGTCCGATTGCCAGGCTATTTTCAGTTGCCCCCGGCGACCATGAGCGGAGTGCCCGGCGGGCTCTCACCCGACGGCCGCTGGCTGGTGCTGGAATCGTTCGACCGGTCATCGAACAGCGTCCCGAGCGCCACTCACCTCTTGCTCGTTGACACGTCGTATGCGAAGTCGATGCGGCAGATCGACCTGAAGGGCTTCTTCCGGTTCGATGCCATCAGCAACGACGGCACGCGCATCTTCCTCATCCAGTACGTTTCCAGCACCGAGTACTACGTCCGTCAGTTCGACGTCGGGATCGGGCAGCTGAACCCGACGGTGATCTTCGACAAGAGCGATGGCGGCGCGGCCATGGCCGGCCTGCGTCTTTCCGGTGTGGCCTCACCCGACGGTCATTGGCTCTACAGCATCTACGTCCGACAGGACAAGAGCCCGTTCATCCACGCGCTCAACCTGGACGGCTCGCTCATCGCGTTCTGCCTCGACCTTCCCGGCTCCGGGTATGCGAGCAATTCGGATGCGTTCCACTGGTCGCTGGCGCTGAACGCGGACGGGTCGCACCTTTACGCGACCAACGGGGCGACCGGAATCGTCGCCGACATCAGCATCGATCACGGCGTGCCCAGCCCACCTCGGGCGGCAAGGCTCAACGACAGCCAGACCGGTGCAATCCCGGGGGTGCTGGATGTCGAAGCCAAAGAGCTGGGCGGCAACGCGGCAGTCGTGAGCCCGGACGGGCGGACGCTGGTAATGGCCGGCAAGACCGGCGTGGTCTGGGTCGACACCGCATCCTTGAAGGCGGGCGGCCACCAGCTCGCCGGCTGGAACGTTTGGAGCCTGGCCATGAGCCCCGACGGCACGACCCTGTATGCGATGAGCGACGGCGGGAAGATCGCCGAGCTGCCGATGGCCGGAGCGCACGCTCCGACCACGTTCGACGGCGCGGGGGGCCAGCCCCTCGCGCTCATTCGAGTGGCGGCTGTTCCCGGGTCTTAGTGGCGGCGGGCTCGTACCCGCGGCAGCGCAGCACGGGCAGTCGCGGGTACCGCGGGAACGAGGGGTCGGTCCGCGACATCTCGCACATCCAGAAGGTGCTGTGCTTCCCCGAGATCGTGCGCGAGTGCCTGCATGAGGCGCACAGCCCTACCTGCACGGCCGCGTCCCGGGCGCCGCTTGCGAAGGAGGATCCAGGTCAGGGTCACAACCAGACATACGATCGAGAGCTTCCGTCAGATCATCGCCAGGGCGACGTAAAGCCTTTGTAAGCCACGCTATTTCGGCATCTTGCTCAGCGCATCTGCCATGCGCTTGAGCGAGCCCCCGACGCCGTAGCGGGTGCCGAGCTCCTCGACCTTCCTCGGATGCTCCGGATACTTGTCGCGGCGGCCCGGCGGCACCTTGATCTTCAGGTCGCTCACGGGCGGCACCACCCGCCGCGCCCTGTCCAGATACTCGGCGTCGGCGGAGCGGAACACGCCCGCATCGATCATCGCCTGCACCGACCCGTAGCGACGGACCAGGTCCGCAGCCTTCTTGGCGCCCACGCCCGCCAGTCCGGGAAGGCCGTCGGACGGGTCGCCTCGCAGGATCGCGAAGTCGGCGTACGCGCGACCCGGGATCGAATAACGGCGAGCCACCTCGTCCTCGTCGACGAAGGCAAGGCCCGTCTTCTCCGGGTAGAGGACGATGACGTCGCGGCCGCGGATGAGGCTGAAGAGATCGCGGTCGCCGCTGATGATCTCGATCGGCGGCTTCACCTTGGCCACCAGCGACGCGATGATGTCCTCGGCCTCGTAGTCCTCCAGCCCGACGGCGTCGACGCCCACGGCGGCCAGGCATTCCATGATCACCGGCATCTGTGGTTCGAGCGCATGCGGCACCGGCTCACCGGTCCGGTGGACTTTGTAACTGGGGATCAGCTCGACCCGCCAGTCGGGCCGCCAGTCCTCGTCGGTGGTCACGGCGACGTGCCCTGGCTTGCGCTCGTTGACCTGCCGGGCGAGGTTGTCGAGGAAGCCTCGTACGGCGTTGATAAGGGTTCCGTCGGGCGCCCGGTTGGTCTGCGGCACGCCATAGAAGGCGCGAAATATCATGCTCGACCCGTCGACCAGCAGCCACTCCGGCAAGGCCGAATCATGGTAAGACCACTGTGGTTTGAGGATTGCCGGACGGCGGGCGCTGATCGTGGTCGTGGCGCTGGCGGCCGTCGGATGCTCGAACTCGGGTTCTGGATCGTCCGCGTCAGGAGCGCGCACTTCACCGTCGAGCCAGGTCGGAACGGCCGCGGATTCGAAAGCAGCAGATCTGAGGGCCCGCCTCGACGTCCTGCTCGGCGAGCACGTGATGGTGATCGCCAAGGAGTCGCTCGCCGCGACCGCGAACCGCTCGGACGAGTACAAGGGCTACGCCACCCTTCTCACCACCAATGGGAGCGACCTGACCGGCGTGATCGCCTCCGCGTTCGGGGCCAGCGCGGCCGCCCAGTTCGACCAGCTCTGGGCCGACCAGAACGACTACTTCGTCGAATACACGGTCCGCGTCGTCAGCCACGACGCCGGCAAGTCCAGCGCAGCCGCCTCCAACCTGATCAACGGCTTCGTGCCGAAGTTCGCGAAGTTCATGAGCTCCATGGCCTCGATCCCGCTCGATCCCATCACACAGCTGTCGACGGAGCAGGTCCTCGAGACGAAGGCGATCATCGACGACCAGGCCGCCCTCGACAACGCCAGGATGTTCTCCGACCTTCGCCGCGCATATGCCCAGGCATCGAGGCTCGGCGATGCGCTCGCGGCGGCGATGGCGAGGAAGTTCTCAGACAAGTTCCCCGGCGATCCAGGCAACAAGGCGGTCGACTTTCGCGTGCATTTGAGCGGTCTTCTCGAGGAACACTCCTACCTCGCGACGATGACTACGAGCGCCACGGCCGCGGGACGAAGCACAGAGCAGGCGGCGGCTCTAAGCGCCCTGGCCGCGAACGCCGATGACCTCGGCACGCTTTTCAGCCAGGTGTTCGGAGCCGCGACCGGGACCAGGTTCGACCAGGTGTGGAGCGCGCGAGACGCCGAGCTGGTCGTGTACGCCGGCAACGCCGACGGCGCGACCAGGCAGGGCGCTCTCACCAACCTGACGACGACGTTCGTCGCGCAGTTCTCCAGCCTGGTCGACGACTCGACCGACCTGGTGGGGACCGAGGTCTCGAACCCGATTCAGATCCAGGTCGAAGCGATCGTGCGCGCGATCGACGACCAGAGGTCGAAGGCAGCCACCCTGGTGGCCGCGGACGATCATGCGGCGGCTGCGGCGACCAGCCCCATCGCAGACGTCATCGCCACCGGGGCGGTGGCGAAGCTGCCCGCAAGATTCGCGAGCTAACCCAGAGCGGCTTCGATGATCTCCAGGCCGGTGGCGGCCTCATCGGAATCGAGCACGAGAGGCGGGCAGATCCGGACGGCACGTGAGCCGGCGGTGAGCAGCAGCAGCCCGTGCTCGAACGCAGACTGGACCACGCGCGCCGCCCCCTCCGCCGTCCTGAGCTCGAACGCCAGCATCAGGCCGAGGCCGCGGACGTCGGTGATCTCGCTGTGTGAGGCCGCGATCTCTCGCAGGCCGTCCTGGAGCTGAGCTCCAACCCTGGCCGCGTTCTCCATGAGCCCCTCTTCGAGCAGGTCCAGGGTCACGAGTCCCGCCGCGCAGGCGAGCGGGTTGCCCCCAAACGTGCTCCCGTGCGAACCGGGCGGCCAGCTCATCTGCTCGGCACGCGCGATGAACGCGCCGAGCGGCAGCCCCGACGCGATGCCCTTGGCGAGGCAGACGATGTCGGGCTCGACGTCCCAGTGCTCGACGGCCAGCAGCTGGCCGGTGCGGCCCATGCCCGACTGCACCTCGTCGGCGACAAGGAGGATGCCGTTCCTGGCGGTCAGCTCGCGCAGCCGGGGCAGGAAGTCGTCAGGCGGGACGAGGTAGCCGCCCTCCCCCTGGATGGGCTCGACGAAGACCGCGGCCACGCTCTCCGCGGGCGCGATCGTGCTGAACAGCTCCTCCAGGTGAGCCATGGTCTCGTCGGTCGTCACCCCGCGAGACGCCGTCGGGAATGGCGCGTGGAAAACGGACGACAGCAGCGGAGCGAACCTGCGGCGCTGGCTGGCCTTGGAGGCGGTGAGCGACAGGGCGCCGAACGTCCTGCCGTGGAAACCGCCGATGAAGGCGATGTAGCTCGGCCGCCCGGTTGCGTAGCGGGCCAGCTTCATCGCACCCTCGATCGCCTCGGCACCCGAGTTGGTGAAGAACACCTTGGCGGGCGTCCCGGGCAGGATCCTGGCCTCCAGGCGTTCGGCGAGCTCGATCTCGGAGCGGTAGTAGAAATCCGTCCCCGACATGTGCAGGAAACGCCTGGCCTGCTCCTCGATGGCCGCCACCACGCGCGGGTGCGAATGCCCGGTGGTGACGACAGCGATGCCCGCGGTGAAATCGAGGAAGCGGTTGCCGTCCACATCGGTGACCCAGCAGCCTTTGCCATGGTCCATCACGAACGGATACGTGCGCGTGAAGCTGGGCGACATCGCCTTGGCGTCGCGGGCAATGAGGGCGGAGGCCTTGGGGCCCGGCAGCGGCGTGTGGATCTCCGGTCGGCGGTCAGCAGCCATGCCCGCGGACAATATCAGCGTGGTCAAGCTGACGGAGCGGCAAGTTCGAATCATCAACGGCCGGCACTTCGCCACGGTCGCCACCGTCATGCCCGATTGCGCACCCGAGGCGACCGTGGTCTGGATCGAGACCGACGGCAGGTACCTCTACTTCAACACCGCATTTCCACGCCTGAAGGCTCGCAACCTGCAGCGCGACAACCGCGTCGCGATCACCGTGTTCGACCCCGCCCATCCGTATCGCGACGTCCTGGCGATTCGGGGCCGGGCCGAGCTGATCTCAGAGGGCGCCAACGAGCACATCGAGAAGCTCGCGCGAAGATACACGGGCGAGGCGTTCAAAGGCTTTCGCCGTGACCAGTCCCGCGTCATCGTCAAGGTCACCCCCGAACGGATTCACGTGCAATGATCAGCAGGTGATGGCAAAGGCGACGAGGGCCGTCAGCGTGCGGGCCGCCACGCACGATGACCTGCGCGCCATCGTCGGGATCTACAACTGGGCGGTGAACCAGACCTTCGCCACCATCGACTCAGAGCCTCTCGACAGCGAGGAGGCCGCTCAGTGGTGGGAGGCCCACGGCAAACGCTCCAAGCTCCTGGTGGCGACCGATGAGAGTGTCGAGAGCGGTGTCATCGGCTGGGCGCGACTCCTTCCCTGGAACCAGCGTGGCTTCGACGTGGTGGAGGACCTCGTCTACGTCGATCCCGTCCACCAGGGACGCGGCATCGGCAAGGCGCTGCTCATGGAGCTGATCAACGAGGCACGCGGGCTGGGATACCGCACCATCGTCGCGACCATCGCCACCGACAATCGTCACGGCCTGCAGCTGCATACCAGCCTCGGCTTCGAACCGGTCGGCACGATCCGCAACGCGGCGCACAAGTTCGACCGCTGGATGGACATCACGCTGGTCCAACGGTCGCTCGAAGACTAGGGCTTCCCCGCGCAGCGGGGTGAGGGGAGGAACGCCCTTGGCTGAGCACACGGTCAACGGCCAGCGGATCTACTACGAGGACAGCGGAGGCGAAGGTCTGCCGGTCGTCCTTTCTCACGGCTTCCTCATGGACCACAAGATGTTCACGCCTCAGCTCGACGCCTTGCGGCCGGAATACCGGGTCATCACCTGGGACCAGCGCTGCCACGGCCGGACCGAAACGACTCCTGATGCCTTCACGTACTGGGATTCGGCCGACGATCTCGCCGGCCTGCTCGATCACATCGGCGTCGAGCGCGCGGTGCTGGGCGGGATGAGCCAGGGCGGATTCCTGTCGCTCCGTTTCGCCCTGCGCCACCCCCAACGCGTCCACGCCCTGGTGCTCATCGACAGCCAGGCCGGGGTCGAAGATCCCGACAAGGCCGAGACATACGAGGTGATGCTCGACGTCTGGGAGGCCGAGGGCCTGCACGAGCAGATGGGCGAGACCGTCGCCGCGATCCTGTTCGGGAGCGACTGGCCCGGCCGCGGGCCGTGGATCGAGACGTGGAGGCGGTGGCCGCGCCGGGTTCTGCGGCAGATGTTCAACACACTGGTCGGCCGAGAGGACATCCACGATCGGCTTGCCGAGGTCGATGCACCGGCGCTCGTCATCCATGGCACCGTCGATACCGCGATCGATATGGAGCTGGCCGAGCGCCTGTGTTCCGGGCTCGCGAACTGTCGCGGGTTGGTGCAGATCGAGGGCGCAGGACACTCGGCCAACCTCACGCACCCCGAGCCTGTCAACCGCGCACTGCATCAGTTCCTGGGCGAGGTGGCGCCGGCGACCGCCGGCCGGTAGCGGGCTACAACGCCGCCGCCATCTCCATCGGGCTGCCCGTCGCGTATGCGGACGGGTAGACGATCTTCATGACTCCAACGGACTGCCACTGGCCGACCACGGCCGCGGCCCGCGTGTTCTGGCCCTCATCCAGCGCCCGCGGCCCCCCGAAGCGCACTCCACCGCCGTTGATGCTGTCGCCCACCGGCACGTCGACGTTAATCGCCGCCGCGCGAATCGAATCCGACGTCACGGCGCCGGACACTTTGCTCAGAACATCGTGGAACAGCGTCCATCCGCCGACGAAACCGGCGACCGCCGGTATCGACATCGAGGCGCCGCCGTTGCTGCGCGCATAGGTGGCGCGGGCTCGGTCGAGAAGGGCTCGTCCGACCGGCGAGAGCGCGCCCGCGCTGATGTCCGCATCCGGTTTGTCCGCCGCATAGACGCCGACCGCCCCCGAGCCCAGGCGTCTCGCGAAGTCGGGCATGCAGAACGCCGAGCTGGTCCCGACCGCCGCTTTCAATGTGACGTGCTCGCGCAGAAGCGCCTGCCAGATGGCGACGCCGTCGTCGAGGTAGCTCACGTCCCACAGGAAGTCGGGGTGGTCGGCGGCGACTCGAGCCGCAATCACCGCCGGGTCATACGCGTGCGGGTCGTACTCGATCACATCCACGACCGACATGCCGAGGGTCGACGCCAGGGCCTGCTCTCCGCCGCCGACCGAACGCCCGTAGACGTCGTTGACGCGGATGACGGCGATCCGCGGCGATTGCACCCTGTAGTCGGCAACGAGGACGTCGTGCGTGAAAGTGACCGCCATCCGCCCCAGCGAGCTTCCGGTCGCGACCGTGCGGAACACGTAGTGGCGCTGAGCGGTGATCGGGTCCGCGACAGCCCCTGTTTCCCAGTACACGGTCTTCAGCTCCTCGGCACGGGCCGAAGCCGCCGCCGACAGGGTGCTGCCGTAGGTGCCCAGGATGGCGGCGACGTGGTCGTCGCGGACCAGGTGGTCGACCGCGGCCGCTGCGGCCTCCGGGGTGGTGGCGTCGACGACCTCGAGGCGCACCTGCGCATGAAGCTCGCCGCCGGCCTGGGCCACGTGGAGAGCAGCCTTGACTCCAGCCAGCTCTTCTTTTCCGCCGGCCGCTTGCGGACCGCTGAGCGGATAGATGGCTCCCAGGACGATTTCGTTCGAAGACGTCGCCTGCGACTGGCCGCACGCGGCCGTGACGATGAGAAGCGCTAAAGCGACGAGGGCGAACCGGCGCACCGCGTCAGCTTATGCGGTGGCGGTGCTCTCCAGCGCCGAACCGGTTCGCGCCTGCGCCAGCTGACGGTCCAGCTTCGTGGCGGGGGCGTAGCCGTAGTTGACGTGAAGCGCGCGTCCGTCCGGCGACATCACGACCGTCGTCGGCAGCGTGTAGACATGAAAGCGATCCGCGAGCTCTCGCTCGGCGACGGCGTCGACCTTGTCCACCCTCACCGCGCCGAGCTTCGCCAGGGCCGGCTCCTGGTGTGTGCGGCACACGGTGCAGGCCTCGCCGGTGAAATAGAGGATGTAGGGCTCCGCGGAAGGTAGGCCTGTCGCGCCGGCCACGAGGCGCCGGGCGCGAGCCGACCGGTACGCCTCCAGGCCGGCGACGGCGAGCACCACAATGCCCGCCACCGCCAGAGCCCAGAGCTGAATGCTCAAGCCCGAATCAATCCCCGCTTGCCAAGCTGGTAGTAGATCTGGCATCCGAGGCAGTAGCCGAAGGCCAGGTTAACGAACGCGAGCACCGCGACGAGCAGCGCGATCGCGAGTCCGATGACCAACAGCGTGGACCCAGAGGCCGGGGTGCCGAAATAGAGGAAGAGTGACGACACCGCCAGGAACACTCCGCCGAGCCCCTGCGCGAAGTTGTGGGGCTCGGGCCGGTCCTGCACCGGACGCGGCTTGACGATGCCGCGCGGCTTCAGGACCTTGAAGTAGAGCTGCTTGAACAGCGCGAGCTGCGGGGCGAACGTGCCCAGCAGGAGCACCACCGCCAGCAGCGGGATCAACACCAGCAGCGGCCGGAAGAAATAGCTGCCGATGAAAGCGACCAGCACGGTCGCCACGATCCCGGTCTGGTTGACCTTGAGCGCCGAGTGGTCGACCGTGGTGAGGGCCATTACTTCTCGATGGGAGTCCGGATCGAGCTCCCCCACTCCGTCCACGATCCGTCGTAGTTGCGCACGTCGTCGTAGCCGAGCAGCTCCCTGAGCACGAACCACGTGTGGGCGGACCGCTCGCCGATGCGGCAGTACGCAATGACCTCGCGGTCGGGCGTGATGCCCTTGCCGCCGTAGATCTCCTTCAGCTCATCGGTGCTCTTGAACGTCCCGTCCTCGGAGTTGACCGCGGTGCCCCACGGGATGCTGACCGCGGTCGGGATGTGCCCGCCGCGCTGTGCGCCCTCCTGGGGCAGGTTCTCCGGGGCGAGCAGCTCGCCCGAGAACTCCTTCGGCGAGCGAACGTCGACAAGCCCGGCCTTGCCGAGCTTCGACTGCACCTGGTCCTTGTAGGCGCGAATGTCTTCGCGCGGCGAACCGTGGAAGTGGTAGGTGGTCGCCGGAAAGCTCGGCTCGTCGGTGGTGTACGGACGCCCTTCCTTCTCCCACTTGACGCGCCCGCCGTCGACCAGCTGAACCTTGTCGTGCCCGTAGTACTTGAGCGCCCAATAGGCGTATGCGGCGAACCAGTTGTTGTTGTCGCCGTAGAGAACGATGTTGGTGTCGGGCGTGATGCCACTCTTGCCCAGCAGCGACTCGAGCTCCTCCTTGCTGGCGACATCGCGCACCAGCTGGTGCTGGAGGTCCTTCCTCCAGTTCCAGCCGACTGCCCCTTCGACGTGTCCCTTTTCGTAGTTGCTGGGGTCCACGTCGACCTCCACCACACGGACTCCGGCGTCCTTTCCATGTTCCGCGACCCACTCGGTGGAGACGAGTGGCTTGGTTGACGTTGATGAGCTCAATTTCCGAACCTCCAGGAAATGCAAGTGATCCGAATCGAAATGACTTTCGAAAACGGCCGGTCGAAAGGGCGCGCCTCGAGAGGCGCGAGCTTACGCCCGGGGGCCTAGCTACAGAAGCAGGCCGGGTTGTGAACCAGACGCTGGGCAGGCCAGACGAGGTCCTGCATGGTCACGTCATTTTATGACAACCGGCGGCGGCCAAGGCTGATTCCGGATGATAGGCGCGGTAATGCGAATCGATCTCATCAAGTACCAGGCGCTGGGCAACGATTACCTGGTCCTGGACCTCCCGGGCCCTCTCGAAGAATTGGTGCCGCTGCTCCCGATGCTGTGCGATCGCCACCGCGGCCTGGGCTCAGACGGGCTCCTGGCTTTCGATCCGCCAAGCTTCGCGGTCCGCATCTTCAACCCGGACAGCTCGGAAGCCCAGAAGAGCGGCAACGGGCTGCGGATTGCGGCCGCCCACGCGGTGCTCGAACATGGCGCCGGCGACCGGTTCGCGCTGCATACGATCGGTCGCGCGAATCCAGTGCGCGTGCTCGGGCGCAACGGCGCCGAGGTGACGAGCGAGCTCGACATCGGTCGCGCGTCGTTCAGGGCCGCGGACCTTCCCGCACTTTTCGACAGCGAGCCCGACCGCGTGCACCTGGATACTCCCGCCGGGCAGGTGGAGGCGATGCTCGTCTCGGTGGGCAACCCGCATTGCGTGGTGTTCGGCGAACCGGCGACAAGGAAGCGCTGCCTGGAGCTGGGACCGCTCCTCGAGAGCCACCCGGCGTTTCCTGAGCGGACCAACGTCCAGCTTTTCGAGGTCGCTGACCGAGGCCGCATTCGCGTCGAGATCTGGGAGCGCGGCGCCGGCTACACGCTGGCCTCGGGGACGAGCGCCAGCGCCGTGGCCGCCGCGTGCATGCGGGCCGGGCTCGTGGACGACCACGTCACGGTCCAGATGCCCGGCGGCGAGCTGGACGTGCGCAAGGAGGCGTCGGGAAACCTCCTTCAGTCGGGCCCCGCCCGGCGCGTGTACCGGGCGCGCATCGACCTGTCCGACTTCCTAACTTAAGGCTGCCTTCCCGACCAGGCCATTCACGGTTTCCGGCAGCGCGGCGAGCCCTGGCAGCACCGCATCGGCAAGCGATGGGTCGTCGTTCTCGCCCTGGCGGTTGACCCAGACCCGGCTGACGCCAAGCTCGCTCGTCGGCACGATGTCGTGGTAGTAGCTCTGCGCGACATGGATCCACGCGCCGGCGCCGCTGCCGAAAACAGACTCGAAGCGCTTGAAGTGCGCGTGGTCAGGCTTGTAGGCGGAAACGTCCTCGGCCGTGATGACCGCGTCGAAAGGTTCGGGCAGGCGTCGTTCGGTGAGCGCGATGAGATCGCGGTCGCAGTTGGTCAGCAGCCCGAGCTTCCAGCCTTCCGCGTGCACGGCTCGAAGCGCCGGACCGACATCAGGAAAGACCGGCCAGTGAGGAAGCGTCGAGGTGAGCGCTGTCGCGTCGTCGTGCTTGAGGTCGAGCGCGAGCTTCGCGGCCGCGCGCCGGAGCGTCTCGGCGAGCACCACCCGGTACCGCCGGAACGGCTTCTCTTTCTCGACCTCGGCCTCGATGCGTATATAGGCGTCCAGGAGCTCGGCGCCCCGGCCCGGGAAAAGCAGCTCCCCGGTCGTGCCGATGCCGTGGCGCCAATCGACCAACGTCCCGAAGCAATCGAAAGTGAGCCAGCGGGTCGCCATGGGTGGTCAGCGTCCAGGCGCCCTGTAAGACAACGACTTCTTGCCGGCCGCGTCGATCTCCTCGGGGGTCAGCAGTACGGTGGTGTTGACGCTGTGGAGTGCGCCTGTTGACGCAATGCCCATCGAGAATGCGGCGGCGGTCGTGTTGTCGATGCCGTCGACGATCACGTACACATCGGTGTCTCCGAACGCGAAGTAGTACGCCTCGAGCTTGCCGCCCAGCGACTTGAGGGCAGCCTCGACCGCCGCGCGGCGCCCGGTGCCCCCCTCTTTCAACACACCCTTGATGCCGTCGACCGAGTACGAACCCTGAAACAGGTATCTAGCCATGACTTTCCTCCTCAACCAATCGGTGCACTCAGCTCGCCTTCGGCAGGTACTCCTGGATGGCGTGCGCGAGGTGCTGCATGCTCATCGACTGCAGCCAGACGCGACCCGGCCCGGTGAGCGCGGCCAGGAACAGGCCGCTGCCGCCGAAGAATGCGTTCTGGATCCCGGGGACCGTCGTGATGTTGAACTGCACCGATTCCTGGTACATGCCGACGTGGCCTGGATGCACGCGGAGTGTGTTGCCGGCCTGCAGGTCGTAGGTCACGACCTCGCCGTTCAGCTCGACCCACGCAGTGCCCTGTCCCTGGAGGCGCTGCATGCGGAATCCGGTGCCACCGAAAACGCCTGCGCCCAACCGCTGCTGGAAGCCGATCGAGAACTGGACGCCGATCGTCGCGCACATGAAGCCGTGCCGGTGGACCATGTAGCCCTGGCCCGGGGCGATCTCCATGGGCAGGATCTGCCCTGGCAGCTTAGCCGCAAATGCGAGCAGTCCAGGACCCCCGACGGCGGTGTACTCGGTCATGAACAGCGTGCCGCCCGCGACCGCGCGCCCCAGCGCCCCCATGAAGCCGCCCTGCTGGCCTCCCGCTGACGTCGACGTCTGCATCTGCATCGCCATCGACATCCAGGCCAGCTGGCCCGACTCGGCGAAGACTTTCTCGTTGGGCTGCATGCTCAGCTCGAGCACCGGCATGACTGTTCCGACGATCTTTGGCTCCATGTTGCCCCCAGTTGAACGGAAGCGGCCGCCTGCGCGACCACTCTATCAGGAGCCCGAGCCGCCTCCGGAATGGTGGACGTGCTCGAGGGTGTGACGGCGCGGAGACCTGCGACCGGGCGTCCGAGAGCACGTTTCGCAGACCCCCACGACCAGCACCTCGGTATGCACAGGCTTGAACCGATGGAGGTCGTCCAGGTGCTTTTCCAGCTCGCTCACGAGCGCCTCCTCGATGTGGAGGACGCCGCCGCAGAGCTGGCAGACGGCGTGGTGGTGGTCGCCGCTGGCAAGCTCGTAGTGGGTCGGCCCGTCACCGAGGTGCGCCGCATACACCGATCCCGAGGCCGTGAGCGCCTCCAGCGACCGGTAGACGGTGCTGCGCGGAAAGCGGGGCTGGGTCTTGTGGAGCTCCTCGGTGATCTCGTCGGCGGTGCAGTGACCGCCAAGCCGGACGATCGCGTTGTAGACCATCGATCGCTGCGCCGTGCGCCGCATTCCGGGCGCCAGCATTTTCACCTCCCCACCGCGTGGGGAGGTCGACCCCGCCCGCATCGCGGGCGCGGTCGGGTGGGGGGATTCAGTCATGAATAACCCTCAATGACCGATCTGCCGTCGTCAGCAGCCGGCAGCCATCGTCCTCGACGACGACGTCGTCCTCGATCCGCACGCCGCCCCAACCCGGGATGTAGACGCCGGGCTCGACGGTGAACACCATCCCCACCTCGAGCACCGTCATCGAGCCCGGGTCCAGCGACGGGTCCTCGTGCGTCTCCAGGCCGAGGCCGTGGCCGGTGCGGTGGAAGAACCGATCGCCCATGCCTGCCGCCTCGATGACCTTCCGCGCCGCCGAGTCGACGTCGCCGGCCGTCGCTCCGGCGCGCACCGCGGCGATGGCGGCGTCGTGGGCGGCCAGGACCAGCGCGTGGATCTCGCTCTGCCGTGCGTCCGGCCCGCCTACCGCCGCGACCCGCGTCGTGTCGGCCCTGTAACCGTCGTACGCGGCGCCGAAGTCAAGCAGCACGAGGTCCCCCGCGCTGAGCCGGCGGCCCGAAGGCCGTCCGTGGGGCAGCGCCGAGTTGGGGCCCGACAGCACCACCGTCTCGAAGGCCAGGGTCCCTCCGGCCGCGCCGATGGCCGCGCCCAGGGCGATGGCGATCTCGACCTCGCTCTGCCCCGAGCGCAGCCGGCCGAGAATCTCCTCCGTGGCCACGTCGGTGATCGCGGCCGCGTGCGCGAGCTTCTCCAGCTCAGCCGGCGACTTGGTGCGGCGCAGGCGACGGATCTCGAGCGCGATGTCGAACATGACCGGTGCGCTGGATTGGCCGAGCATCACGGCCTCCGCGGCGGCAAGTGTGAGGTGCTCCTTCTCGACGCCGAGCCGCTCCGACCCTCGCAGCGCGTCGTGCACGAGACGGTATGGGTCTTCGCCGTCGCGCCAGGCCACGATTTCCGCGTCGGCCTGCGCTCGCTCCGCGTTCACGCGCTCGAGGGCGGGGACGATGAGCGTCGTCCGGTGGTGCTTCACCACGAGCGCCATCAGCCGTTCGTAGGGCTCGGCGCGCACTCCCGTCAGGTAGGCGATCGACACGGGGCGGGTCACGTAGGCGGCGTCGAGCTGGTGGCTCGCCATCCAGGCGCGCAGGCCGTCGAGCTGGGTGGCCGCGGGTGCGTCAGTCAAGGCCGACGATTCGGACCTGGTAGGTCCCGTTGGGCGTCTTGACGTCGACCTGGTCGCCGACGCGGTGGCCGATCAGCGCCTTGCCTAGCGCCGACTCATAGCTGACGCTGCCCGCCTTGGGGTCCGCCTCGGCAGGGCCGACGATGCGGTAGGTCTCCTCGCCCTCCCCGTCCTCCTCGAACCGCACCGTGCTGCCCATCGCCACCACGCCCGAGCCCTTGGTCGTCTCGATGAGGACGTGGTTCTTGACGATCGCCTGCAGGTCGTTGATGCGCGCCTCGATGAAGCCCTGCTCGTTCTTGGCGGCGTGGTACTCGAAGTTCTCGGACAGGTCTCCCAGCTCGCGGGCAGCCTTGATCTTGGCTGCGATGTAGGGCCGGCGGTCCTTGATGAGCTGGTCGAGCTCCTTCTCCACGGCTTCCAGGCCCTCGGGGGTGATGTGAACGTCGTTGGTCATCGATTCGAGTCTAAAGCGGGCGCCGTTCGGATACATTCCCGGCCATGAGAAGGCTCATGCTCACGATCGCGATGCTCCTGATGGGCATGGCGCTGGTCGGAGGCGCTGCCGCCGCCCTCGTCCCGACCTCGCTGCTCCCGCTCGATCAGGAAGTCGGGACCCACACGTCCGCGGCCGGCGCCGTGCTGGGCATCGGCCTGATGGCGGCCGCCTTCAACCCGGCCGGCAACGTGGGCTGGGTGAGGGCCGGGATCCTCTACGGATTCGTGGTGCTCGGATTCGAAGCGGGCTCATACCTGGTCTGGCGGGCGCCTTTCCACCTCGGGCCGGTGTTCTTCGGGCTGGCTTTCAGTCTCCTGTTGATCGCGCTGTACCCCAAGCGCCAGGCGCTCATCCCATCGGCTCCGTCAGCGCCAAAAGCCGCGCCGGCCTCGCCGCCCCCACCGGCCGCCGCGCCAGCTGCGGCCAAGCCTGCGGGCGAGGAGCCGAACGCGGACGACGGGACGAAGAGTTAGGCCTTCGGGGTCATCGCCTGGACTTCGTTCATCATCCGGCGCTGGACGAGATACGAGATGCCGTACACGGCTCCGCCCAGCGCGATGCCCGCGACGATCGCCAGCACCGCGTGGATGGTGTGGTCCGGGATGGGCGACAGGGCCACCGCATCGTCTCCGATGATCGCGGCGAAGGCCAGCGCGATGGGGGTGATCACCGGCAGCCGCTGGAGCCACTTCATCACGGGGGGCACCGGAGGGTCCGTCCTGGGCACCAGCCGCTGGCCCATCACGCCGACCGAACGCACGTGGCGGAGGTTGGGCGTCACCGTGACGACCACGTTGACCTGGTTGCCCGGCACCTGCTTCAGGCGTGCCGGCGGAACCAGGAACAGCTCCTCCCCGCCGCGGGTCTGCACCTGGAGCATCCCCAGGCCCATCGATGTGCTGACCGTGCTTGCGCCTTTGAGCTGGCCCTGCACGAGGCGGCCCTCCGCGTTGCGATCCTTGAGAGCGAGCCGGAAGCCGGGGGCGACGAAGCTTGCGAGCATGGCGATGGGCAGCACCCAGGGAATCGCTGCAGCGATGGCGTCCGGGAGGCCGTAGAAACTCGGCACGAAGACCACTATCGCCGCGATGATCAGCACGCAGGCGACCGCGATGCCGATCGAGATGTAGCCGATCCGGATCACGAAGTCGGGCGCGTAGCCCTGCAGCATGCCGCCGGCCTGGACGAACCTTTCGCGCTGGCGCCTGGTCTGACCGGCGCTGGGAGGCGGCGCCGCCTTGGGCTGGATCTTGCGCATCTGCTGGCGCACCTGCCGGACCTGCGCTCGCTTCTTTCCCAACTCACGCCCCGCCCAAAATTACGCCCCGCCCATTACAGGGGGAGTGTATCCGCGCCCGGATAGAAGATGCGTCCACCTTCAACACGCGCGAACGGCGTGATGGCGTGGAGTGGTGGAGACGCCTTACCGGTGATGTGCCTCACCTCCACCCCGTGGAACGTCAAGGCGTCTGAGATGAGGGAGCGATGACATCGCCACGGCACCGCTTCGGCGCACATGATCGCCGTCTGGCGCTCGTTCGCCATCTGCTCCAGCGTCGCCAGCGCGCTCCAGAACGAGTCTTCCTGCATGTAGTCGGCGAAGCCGCGAAACGAGGAGTTGCGCCACCCGGTGTTGATCGAGTCAGGCCTGGGCTTGCGCAGGCCGCCGAGCGCCGGCATGTGCTCGTATGCGATACCAAGCTCGGGCAGCGAAATTTCGAGAGCCGCCTTTGCAAAGTGCGGCATACGGCGCGAACCCGGCACGGTACGCACGTCGACCAGCTGCTTCACCCGATTCAAGGCCAGCAGCTCGACCAGCCCGTCGAGGCTGCGCGTCGAGTGCCCGATGGTCAGGACGATCTTTGCGACGGGTCCACTGCGGGCACCAGCACCCGCTTCACGTAGGCGACACCGTTGTAGGTGAAGGTGCCGGAAAAGAGGAAAGCCGGCTCGTAGAAGCTGTGGTCGCCGGCGATGGCGAGCGCGTACACGAGCTCGACGCTCGTCAGCTGGACGGTGGGAGTCGGCTCGATCGACGCCGGGGCTGCCGGAGCTGACGCGAGCGCCATGGTGAGCGCCTGGCTGCTCGAGATGGTCGGATAGCTTGCGCTGGCGAGGAAGAGGGGCATCGGTCCGATGGCCTGCAGCGGCTTGCCGCCCCGAAGGTCCACCTCCAGCCCGTAGCGCTCGCCGAGCCCGTCGACCAGGAACGCCGGCCCGGCCCCGGGCACAGCGAACTGCCGGAGGTACCTCACCCGCTCGACGTCCCCGACCTGGTCAACCGCGACCGCGTACGTCCAGGTCGGAGTCAGGCTGTGCGCCGCCAGGAAAGCGTCGGCCGTGGCTGCCGGCGCCGGCCCAGGAGCCGGAAGGCGCGTCTGGTCGGGGGTGAGGTATAAGTACGGCTCTCGGTCCAGCGCCTGGATGCTGCCGACGACGCCGAGGACGAACCCATCGCCTGAATACGAACCAAGGGCGCCCGCCCCGGCGCCTCCTTGGCGGGATGCTCCCAGCGAGGCCGCGAACTGGTCGGCATCCGCCGCCGACGGCTCGCTGTAGCGATAGACCGGCGCGCTTATCAGCTGGAAGGTGAACCGGCCCGCCCACACCAGGTTGGCAGGCCCGACGTACACGGCGTATGCGGGCTGCGCCGCCGCCCCGGGGTTGGAGGCTTTGGGAAGCGTGGTGTCCGCGGTCGGAGGTGGGTGCAGGGCGGGCGAAGGCAGGCGCCCGAACGAGGCGGCTCCGTTGAACTGGCTGCCGGACTCCGGTCGAGATAGTCCGGTAGTGGAGCCACCGCCGCCCTGGTGGACCACGCTCAGCGCGAGCACGCCGGCGCCGATCGCCACCACCAGCAGCGCCGCCACCGCGGCCCCCGGGACCGCCGGCGCCTCGCGAACGGAGTCGACGAGCCCGGCGAAGAACTCCCGCATGCGCCGCCACAGCGGACGCCTGGCCTGCATCCTCGACCACAGAGCGTCCTCGAAGCCGGCCCGGGGTCGCGTCGTTTCGAAGGCATCGTCGAGCTGGCGCTGCAGCGCCTGGAGCTCGAGGTCTTCGTCGTCGTTCACGGCATCTCTTCCTTGACCGACTCACGCAGCGCCTTCAGTGCGCGGTGGTACAGCATCTTGGCGGCGTCCTCGCTGCACTTCATCAATGCACCTACCTCTTCGAAGCTGAGGCCCGAGTGGCGCAGCGAGATGGCATCGCGCTGCCGCTCGGGCAGCCGCGCCACGTGCGAGAGCAGGGCTCGATACTGGATCCGCTCCTCGGCCATGCCGGCCGGGTCGGCCTCGCCGACCGGCTGGTGCTCGATCACGCGCCGCAGCCGCTCCCGCCTCCCGTGCGCGCGGAAGTGGTCGAGGGTGGCGTTGCGGGCGATGCGGAACAGCCATGCCGCGGGCGTGGTGTTGCGAGCCTCGAAACGTCCGTAGGCCTGGTAGGCGTTCATGAACACCTGCGCGGTGATGTCTTCGGCGTCGGCCGCGGTCGCCACCTGGGCGCGGACGTAGGCGTAGATCCGGCCCAGGAAGTCCCTGTAGAGGTCCTCGAACGGCGGCCGATCGGCAAGCACGGCCGAATCGTATGGGTAGTCATCCCTCGTTGAGCCAACGCCTGGCGCGCGAGAGGTGTAACGCTAGGCGGTGGCGTAGGTGCGAAGGGCGGGGCCGATCTCGACCGGGCGGTTCGTGAAGATCGAATCCGGCCGGCAGACCTGGCACCAGGCGACGGCGGCGTCGTCGTCAACGGTCCAGACGCCGACCGCCCCGCCGGCGGAGTGGATCTCCTTGATGAGCTGAGGGTCGGTCGCGCCCCAGTGCGGCGAGTAAACGTCCGCGCCCGCCTCGCGCATCATCCGCGCCGGGTCGATGGGCCGGGCGCCTTCGAGGATGCCTAGCTGGAGCTTCGGCTCCATCTCTCTCAGCTGCCGGATGGACGGGTGATGGAACGAAACGATGGCGCATTCCGACACCGCCCCGAGCTGGCGCAGCATGGCGACCAATTTGTCTTCGAGGCCCGGGTACTGGATGGGCATCTGCTTGATCTCGATCACGAGGCCACACTTGCCGATGGCGAGCTCGACCACCTCCTGCAGCAGCGGGATGCGCTCGCCCTGCCCGGCATCGAGCCGGCGGAGCTCCGCGGCCGTGTGATCGCGCACCAGGCCCTTCCCGTTGGTGGTGCGCTCGAGGGTGTGGTCGTGGATGACCATCAAGCGGCCGTCCGACGAGAGGTGGACGTCGCATTCGATGAGGTCGCACCCGGCGCTGACCGCCGACCGGAACGACCGGATGGTGTTCTCAGGGTGCTGAGCGGGATTGCCGCGGTGTCCGCCCAGGAGAGGTCGGCCGTCGTCGGCAGCGGCCTCGTAGCGAGCCCGGATTGATTCGGTCAAGGCGCCGGAAAGTCTAACTGTGTGGTCATGCCTATCTGGCGGCTCGCTTCTCTATAGTGCTGATGATGACCTCCCCCGCCGCTCGGACCGTTGGCGAGCTTCGATCATCGGGCCATGTACGCGAGACCGTCAAGCAGGAGATGCGCCGCAACCTGCTCTCGAGGCTTCGCAGTGGCGAGGCGCTGCTCCCGGGAATCGTTGGCTACGACGAGACGGTGCTGCCACAGCTGGCCAACGCGATCATCTCCGGCCACGACGTGATCATGCTTGGGGAGCGAGGCCAGGCGAAGAGCCGCATCATGCGCTCGCTCGTCAGCTTCCTGGACCCGCAGGTGCCCGCGATCGCCGGCTGCGAGATCAACGACCACCCGTACGCCCCGATCTGCCGGCGATGCCTCGACCTCATTGCCAGGGATGGCGACAAGGTGGAGATCGCCTGGATCGACCGCGACCAGCGCTACGGCGAGAAGCTCGCGACGCCGGACATCTCGATCGCCGACCTCATCGGAGAAGTCGATCCCATCAAGGTCGCGGAAGGGCGCTACCTCGCCGACGAGCTGACCATCCACTACGGGTTGCTGCCGCGCACCAACCGCGGGATCTTCGGCATCAATGAGCTCCCCGACCTCGCGGAGCGCATCCAGGTCGGCCTGCTCAACATCATGGAAGAGAAGGACGTGCAGATTCGCGGATATCGGGTGCGCCTGCCACTCGACCTCTTCGTGATCGCCAGCGCCAACCCCGAGGACTACACGTCGCGCGGCCGCATCATCACGCCGCTGAAGGACCGATTCGGGTCACAGGTCCGTACGCACTACCCGCTGAGCATCGGCGAAGAGATGCAGATCATGGAGGCGGAGCGGCATTCGATTCCTGAAGATTTCGAGCTCATCTTCCCGAGCTTCATGAAGGAGATCGTGGCCGAGCTCACGCACCTCGCGCGTCGCAGCCCGCACATCTCGCAGTCGTCCGGCGTGTCGGTGCGAATGTCCATCGCGAACTTCGAGAACCTCGCGAGCAACGCGGTGCGCCGCGCCGCGCGAATGGGCGAAACGCTTGCCGTGCCGCGCATCACGGACCTCGCTTTCCTCACCTCATCCACCGCCGGCCGGGTGGAGATCGAGGCTCTCGACGAGGGCAAGGAGGAGCAGGTGCTTTCGCGTCTCGAGCGCGGCGCGATCAGCGCGGTGTTCAGCCGGCATTTCTCGGCGGCGCAGTTCGACGGCGTGGTATCTCGCTTCGAGGACGGGGTCATGCTCGAGGTCGGTGAGGGGATCCCCGCCCGCACCTACACCCGCACGATCGGCGAGCTGCCCGAGGTGGCGACCGCCCTCAAGAAGCTGGGGCTGCCGGATCGGCCAGAGGTTCGGGCCTCGGTGATCGAGTTCCTGCTCGAGGGCCTGCACCTGAACAAGAGACTCAATAAGGACGAGGTCGAGGGGCGCGCTGTCTACAGGCGCTGAACCGGTCGGTTCTTATCGTTGGACCGAGTAAATCCAGGCGAAGGCGATGACCAGCCCGACCACCATCAGGAAGAACAGCAGCTCGACCCGGATGGCCAGCCGCACGAGACGGCGCGCCCGTCGCGTGCGTGTGCCGCAGCGCTCGCAGTAGGCGGCATTAGGGACCAGCTCCGCCCCGCACGCGTCGCACGCGGCCTGGGTCTGCTGCATGCATCTGAGTATGTATGTTTGCGAAATGGAACTCGAGGAGGAGCTCTCGCCGGCCGACGCGGTGCTGCTGATGAGCTCGGTGCCCGAGCGCATCGGTGATCTCGTCTACGGCCTCGACGAGGCGAGGCTGCGGTACCGGCATGGTCCCGCGTTTCCGACCCTGGGCGGCCTCATCGGCCACATGCTCGAGTCGGGATCGAAGGTCGACGGACTGCTCCGGCACGCCCACCTGGACGGGCTCACGACGGCCGACGTGCGCGCCACCATCGATCCGACCCACGACCATGACCTCGACCGGCCCCTGCAGGAAGCGCTCGAGGACTTTGCGCGGATCCGCCGGCGGACGGTGGACCTCCTCCACGGGTGGGGAAAGAGCGAATGGGAGCGAACGATCGTCGACCCCCGCGGCGGCGCCTTCTCGCTGCTCGAGGTGTGCCGGATGGTGACGCGCCACGAGCTGGCTCACGTCGCGCAGATCCGCAACCTGACCGCGCTCCTGCCCGAGCCCGAGGACCTGGGCCCGCTGCGGGCGCACGATGTGATCCCGTGACCGACGAAGATTCGACGCCCCAGGTCCCAGTAGCCGATTCGCCGCCCAGGACCGGCCGCGCGCGCCGCAAGCGCAAGTCGGGGCGCTCGGAAGGCCGCTCGGTCCAGTACTGGATGGTGGTCAGCTCGCCAGACAACTTCCGCAAGACGCGCGAGCTCGGCTTCACGATCCAGGGCCTGAAGAGCCGGCACCGCCGCCGCGTGGAGACCATGCGCGTCGGCGATCGCCTGCTCTATTACGTCACCGGGCGCATGGCGTTCGCGGCGACCGTCACCGTCGCCTCGCCGATGTACGAGGACCACACTCCGATATGGCGTTCGGCGCGGCGCGACGAGGACTACCCGTGGCGGGTCCATATCCGGCCCGACATCGTGCTCGATGACGCTGACTCGGTGCCCGCGAAGGAGCTCGCCTACCGGCTCGACTACGTGCGGAAATGGCCGCCCGAGCACTGGACGCTCGCTTTCCAGGGCCACATCCACGCCCTCCCTCGCAACGACTTTGGAATGGTCGAGGACGAGATCGCCCGGAGCGCACGGCTGAAGCGATCGCTCGCCGGCTAGGCCGTTGTTGAAGGTTCTCACCGACCTCTATCGCTTCCATTTCAAGAACGAAGCACGCGAGCGGCTGTTCCTGGCCTCGGTCGCGTTCCTGCTCACGTTCGCGTTCGTCCGGGTCATCACGTACTCCATCAGGGCCGGCGTCGGTCCGTTTCATAACGTCACCAGCGGCACGCTCCACATCCATCACCTGGTTTTTGGAATCCTCATCCTGCTGGCGGTCGGCTACGTGTGGCTGATCGAACAGGGCGTGGGCTCGAGCTGGGTGGCCAGCATCACCGCCATCGCGTACGGAGTGGGCGCGGCTCTCACGCTGGACGAGTTCGCCCTGTGGCTCAACCTGCGGGACGTCTACTGGGAGCAGGCCGGTCGCGCGAGCGTAGACGCGGTCCTCATCTTCGCCTCGCTCCTGTCGGCCGGCATCTGGGGCGGACCCTTCATACGTGATGTGGCCAAGGAGCTCATCAAGCTCTTCCGACCAAAAGCAGCCTAGGTGTCACAAAGGTGGCATCGGCGGGGCTTGGTGAGTAGTGGGCGTAAGTCTCGAGGCGGCCTCTGATACATCAAAGCATCTCGTGAAGTCTCGCGAAGAGGCGTTCGAAGCGCTGTTCAAAAGTGAATATCCACGTGTGGCCGGCATCGCCAACCGGGTGCTCGCCGATCCACACGAGGCCGAGGACGTCGCCCAGGAGGTCTTCATCAGCTTCCACCGGCTGCACTCGGCGAACGCGGCCTTCGCACCGGCGTGGCTCCATCGCGCTGCAGCGCATACCGCGCTGAACCGCCTCCGAGGCCGCCGGCGCCGCGAACGTCGCGAGCTGGCCCAGGCGCCGGAGGAGGCTGCTCGCACCCTGGATCCGCAGCGGATGCTCGAGGTCGACGAGGACCGGCGCATGGTGCGGGCGGCGCTCGCCCGCCTGGCGCCAAAACCCGCCGCCGTGCTCGTTCTACGCGCCAGCGGCCTCAGCTATGCCGAGGTGGCGCAGGCGATCGGAGTCGGAACCGGACAGATCGGAACTTTATTGAGACGTGCAGAAGCCGCGCTGCGCAAGGAGGTCACCCGTGGCACATCTATCTGAAGGAACTTTGCGCCGGATGTTCGACGATCCGGACGCGCTCACAGGCACGGACCGCCGGCACTACGCCGGCTGCGCCGACTGCCAGGCCCGCTACGCGGGGATGGCGGATGACGCGCGCGCGGTGGCCACCTTGCTGGCGACGCCCTCGCTGAACGTCGACACCGCCTCCGCGCTCAAGCGCGTGCAGAACGCGCCGGCGGCCAGGCCACGCTTTGGCTTCAGCTTGCCGATCCTGCGCCCCGCGGCGCGGACCACCTTCGCCGGCCTGGCCGCTGCGGCCGTGCTGGTCGCGCTCGTGGTCACGGCCTTCGTCAACATCCTTCCGCTCTTCCAGCCGAAGACTGTGGAGCCGATTCCGGTCACCGTCGCGGACCTGCAGTCCCTGTCGGCGCTCAGCGATTACGGCACGCTGACCTGGTCGCAGCAGCCCACTCCGCAGGTGGTCCTGTCCGCGGCCGAGGCCGAGAAAGTGTCGGGCCTACACGTCCCAGTGGTGGCCAACCTGCCTGCCGGTGTCTCCTCGACGATCACCTACGCGGCCATGCCCAGGGCGGTCGCGGTGTTCACGTTCGACGCCAAGAAGGCGGCCGCAGCCGCGGCCGCTTCCGGGAAATCGCTGCCCAGGCTTCCTGCCGGCATGGACGGTGCCAAGCTGACCGTGACGGTCGGACCGGCGGTGGTCGAGGTGTTCGGCAACCTGAAGTCGAGCTCGACCACCAGCTCGCAGGAAATCAACCTGCCGCAGCTGATCATCGGCGAGTCGGCGGCGCCGCTGGTGACCTCGACCCAGGTGAGCGCAAAGCAGCTCGAGAACTACATCCTGTCGCTGCCCGGCCTTTCGCCCCAGCTGGCGGCGGCGATCCGCTCCATCGGCGACCCCTCGACCACGCTACCGATCCCGGTGCCGATCGAGTACGCGACCTCGAGCAAGGTGAGCGTGCAGGGCGTCCAGGGAGTCGCGCTCGGCGACAACACCGGCCTCGGCTCGGCGGTGATCTGGATCAAGAACGGCGATGTCTTCGCGGTCGCCGGCCCGCTGAAGCAGTCGGTCGTGCTGACCGTCGCCAACCAGTTGAAGTAGCGCTCGGTATAGCCTGCATGCGTGGCTGAACCGGCGACTGTTTCCACGGCGGCTGCTCCGATAGACGGAGTGGCCGCCGCCGAGTCTCCGGCCATACACACGGTCGACCTTTCGAAGCGATTCGGCAAGACCGTGGCGCTCGCCGGCCTGTCGATGACCGTGCCGCGCGGCGAGATCTTCGGCTTCCTGGGACCCAACGGCGCCGGCAAGACGACATCGGTCAAGCTCCTCCTCGGCCTGCTCCGGCCGACGTCCGGCGAGGCGTGGCTCCTCGGCGAGCGCATCGGCGACCTCGGCACGCGCCGGCGCATCGGCTATCTGCCCGAGCTCTTCCGCTACCAGGCCTGGCTCGACGCACGCGAGGTGCTGGCTTTGCACTGCGAGCTCGCGCCGCTTCCGCGCTCCACGTGGAAAGAGGAGATCAAATCGGCGCTGGACACGGTCGGTCTCTCGGATCGCGCGGACGATCGCGTGAGCACGTACTCGAAAGGCATGCAGCAGCGCCTCGGGCTCGCGGCCGCGCTGCTGGGCAAGCCCGAGCTCGTCTTCCTGGACGAACCCACGTCGGCCCTGGACCCGGTCGGCCGGCATGACGTGCGCGAGATCATCCGCGGCCTCTCCGCCCGCGGCACCGCCGTGTTCCTCAACTCGCATCTGCTCAGCGAGGTCGAGCAGGTGTGCGACCGCGTCGCGGTCGTCGATCACGGCCGCGTGATCGCGTCCGGGACGATGGACGAGCTGCTCAGCGGCACCGCGGTGCGCGTGCGCGTCAGCGGCCTGGACGCGGCGGCGCGCGCCAGGCTCGAGCCGTTCGGCCCGCTGGACGACGAGGGCGAGCACCTGACGTTCACGAAGCTGGACATCGAGCGCGTTCCGGAGCTGGTGTCGACGATCGTCGCGCTTGGCGGCAGGGTGTACGAGGTCCAGCCGCGGCACCAGACGCTCGAGGACCGCTTCCTTCAGCTCCTGCACGAAGACGAGTCATAATGCCTCCCGTTCTCGTTTTTGCTCGCCTCACGGTCCAGGAGGCTTCGCGACGCCGGCTGCTGCTCGCCCTCTTGATCCTCACCCTGCTCGTCGTCGGGTTCTCGGCGTGGGGCTTTAACAAGATCACGACGGTCACGCGAAGCGACGGCACCCCGCTGCCCCCCGAACAGGTGACGCTGATCACGTCGCAGCTCCTGATCGTCGTCACCTTCATGTACAGCGGAGTCCTGGCGCTGAGCGCGGCGGTGGTCGCCGGGCCGCTCATCTCGAGCGAGGTCGAGAGCGGCCTGCTGCTTTCCATGCTCGCCCGACCGGTGCGCCGCAGCGAGGTCGTGATCGGGAAGTGGCTCGGGCTGGCGGTGCTGGTGACCCTTTACGCGGCGGGGTCGGCATACCTGGAATTGACCGCCGTGAACCTGGCCACCGGCTACCTTCCACCACACCCCATCCAGCTCGTGGTCTACGTCGCCGCGGAGGGCCTCGCGCTTCTCTCCCTCGGGCTCGTGCTGTCGACGCGGCTTTCAGGCATCACCGGCGGGGTGATCGCGCTGGTCGCCTGGCTGATGGCCTGGATCGCGGGAGTCGTGGGCGACATCGGCACCGGTCTTCAGAACCCGGCGCTCCAGAACGTCGGCACCATCAGTCATTTGCTTCTGCCTACGGACGGGCTGTGGCGGGGCGCCATCTACGCCATGGAGCCGGATGTGATCCTGACCGCGCTTCGAGCCGCCGGCACGGCGGGCCGCGCCAATCCATTCAGCGCGGTCGACCCACCGCCCGCCGCATTTCTCGCGTGGGTGGTCGTCTGGTTCGGGCTCATGCTGACGCTTAGCATCTGGAGCTTCCGGACCCGCGAGATCTAGGCCGTGTTTTCGGCGCGCTTGGCGCCGGCCGTGCGCCTTCGAGGTTCGGCTAGCGCGTGTTTGGCACCAGCGGTGCGCATCAGGGATACAGACCCCGTTCCCGGGTGGCCCCCGCGACGCGCGCGACCGCGCGGACATAAGCGGCCATCCGCATGTCCAGCTTGAGCTCGAGCCTGGTCTTCAAGACTTCGGAGAACGCGCGCGACATGATCGCTTTGAGCTTCTGGTTGACCTCGTGCTCGGACCAGAAGAACGACTGGAGGTCCTGCACCCACTCGAAGTACGACACGGTGACACCGCCCGCATTCGCGAGGATGTCCGGCACGAGGAAGAGGCCGCGCTCGCGAAAGATGGCGTCCGCCTCTGGTGTCGTCGGACCGTTGGCCCCCTCCACGATCAGCTGCGCCTTCACGTCACGCGCGTTGCGCGACGTGAGCTGGTTGCCGATCGCCGCCGGCACCAGCAAGTCACAGTCGACGGTCAGGACCTCCTGGTTGCCGATCTCCTGCGCACCGGGGAAACCGCGAAGCGTCTTCTCTCGAGCCCGATATTCGAGCACACGCTTGATGGACAGGCCGAGCGGGTTGTAGATGCCGCCGTAGTCCTCGCTGACCGCGACCACCGTGCAGCCCGACTCTTCGAGCAGCCGCGCGCTGATGCTGCCGACGTTGCCGAAGCCCTGCACCGAGACACGCGTCTGGTGAGGCTGACGGCCGAGGTGGTCGAGCGCGGCCATCGCGCAGATGGTCACCCCGCGGCCGGTGGCCTCGATGCGTCCGAGCGACCCGCCGACCTCGACCGGCTTGCCGGTCACGGAGGCGGGAACCGAGTAACCGAGGTGCATGGAAAGCGTGTCCATGATCCAGGCCATCGTCTGCCCGTCGGTATTGACATCGGGGGCCGGGATGTCGCGGTCGGCGCCGATGAGGATCGAGATCTCGGTCGCAAACCTGCGCGTCATGTGCTCCAGCTCGCGCAGGGAAAGCTCTTTGGGGTTGACGATGATGCCGCCCTTGGCGCCGCCGAACGGGATGTTGACGGTCGCGCATTTCCACGTCATCCACATCGCGAGGGCCTTGACCTCGTTCAGGGATACGTCGGGGTGGTAGCGAATGCCGCCTTTCGCGGGGCCGCGGTTGATGTTGTGCTGCACCCGGTAGCCGGTGAACACGCGATGAGTGCGGTCGTCCATCTCAACCGGGAAGTTGCATGTGAACTCGCGCTGCACCTCCCGAAGCACCTCGCGCAGCCAGGGCTCGAGCTTGATGATCTCAGCTGCGGTGTCGAACTGCGACTGCGCAGTGCGCCACTCATCAGCCTCCACGACCGGGTGCAGCTCTGCGGTGCTCACATCAGCACCGATGATCGCGGATATTCCGCCTCGGGATCGCAAATAACGTTGACGCAGGCCGGCAGGCCCGAGGCGAAGGCACGCTCGAGGGCGGGCCGGATCCCCTCAGGGCGCTCGACCATCTCCCCATACCCGCCCAGGGCCTCGACCAGCTTGTCATAGCGCGTTCGCGGACCCAGGTCGGAAGCGATGGCGACGCCGAGCATGCTCCGCATCGGGTGCTTTTCCAGGGCCCAGATGCCGTTGTTGCCGATGACGCACACGACTGGAACGTGATGGCGGACCATCGTGTCGAACTCCATCGCGGAGAAGCCGAAGGCGCCGTCTCCGGAAAGGAGGATCACCTGGCGCTCGGGGTGCGCGAGCTTGGCCGCCATGGCGTAAGCCGGGCCGGAGCCGAGGGCGCCGAACGGACCGGGGTCGATCCACAGGCCCGGCTCGGGACGCTCGATGAGGCGGCCCGCAAACGAAACGAAGTCGCCGCCGTCGCCCACGTAGACCGCGTCGGGATCGGCGAAGCGGTCGACCTCGGCGATCAACCTGGCCGGGTGCACTGGAGATGAGTCCGCCCGCGTCATGGCAACGTCACGGGCACGGGCGGCCCCCTCGGCCTCCCCCAGGCGTGCGAGCCATTGGGGCCGCTCAGGGGTCCCGACCGAAGCCGCCGCCAGCGCGGCCAGCGCGGCCCGCAGGTCGCCGTACAGGCCCGCGGCAGCCGGGCGGTGCTTGCGGTGGTCGTCGACGTCGATGTAAACGATCTTTGCTTCCTCGGCGAAGACCGGCGGCCGGCCGAAGTTGAGCCGGAAGTCGAGGAGCGCGCCGATGACAAGGATGAGGTCGGCCTCGCCCAGGGCCGGGCCGCGCGCGCGAGGAAAGAACAGGGGATGTCCGGGCGGCAGGACCCCGCGCGCCATGCCATTGACGTTGAGCGGCAGGTGCGCGGCCTCGACGAGCCGCCGCAGCTCCGCCTCGGCGTGCGCCCACCAGACGTTGCCGCCGGCGATCACGGCCGGCCGTTCCGCCTCGCGGAGCAGCCGCGCCACGAGCTCGACGGCGTCTGGGTCGGGCAGCGGTCCAGGGTCGGGGGTGAGGTGCTCGGTCGCCTCGGGGACGTCGGCGGCGCCGAAGAAAACGTCGAGCGGAACGTCCATGAACACCGGCCCGGTGCGGCGGCTCAACGCGACCCGCATGCAGTCGGCCGCGGCGCCGTACGCCTCCTCGGCGGACCCCAGCGTCATCGCCTTTTTGGTCAAGCTCTGCACGACCGCGACGTGGTCCATCTCCTGCAGGGAGCCCATGCCCCAACGGGCCTCCGGCGCCCGGCCGCCGATGACGAACACCGGGCTGTCGCCCGACTGCGCCTGCGCGATGGCGGTCACGGAGTTGGTGACGCCAGGACCGGCGGTGACAGATGCGACGCCGACCTCGCGCGTGATCTTGGCCCAGCCCTCGGCGGCGAAGGCGGCCGACTGTTCGTGGCGGACGTCGATGATGCGAATGCCGTGCTCGTGCGCGCCTGTGAGGATGGGCCAGATGTGGCCGCCGTTGAGGGTGAACAAGTGGCTGACGCCGGCGCGCTTCAGTGCGAGCGCGATCAGCTCGCCCGTGTTCGCGGAATCACCCACGGTCCTACTGGGCCATGGCGTAAGGCATGGCCGGTGTGTTGAAGGCGGCGTGCGGAGGGCCCTCGCGCCCGATGAGGATCACGCCTCCCTGCGCCTTCATGGACCTGCCCAGGAAATCGACGGCGCCTTTCGCCACCCCGGCCGGATTCATGCCGTGCTGAAGCTCGATGACCATGAGCCTGGCCAGTCCCAAACGGATGAAGGCTTCGCCATGCCCGGTCCCGCACACCGCTCCGAACAGGTCGTCGGCGTAGATCCCGGCGCCCGGGATCGGCGAGTCGCCGATGCGGCCGGGAAGCTTGCCACTGATGCCGCCCGTCGACACCGCTACCGCGAGTCGCCCCTCCGAGTCGCGGGCGACGGCGCCCACCGTGTCCGCACCAGCCTGCCGAGCCTGGCGCTTGCGATTGTTGATGAAGACGGACGGATCGCACATCTCGACGCCATGTTCGCGAGCGAATCGCGAGGCGCCCGAGCCGGACAGGAGGACATGGCGTCCATCCTGCATCACGGCGACGGCCAGGTCGATGGGGTGGCGAACGTCGCGCAGGCAGGCGACACCGCCCGCGCGCAGTGCCGCGCCCTCCATCACGCCGGCGTCCAGCTCCACGTCGCCGTCGGCGTTGAGGCACGCCCCGACGCCGGCGTTGAGAAGCGGCTCGTCCTCCATGTGGCGAACCGCGGCGACCGCGGCGACGAGCGCACCCTCATCGATCCGGGTCCAGCCCGCCTCCAGCGCGCGCTCCACGGCGGCCTGGCGCAGCGGGCGCTCGGCGGCTGGAACCGGTCCCGCGCCGCCGTGGACTATGAGCGCCGGGGCGGCCAGGGGCTTCTCTTCAGGCCGGCTGGAAAGCGCGGCGGTCGAGCATCCGCCGGTCGGGTACGAACTGGATGCGCCGGCCAGCGGTCGCGCGATCGAGTGACCGCCTCTCGCCAAACCGCCGGTCGGTGTTCGAACGCCTATCTATCGCGCGCCTCTCAGGGCCACGTTCAACCTGGGACTCGCTGAACACCTCACCACCCTCCATCGTGTTTGAATGCGAAGCTCGATGCTATAGCACTCCGCGGTCGAGTGCGCTGAGCTTTTCGTCCAGGCGTCGCTCCGAGCGGCGGCGCTCCAGCTCGTCGCCCGGCCCCATGTCGACGAACCTCGCGTAACGGGCCAGGCGAGGGTGGACCTCGCTGACCCGCCGGAACATCTCCTGGGCGACCCAGCGGTAGTCGGGG
>Ga0070699_100000632_pt1 | contig 33010 bp, 26 predicted proteins | sample KBSK1503metaG_FD_65473 | JGI IMG/M metagenome (GOLD analysis project Ga0070699, IMG submission 65473) | Corn, switchgrass and miscanthus rhizosphere microbial communities from Kellogg Biological Station, Michigan, USA - KBS K1-50-3 metaG | ecosystem: Host-associated > Plants > Roots >...
CGGCTTTGGTAGTACGCGATCTTCAGTAACAACTCCGGACCAAGATAGCCCATGATAACGAGTGGGTAACTCGCCTGTTCCAGATACCAGAACTCTCGGTTCTCCCACTTTCCGCCCAGGGCGCGCAGAGTTGGATTGAGCCGCGCATTCTGAAATGCGAAGAGACTTTCGAACAACGGTGTTCCGCGCGGCACCTCACTCCACGATTGGATATCGAGCAGCGAAGAGTGTTCGTAATCGCGCAGGACTGAATGATGGTTTCTCTGATCTTTAAGCCACGACAGCAGCGGCTGATCTGGAGGCATACGGCTTCTGAATGGCAGCGTGTTGAGCAACAGTCCCACCATCGACGCGATTCCATCGAGAGGTAGACGACGGCACGTGCGCGTAACTCCGAATACGATGTCTTGCTGATTTGAGTAACGCCCGAGCAGCAGTGACCAGGCTCCCTGAACTATCGTGTTGACGGTGAGGCCATGCTCTTTGGCGAAGGCAGCGAGCTTTGCAGTCGTTTCCCTCGATAACCAGATCTCCTGCTCGTGGTAGTCGGGGCCGTCGGTCGCCTTTTTCGAAGTAGGAGTAAAGTCGAGTGAGGTTGGAGCGGTGAAGTCTTTGAGCGACTCCCGCCAGAACGCCTCAGCGTTGGACCAGCTTTGCTGCTGCCACCAGTCTATATAGTTTCTGTAGGGTGGAACCTGTTCAAGTTCCAGCGTCTCGCCATTACAGGAGTGTTCATAGATCGAAAACACTTCTTTCAAAATCCGGCCGAATGCCGGGCCATCGAGAAGCGCATGATGGGCAGTCCAAACCAGTAGATAGTCCGAGTCAGCTAGCTGAAAGAGCGTGAACCGCATCATCGGGGCCTGGTCCATCCTCAGGCCGAGATCGCGATCAAACTGTAGGAACGCTTTGAAGCGGAGGTCCCACTCACTGCTGGTCAGATCTCGACAATCGTGAAACTCAAGACTGATTTTCACGTGAGCATGAACTTCCTGGACGGGCTCTTCGACGTCTTCCCAGCGGAAGCTGGTGCGCAGAATCGGGTGTCGGTCTACAACGCGTTGCCACGCGGCTTCGAATAGCGGGACATCGAGCTCTTCGTGAAGCTCGCAGATTGTCTGCTCGACATCGACTCCGGGAGGATGAGAGAGAGTAGTATAGAGCATCCCCAACTGAAGCGGTGACAGTTGATAGGAATCCTCAATAACACCAAACAATGTGGCGCTCATACGGGCGGGGGCCTCTTAGGGGTTAATAAAATAACGACCCGCCGCCTGAGACAATCATCGCTCAGTGAAGGGCGATAATTGCGCGGCGCGGTGATTGATTAAAAGCGAACTAGTTTGAAGGGGGAGGTTGTCGCCTTCTAACGTCGCCTTCTAAAACTTCCACGTCTGGACACGTAGAAGGTGAATATATTGGTTAAACCGTCGTCGGACGAGTCGCGACTATCTCTGTTATTCGTTCAAGGGAGAGTTGAAATTAGTTGGTTTCTACGGGATCCAATTACGCGTTGCCGAACATCGGGGCCCCTATACTGAGGTTTTTGAAGCAGTCCTTTACTGCATGTTCATGAAAGGCCGACTGCTTCGGATCTTTGGAAGCCGCTAATATTAAATAATGACAAACCAGCCCTTATACAATTTTCTGAAGGGTGCCCCAGAGACTAACGTCGGCAGTCGAGTTAGTCAAGATGTCAATTTGAATTGTTGATTTCGTAAGGTGTTAAGACAATCAGGCAATGATCTTCTGATCGATTACCCAATTGCCGTTGGTTTTTGACAGAAGGATCACGCCGGATTTGGGTCTTGGCTGCGTCTGATTAGCAGCGATTATGTTCGGGGCTTTGGGAGAACAGCCAGCTCTCAATTATCCTGCTTAACAAAGCCGCCTCGTGAGAAAATAGCGACGATGAGCTTCTGGGAATCTCGGCAACAAACCCTCAAAGCAAGACTCTCAGCCGCCGTCGGTGGATTTGATAAGGATGTTCTCGAACGATTCTATTCGCTAACTCCGGATCAGCTAGCTCGAATCTTCAATATCTACTCCGATTCATACGGCGATGGGCCAGCAGAGTACGCCCGCAAGACTTATGTCGAATGGAAACACGGAGCGGTGCGACCCAGTGCCCAAACTATCAATCGCCTGCTTGACAGTCTGCCCCTGGTGCTTGATTTTGAGGGTAAGTGTGACTTGTTGCGAAAGCTCAGAGAACGGCATCGCAAGCCCGAGCATCACGCACTCAAAGTCAAAGCCGACGATTGGCAAGAGCACGTCTTACCACTCGTAAAAGCTGTCATTCAGAAAGCATATCGCGCAAACTTGCCCGAGGCTGTCGAAAGGCGTCTGACCTGGTTAGCCAATGGAGACATGCAAACCGCGCGGGCAATCCTGGCGCACGCACAGGCGTGCGAAGGCGCGGTCGCCGTTAACTTGTTGCAAGCTGAAATGCAGAATATCGAAAACGCGATCGCGAACCTGGATGGCAAAGGGAAAGTTACGCACACGATTCACTTACCTTATGGACACATTCAGTTGAAGATTTCCGGGAGACGACGAATGGATAAAGAGCCAGACAACGGTGCGGAACTCGTGCGCCAAAACGATAACAGCCTGTTTAAGCCGAGGGCTGAGGATATCTTCGAGGATGTGTTCAGCGATCTCGATCAGGAACAGGCCGCACAAGTAAAAGCAAAGGCCGCCGAAGAAGCGATGCGACTGGTCGCCGAAAAGAAGCGCGGCGAAATCAAATACGCAAACGCGTCACGAGATATCGAGAACTTCGTCAACAACGCGGATCTAATGGAGCAGCGCAAGAAAGACTATCAGATGAGCGCGGAATTTGAGGGTGCGTCGGGTGTGACGAAGATACAGGTCGGACGTAACTGGTCCAGGACGCTGTTTGCCGGCGGCGTCGTCGGCATTCTGCTGATACTGATTCTGTTATATGTACTCATGAAGTGAGCCAATGTCGATCTCGAAGGAACAGCTTGCGCAGTACCACGACACCGGGTTTCTGGTGCTCGATGGATTTGCTGAGGCAAGTGCGTGCGATGAGTTACGCGCGCGAGCGGAGCAGTTGGTCCAGGAGTTCGATCCGCGCGAAGTGGTCTCCGTTTTCTCAACCCACGAACAAAACCGACTCACCGATGATTACTTCTTAACTTCCGGAGACAAGATTCGTTTCTTCTTCGAAGAGCATGCGTTCAATGCTGACGGCACGCTCAAGTATGAAAAGGAGAAGTCGATCAATAAGATCGGACATGCACTGCACGATCTCGATCCGGTGTTCGATCGCTTCTCACGCGATCCGAAGGTGAAGGAACTCGCGACGGCGCTCGGGTTCGAAGAGGCGGTGCTGTTGCAGTCGATGTATATCTTCAAACAACCGAACATCGGCGGCGAAGTCACGTGTCATCAGGACAGCACGTTTCTCTACACGGAGCCAATCGATATTGTTGGGCTATGGTTCGCGCTGGAAGATGCGACGATCGAGAATGGATGTTTGTGGGCCATACCGGGTGGGCATCGAAGCGGGTTAAAGTCGCGGTGGGTGCGAAGACCGGAAGGGATGAAGTTTGAGGTGTTTGATGAGGAGCCGTGGCGTGAGGATGAGCTCGTGCCGCTCGAGCTGAAGAAAGGGAGTTTGATCCTGTTGCATGGATTGTTGCCGCATCGCAGCTTTGAGAATCGATCAACGCGTTCGCGCCATGCGTACACGGTGCATCTCAGCCGCGCAGATGCGAGATATCCGAACGATAATTGGCTGCGGCGAGCACTCCCGTTGAGAAGCTTTTGAATAGGAAGATTAGTTTCACGCAAAGGCGCAAAGTTAAGACGCAAAGACGCAAAAAGAGCACGTATTCCTGAGTTCTTCTTTGCGTCTTTGCGTCTTAACTTTGCGCCTTTGCGTGAAACTAATTACTGGGGCGGAGCAGGCCGCGGAAGATCCCTTGCACGCGCACCTGGCTTGCAGGAACTGTAAGCGGTTGCAGTTGTGAGTTCGCCGGTTGCAACTCGATGTTCATGCCGCGGCGATAGAGTCGTTTGAGTGTCGCCTGGTTCTCTTCAATCAACAGCGCCACGACGATCTCACCATCACGAGCATCGGTGCGATTCTCGATCAACGCGATGTCACCATCGCAGATGTGCTCGTCGATCATCGAGTCGCCTTTAACACGCAACGCATAAACGCGATCGGGCTTCACCCGACCGAGCAGGAAGCGCGGTACTGGAATGCGTTCTTCGTAATCGACTACTTCAAGCGGCGCGCCGGCAGCGATTCTTCCGAGCAGCTTAACTTCACATAGCGAGTCGCTGCTCTTGTCTTCCACCTTCACGTTCAACGCAAACGATCCGTCTTCATGCTCACGGACCAACAGACCGCGACGCTCGAGCGCGGCGATATGCTTTGCGATTGTCGCACGTGACTTAACTCCAAACTGCCGTGCGATCTGTGCGTAAGATGGGATGTAACCGTGCCGTTCCTGGAACCGAGTGATGTAATCGAGAATCTCTTTTTGTCGCTGCGTTCGTGGGAGCATTTGTTCAGGAGTTCCCGATTCGTTTCCCGCTTGTAGGTTGAGAGATCAAAATCGACCGCAAGGGTGAGGAAGCATTCTAGGTCGCGCCTGTGAATGCGTCAAGGGTTTGCTGTGATCAATCTGCGGTTAATCTCAGCGAATCGAGTAACGCACCAAAGTGCGCGGAAAGATGCGCACCGACGGCGGCATTTGCTCAAACGTCATCGGCTTCGCGTTGAGCAGCTCGTCGGCTTTCTTTCCGTAGACCGCTTCGTTGAGATCGTTGTCGGGCGTGATGACTGCGCCCTTCAACGCCGCACCGATAAATGCACCTTTGCTGCGTGAGTAAGAGAGAATACCGGCGTCGAGGCGCAGGCTGGTCGAAGCGGCGGCTTCGCGCCCGACTGGACCAGCGGCAACACCTGCTTCGCCGCCGAGCTCAAACTTGTCTTTGAGTAAACCATTGAGACCGCTCTCGTTCATGATGAGCAGCACGTAGTCAGTTTTCTGCGCACCGATCTGAGGTCCAAAACTTCCGCCGCCGAGATTGAAGAATGCCGGCTCACTCCAGCCTCCTTTGACGCGCCGGCTGATCACGCCCTGACCGCCACGTCCACCCACAACAAACGCTGCCTTAATCACTCCCGGGAAGACTGCAATCGCTTCAGCGGTATCGAGTAGTTCCTGTGGGATGGCTTTGTCTTTGACGTTCATGATCTCGGTGAACGTTTTGGCAGCATCACTCGAATGTCGCGCGGCGTCCTGTGTGCGCGACTTCTGAGCCGGAGTGATGAGTGCGGAGAGGAGAAAGATTGCGATTAAAACCGTAAAGAAACAGAGCCGAACAAACGCCATAAAATACATCCTTCGAGCAGAAAAATTTGATTTAAAAGCCCCGTTGAATAGTAACTGTTTGAAACGATGTTAGACAAACTTAATAGGACATTTTCCTCACTTTTTTTCTTGACTTCGAATGCAAGGAAGACTACAGTGCGCGCACTTTCAACTACGTGGTCCATGCACCTGATCCCCCTGGTGCGAGATGGACATAGGTTTCCACTCACAACGATAGCTGCGCCATAACTGCTAACCGAGTTGGTTGGTTTATCTCGACCTGACTCCATTGGCAGTCAAAGCAAAAGCGTTAGTGATCAAGGGGACTAATTTTCTGCACGCTTTATCTCACGCAGCCATTACCTGACCAAAAACGCCGGTCAGTAGTGTGCTTCGGCGATAGTAACCAAAGACATCGATCCTTGCGGCATTGAAAATGTGCCGAGAGGTTCAGTCACATCAATCACATGTGAGCAACGCGCCTGGGCCGCGCATTATCCTCAGGCGCTATAGGAGGAGTTCCAGATGGCGTACATCTCCAAGCGGAATAGACAAAAAGAGAAGGACAGGCAGATCGCGGCGAACAACCGCCGCGAATTGATCGCCGCCGGATTCAAACGACGCGATCTGCTCAAAATGGGATTACTTACCAGTGCCGGTATGCTGATTCCCCAAAAAGGCTTAAGTGCACATCCAATCACCAGTGCGGGTTTGGCGTTTGACGATCCAGTCAGCCCGCCCACCACTCCATTTGCACAAAATATGCCCCGGCTACAAGTACTTCAGCCTGTGGCGGCACTCAATCCGGCGCCTACAATCGCGCCGAACACCGCGGCCGGCGAGGGACGCACTGTTTCTCACCAGGCATTCGCTCAATTTCCACCGCAAAGATTCTATGAAATATCGCAACAGCAGGCCCTCGTTACCATGGCAGCTAATAATGAACTGCCTGCACAAACGATCTGGGGCTTTAATGGCATAACGCCTGGCCCGATGATCGTTGAGCGATACGGCGTGCTTGGTAGTCCCGGTAATGGCTCAGTGCTTGTCCGGCAACGAAACAATCTACCTTCTAATAATGGTGGCTTTGGACTACCGTCGGTTACAACGCACTTGCACAATGGGCATACGCCGCTGGAAAGCGACGGCTTCCCTTGTTTCTTCTTCGCTCAAGGCCAGTTCTACGATTATCACTATCCAAACGTCCTGGCCGGAATTAATTCCACGCACCCCGGCACCGGTGATATCAAAGAGGCAATGGCCTCGCTCTGGTATCACGACCACCGTATCGATCACACGGCCGAGAATACCTACAAAGGTCTCGCCGGAACCTACATTCTGTTCAATGAGTTCGACACTGGTAATGAAAACACGGGCTTCCGTTTACCGAGCTTCGGTGACGGACAAAACCCGCTGACCAGTTTCGATATCTACATGGTTTTCAACGACAAGGTCTTTGACGAGCAGACCGGCCTGCTGGCGTTCGATCTGTTTAATACCGACGGCATTCTCGGTGACAAATTCCTTGTCAACGGCAAGATAAACCCTGTGTTGCACGTAAGTCCGCGGCGCTATCGCTTCCGCTGGCTGAACACGGGACCGTCGCGCTTCTACCAGATGTTTGTGTTGGGACCAAACAACACCACTAAATCGTTCTGGCAGATCTCGACCGACGGTAACCTGCTGCAGAAGCCCGTACAGGTAACCAGTTCGAGGTTCGCGGTGGCGGAGCGCGTCGATGTAATCGTCGACTTCACCGGTCAGGCCGGCAAGACCTTCTATCTGGAAAACCGTCTCGAACAACAAGATGGGCGCGGCCCAACTGGAAATGTGCTGGGGGCGGGCCAGGGAACGAAGATCCTCCAGATCGTCGTCGACGGTCCGGTCGTGGCTGACAACAGCATCGATCCGGCGACAATTCCGGCGAATCAGGCCGTTTACTTCTACGGCTTCCCGAACACCAACGACGCGCCGCGCATCACTCGTACTTTCCGATTCGAGCGAGGCAACGGCCAGTGGCAGGTCAACGGGCAGCTCGTGGGTGACTGTAACAACATCCGCTTTGCAATCAAACGCAACTCGGTGGAGAAGTGGATCTTCCAGAACAACTCCGGTGGCTGGCAGCATCCCATCCACATGCACTTCGAGGAGTTCCAGACACTTTCGATCAACGGAAATCCTCCGGCAACTACTGGAATCATTCAGAAGGGCCGCAAGGACGTTTTCAGGTTGGAGCACAACATGGAAACACAGGTCTACTTCCGTTTCCGTGACTTCGTCGGAAAGTTCCCACTGCACTGTCACAACGTGGTTCACGAAGACCACGCCATGATGGTGCTGGGCATGATCGACGATGTCGGCGACAACAAGACGCAACCGTAGCCGCCGTCGTGTGGTATCCCGCGTGCTGAGCACGGCGGGAAACCTGGACTCAGAACCTGAAGAAAGGAATTGCTATGACGGATTTGAGACGCAGAAGTTTGATAGCAGCGTTAGGTGCGGCTCCGCTTGCTGTTCCGCTACTAACTCATGCCCAAACGATCGAGGTAAACTCGAAATTCAAACAGATATCTTCGCGTGAGCGGATCAGGGATCGATACTTTCCGGATCTCGTATTGACCAATCAGGATGGACAAAAACTGAAGTTCTACAACGATCTGGTCAAAGACAAGCTCGTGATCTTCAACTTCTTCTACGCGAAGTGTGAAGGCATTTGCTCGCCGATCTCCAGGAACCTTGCGCAACTGCAGCGGGTGCTCGGCAATCGCGTCGGCAAAGATATCTTCATATATTCGTTTACCCTAAAACCTAAAGAGGACAACCCAACGGCTCTGAAGCACTATGCCGAAATGCATAAAGCCAAGCCGGGCTGGTTGTTCCTGACCGGAGCGCCGGACGACATGGAGTTGCTAAGACGCAAGCTCGGTTTTGTCGATCCGGATCCGGAAGTGGACAAAGACCTCAGCAACCACATCGGGGTGCTCAAATATGGCAACGAACCGCTTGAACGCTGGGGCGGTTGCCCGGGAATGTCTTCGCCCGAGTGGATTGCGGAAATGCTAAGCTGGGTGGATTGGCCAAAAGATTCCGCTCACATGAAAGCGAATGGAGGTGGCCTATGATTTTTAGATCAAGAGTTTTCAGCCTGGCAGTGTTGCTGGCAATTGCCGCAATCACACCCGGCGTGTTGCAAGCGCAGACGGCGCAACCGATGAGCGAAACTGCGCTGGGCGGAGGGACCGGCGGAGCCAAGACTGGCGGCACTGCAACCATAGTTGACGGCGGTGCTGTGGACCCCAGCATTGCTCCTGCTCCAGACGCGCTTGCGGGACCAGAAGCCGCGACGTTTGACGGCACCTACATCTGGGTCGCAACTCAATTTACTGATTCAGTGACCCGCGTACGCGCGAGTGACGGAACCGTTGCCGGAACATTTACCGTCGGCAAACGACCGGTGGCCCTGCTTTACGCCGGCGGGTATGTGTGGGTCGCGAATCTTTTGAGTGACAACGTCATGAAGATTAATCCTGCAACCGGCGCGATCGCCGCTACTTACACTACCGGCGATGGACCCGGAGGATTCGCCTTCGACGGAACCAACATGTGGGTCGCGAACCGGGAGAGCAACAACGTTACTAAACTAGCTGCCGGTACAGGCGCTACTCTGGGGACGTTTGCAGTTGGGAAGCGGCCGATGGGTTTGGCATTCGGCGGCAACGCCATCTTTGTGGCTAACAACTTCAGCAACACAGTTACCAAGTTGAGCCTCGCGGGAGCGGTGTTGGGGACTTACGCGGTCGGCAAAGGGCCCTTCGGCGTTGCCGCTCAAGGCACGAACGTTTGGGTCTCAAACTATTTCGGACAAAGCGTTACCAAGCTGCGAGCGGCTGATGGGGTTAATCTCGGCACGTTCAAAGTCGGTGATGGGGCCTCCGGGATGCTGTTTGACGGCACAAACCTCTGGGTCGCCTGCAATGGTGATAACGTCGTAGTGAAGGTCGCTCCTACAACCGGCGAAATCATCACAACCTATGCAACCGGCAGAGGTCCTTTCACGGTTGCGTACGATGGCAATAAGGTCTGGGTGCCGAACTCCGGAACCAATTCAGTTTCGTCAACGGCAGCCAACTAATTATTTGCGTATAGACTGACGCCGACTCGCGCGGTTCTCATTCGCGTGAGCCGGCGTTCGTTCTGTGGCGTCCCGCCCCGAATGTAAACGTCCATTTCAAAGTAGTCACAAATTTATGTTCGGGTTGACAACTTTTTATCCACTGTAGTAAAAAGTCGCGACCTTCGAATCGAGCCCCTCCCAAACGAGTTCCTTCCGAAGGTTCATCGCACCTCGCAAATGCGATCCAAATTTATTTGCCCGACTCAGTTTGGCCCCAAGTGTTAGTTCCGCCCAGGCCCGATACCCTCACGGTTATTCAATCGAAGTTTATGGTGAATGAGAGTCTTCGGATACTCGTCATCATTGAGAATCGACTTGCGTAAAAACATCTCCCCAGGGTGCTGGCTTGGATAAAAGAGTAGAAAAAATCATTCAGATGATGCGCGAAGATGTTCGCGGTGAACTGTCTCTCGGCGAGTTCGCGCAGTCCGTTAATCTTTCTGTCTGGCGTCTCTGTCACATCTTCAAATCCGATGTGGGCATGCCTCCGATTCGTTATCTGAGATTGCTGAGGATGGAACGCGCCAAGGGCCTGCTGGAGTCGAGTTTTCTGAGCGTCAAAGAGATCGCGTTCCAGGTTGGTTTGAACGACGAGAGTCATTTCGTACGTGATTTCAAATCGACGTATGGCTACTCGCCGGCGCTGTATCGCTCGCGTTTCAGAAGCAACGGCGCCGAAGACGATCACAAAGGAAATGGTAACGGGAACGGGAAGCTCGAAGGCGAACCGGGTAAGCTCCGGCAACAGCTCGTGCGTGCAGCGAAACAATCAGTGCTGCCTTCCTTACATCTCGTGATCTATATGTTCTCGTATTTGAATGGACGAGACTGGTCCATCTTTTAAAAGGCGCAAATTCAGGCGAAAGCAAAATCCGCTAACGAACAACAAAATACGCCAAGCAAGAAGTCTTGTAAGTAAAAAATTCAGATCGTAATCTTTCGCACGAATCAGCGCACAAGTGAATTTTTCACCATCAACAGTTTTTCGTGTTGTCAAAAACGTTACTCAACTGGTTTCAGCAGAAGCCCTCGCCTTTCAAACTGATCCGCCTTTGTCGGGAAGTTAGATCAGGATTCGGGAGCTACATAGCTACTTAGCGATTACTCTTCGAGTAGGGTCAAAACCACCAGCAAGGCATTTTAGATTGAGGCCAAACCCAAACGGCTGAAAGGAGATTTCTATGCCTAAAAAGAAGGCAAACAACCGGCCGGAAATCGAAGCAACAACTGAAGGCACAGTTAGTAGAAGAACTGTCCTCAAGATAGGAGCAGCAGCGGGGGCTGCCGGTGTTTTGGCCCCATCGATGTTGACTTCTACCGAGGCTCTAGGCTTTCAGGCGATTACCGAACCGGTGACTTGCGCTAATGGACAACCAAGTCCACCACATCATCCCTTTGTGGATGATTTCACAGCTCCGTTTCCTGCGGATGACCATCCGCTGAACCCGCAACCAACTGAGTTTCCTAATCTGGGAGCAGGTGAATTTGATCGAGCGCCGCATCCGCGCTGGGCTCAGTTCGCGCCGGCTCATTTCACATACGACCTCGCAGCCCAGGCTGGCCTACATCAGTTCCATTCGGACTTCGGGCAAACATACATCTGGGGCTTCAACGGTCAGTTTCCAGGCCCAACAATCTTCGGAAGATACGGCAAATCCGGGGTCGTCCGCTTCAGAAACAACTTACCGGCAACCACCACAACGTTCGGCAGGAATGAGATCACGATCCACCTGCACAATGGGCACCATGGCTCAGAGAGCGATGGTTTCGCGGGGGATTTCTTCCCAATTAATTTCTGGAAGGACAATCTTTACCCGAATGTCTACGCCGGTATCGACGCTTTTGGCGGGAACCCGGGTGGTGACGGGGTCGGCGATCCAAAGGAGAAGATGGGGTCTTTTTGGTACCACGACCACCGTGCGGAGTTCACGCTCAATAACAACGTTTTGGGCCTGAACGGCATGTACATCGTCTATGACTCGACAGACCCGGGCCATGAAGTCCCGAGCGCTGGTTCGCTCCAGTTGCCGGGCTATTATGGTGTCACCGACTTTCCTTTGGAGCTCGTCGACCACAGGTTCTGTGCAACCGCAGGCGGACGCACTGAACTGGTCAATGCGGCCGGCGGCGACAAGTTCATCGTCAACGGAAAGATTCAGCCGAAGCTGACTGTCAGGCGGCGTAAGTATCGGTTCCGCATTCTCAACACCGGACCGACGCAGACTTACGACCTTACCTTGATCAAACCCGATGGCTCAGTCGGAACGATGACTGTGATCGCAACCGACGCGAACTTCCTCGAGCATCCGCTACCTGTGGACGCGGGCGCTAATGCCGGCAACAGCAACAGCACGACGGCCCCAATCGTTCCGGGCGCAATCCGAGTGAGCGTGGCTGAGCGCTTCGACGTCATCATCGACTTCGCAGAGTTTTCGGCCGGCTCCAAGCTGTATCTCAGAGAGAATCGGACGATGTTTGTCGGCAACCCGTCACCGGATCCGCTGCCACCAGGATTGGCCATCGGAAACGTTCTGATGCAGTTCAACGTGGTAAACAGAGAACCGTGGTTCCCGGCCGACACGCCGGCGATTCCAGCGACCCTCTGCACGTATCCGACGATGCCGGCGACCGACAATACCTGGGAGTGGCAGTTCGTGCTCGTAGGTGGCCGGTTCAGAGTCAAGAGACCATTCGACACTGTCGGATGCGTATTCGATCCGGACCACTCGGCTCACTGTATGCTCCAGGGAACTACTGAAGAGTGGCTCCTGAATAACAACATCGCCTCCGGCTGGACCCACCCGGTACACATTCACTTCGAAGAGGGCCGTACTTTGCAACGATTCGTAAATGGTGTGCCGGTTCCCGTCCCGCCGCTACATTCCGGCAGAAAGGACGTCTATCGACTGGAGGCCGGCCAAGGTGCGTTGATCAAGATGCAGTTCAGAGACTACAGCGGCAGATATCTTATCCACTGCCACAACATGGCACACGAGGATAATTTCATGATGGTCCGCTGGGACATCGTTCCCGACCAGGCTGCACTGGATGCGTGCATCGCTGATCAGCAAGTCTGTGAACTCGAAATGAAAGCCAAGGAAAGCTTTCGTGAGGAGGTGGCGTAATGGACCGAAGAGAGCTGTTAAGCAAAGCATTTGAACCGCATCCGGCATCGCCCGGCGCTACGCGGTATACAAACGCCGTGCTCCGAAACCAAAACAACGAAGCGGTCAAGTTCTATGACGATCTGATCCGCGGTAAGCAGTGCGTGGTCAATTTCATGTACGCTGAATGTCACGGCTCATGTCCAGCGGTGACTCAGACCTTGAAAACGATCTACCGCGAGCTGAAAGATCGCATGGGCAACAACCTCTTCTTTTACTCAATCACGACCAAGCCCGAGGAAGACACGCCGGCCGCTCTGAAACATTATGCGGAAACGCGTAATGTGGATCTGCCGGGATGGCAATTCCTGACCGGGGAGCCCTACGACATCGAGACGATACGCTTCAGGCTGTTTGGCATGGACCATCCGGGTTTTGACGATGATCTAACCCTGCACAGCAGCTACCTGCGTGTTATCAACGATGCCCGAAATTCCTGGGGCATGGCCCAGGCGTTTGCCAGCAATCGGAACATCCTGAGACGTATTGCCTGGCAGGACCCGCCGAAGTCATACGCGCAAAATGTCGTCGAAAGTCGCGCTCGGCAAGTCCTTATTGAGCAGGAAGTCAAGAAGTACGGCTATCGCCGAGACGTTATGTCGTAGTCGTTAGAAGTCTTCTGCGACACGTCCAGGCCGCATCACAACCGGGAATAGGAGCTGCTCGCGCGGCTTCTATTCCCGGCCCAACCCAAACCATCGGGGTGAATACAATGAAACTAACCGCCATAATATCGCTACTGGCTCTAATGTTTCTGGGCGGAACCGTAACGGCCTTAGCCCAATCGGAAAATACCTATCCAGCCGCCCAGCAACAACAACCTCAAAGACCCGCACCAAGACCAACTCCTGCGGGGGAACCGGCTTTTGGCCGTGACAAGAAGAAGTGTCCTTGCAATATCGTCGGAACCTGGAAAGCGCAAATCTCGAAAACTGACGCGCGTCTTTACGAGTTCGACGGTGAAGGCGTGGTCAAGGTGCTGACCGTTGCCGGCGACGCCAAACCTCGTGAGATCGCGACGGCAAAGTACGAATTCGTTGAGGAAGCGCTCCCGATGGATGCTCCTCCCGATCAGAAGCCTCCCGACAAACAGATCGCTTTCACTGCGACCGGTAAGAACCGAATTTTTGGCCGGACCAACGCAACCATGAAAGTGGTCAGTTACGACGATTCATCCCTTACCTGCGAGATACCCGGCGTTGCCGGCCCAGTCAGGTGGACCAGAGTAGATCCGGACCGTTACTTCATCATACTTGTCGCCCGTCAGAATGAGTTTTACGACCACAGTGGGTCAGCGTTTCCCCTCGTGGTTAAGTTGGCCGGTGGCGTTCCGCAAATCGACGCGGCGGGCACTTATTCCGACCATGGCACCTCCGCTTTTGGCACGGTACCCGTCGAGGTCTACAAAGACTACCTGAGAGAAGCGCGCAGCGACGCGGAAGTTATTCTGCGGCTTGAAATCAATTCTCAGCAGTATCGAAGGGTTTCGAAGATTGTGCAGGATTGGCAGCGACGCGCACGCGAAAACGCTCTCTTGTACCGGCCTCCAGACGGACTTCTTTCTCTCAACAACGTGGTGCTCATAAGGGCGGTCACCGACACGCTGAACCTTTGCCAGAATGATTTCGATCTTTACAAGCTCGATTACACCTATCCGAAGGACTGGATTGCCGACACGTACAGCCCTGAATTCGTTCCGTTCTTCTTCTTCAAAGAGTTGCGACGACGGAATGAAGCGCGACACATCGAGTACAAGAAGTTTCAGGAGCTCGTGCCGCTCCCTAACCTGGCGAGCCGGTAGGAAAAGGTCAGATAGGTCATAGAAGACCTTTGGGTTGAAATAAGTGGTCATGAAAAAGATTCTTGTCAGTATCGTTCTGCTGTTGGCCGGTTTTGGTGGCCCACAGTTGCTGCGCGCGCAAACGCCCGCGATGCCTGATGACAAACAGGCGGTGCAACCAAAGCGGCGTGGTGGAATTTTCACTATATACGCCATGGATCCATTGGCCCGTACACTCTGTTTTACCGACGGGAAAGAAGGGATGGCGTTTGTAAGCAACAAATGGGAAAACCGTTGCAGCGATCTGAGCTACACGCTCGCCGGTGGCGGCAGCCTGGTTACCGGCATTGAGCTCAATCGCCAAGCCGCTATCGTCGATCTCGGCACCGCCAACGACCTGCGCGGACAATATGGCTATGAGGATGCAGAGAATGGCGGAGTTGGTTTTGCTTCCTTGCGTCTTGAAGGCGACAAAGTAACCATCCTTCAGGACGACAACGGCAAGTTCAAGGCCTCGTGGCAAACACTCAAAGAGGGCTCGAAACTTTTCACCGAGATCAAATCGTCCGCCAATGCACCGATCCAGTTGGGCCATATTTACCTCGTGCGGATCGTTGATTCGAAGGACAAGAGTTTTCAACAGATCGTCAAGGTCATGGTTATTGCATATCGTCCTGAGGAAGCGGTGACGGTGCGATGGGAATTGCTCTAATTAACATGCCCACGCGCAGCGTTTGCCGCCGGCAAAAACTAAACTAGCGCTTCCTGTTAACGGAAGCAGGATACGGAACTTCCATCCCTGAAGGAGAACAGGCATGAACTCAGATATTCAACAGACACAGGAATCACTAGCACTCGACGCCACCGGTAGCAACAACTTCAATACGACTACCAGCTATTCGACAGGCACAGTCTGTCAGTTTAGCGGGACTTACGTTGCCCGCAACAAGTACATGGACATCGTTGGCCTGTATGCGAAGGGCGATATTTTCCGGGTTGGTCCTGATGGCAAGAAGACCACCTGGTCCGCTCTGACGTCAACTCTGTCGACGAACGATGGCGGCGGGTTCGATTCGGTCAAAGTGGTCGCCGGCTCGGCCTAACTGAAAGCGTAGATCCACCTACCAATGGCGGGTACTATCAAGCAATCTTCCTGCTTGCGTCAGATGAGGACGTGAGCAGGAAGAGCTCGTTTCAAGGTGCAAGGGGTGAAATGAAATTTCTACGTTTACTGGTCCCGTCGTTGCTCGTGGTTGGATTGATTCCCTGTGCTGCACCGGTGTATTCTGTGGGCGCCGTCACAGCAGCGCAGCAGGAACGTTCGGCCCACTCTAATAAACCTGCCAGGTTCCAGTACGTCTGCCCCATGCACGAGGACGTGACCTCGAAAAAACCCGGTCTCTGTCCGAAGTGCAAAATGAAATTGGTCAGAAAAGCTGCGCCTCCAAAGCCAAGCCGGCAGTAGGTAAATTGCAATGGCCCCGAAGAAGTTCATCAATCACAAACAGCTCTCGCGAGCCGCGTTGTGCCTGCTGTGCTTCGTTGTAGCTCTTTCGTTTGTTACGCCGCTGTTGCCGATCGCCAACGCATCGTCCGACACGATGCCGTGTTGCGCCGGCAAGGCCGGTCACTGTGATTCGGGTATCGCGCCGAAACAGGTTCCTCCACCTACCTCGGAACCAATGTGCGGCCTGAAGGGAGCGACGATGGACGACGATGGGATCACCATCGTCGCTGAGCCCGTTCACACCAACCCTCAACACTCACACAGCCGTGCTGCTGAAAACTCCTCATCATCTCCTGCTGCTGATTCCGCTTCGTTAAGCCAGCCGTGTCACATGGACTGTGGTGCCTGTGCCGCTGCTTCGTCTCGACAACAGAAGCGTGAACGTGGCGTGGTCCAGCCAAGCGCTGAGCGGACTGCGTCGCCGGCGTCGCTGCTGCAATTCGAGACTAAACCGCTTTTCTTTTCATCGAACGAAGACTGGAAACAAACCAGTCCGCGTGGCCCACCGGCCATTATCTAGCTTCTCATTAAAAGTGTGACGCACGCCTCTTTGTAGGGGTGGCACTCCGTGGCCACCCCACGGAGGCGAGCCACTGATTTCGAGATAACTGGATTATTGCGCGAGCAGGGCTGGCCACGGAGTGCCACCCGTACAAAACGCTCCTGGAGTAAGTTCGATGAGGCTCCATATCTATCTTTCCTGCATCTGCCTGATACTGCTGCTCAGCGGTGCCGCACGTGCGCAGCACAACGTCACGTCAGCAACGCTCAGCGGTCGCATCGAGGACGCGAGCGGTGCGGTCGTAAGCGGCGCTAACGTCATCGCCACGCACCACGAAACCAATCAACAACTGTCAACCAGCAGCGACTACGAAGGTCGCTATCGATTCCCTTACCTGCGCATCGGCGATTACGATCTGAAAATCGATGCCAATGGCTTCGCCACTGTCACTAAACAGTTGACGGTGTCAGTGGGTCAGGCAATCGATCTTCCGATCAAACTCGACGTCGCCGGTATTGCGGCCGCCGTGACTGTCGGATCCGACACACCGATCGTCGAAACCGTGCGCACGCAAATTACCGAGACGATCCGGCCCAGGGAGATCAACGAACTGCCTCTGAATGGTCGCAACTATCTCGATCTCGCTTTGCTGATTCCCGGAGTGTCGCCGACAAACACCGGCAGCAACCAGCGTTTCGCCGAAACCTCGGCCGTGCCCGGCCAGGGTATTTCCATCGCCGGCCAGCGCAATCTTTACAACAGCTTCATCGTGGACGGCGTCTCAGCCAATGATGACGCAGCCGATCTGACCGGCACGTACTACAGCGAGGAGGTTATCGATCAGTTTCAGGTTGTGACTTCCGGAGGCATCGCTGAGTTTGGGCGCGCTTCGGGTGGCGTGGTCAATATTCTGACACGATCAGGCACGAACGACTGGCGTGGCGGTCTCTACGGTTTTTTACGCAACCAGCGTTTCGACGCTCGCAATCCACTCGCTCCAACGAAGGATCTGCTGACGCAGGCGCAATACGGCTTCACACTCGGTGGTCCACTGCGCCGCGAGCGCACGTTCTTCTTCACTAATTTCGAACAGACGCGTCGCAATTATTCCGCGGTGCTGACGATTGCGCCGGCCGCAGTGACCACCATTAACAATCGCCTGCGCGCAGTTAATTACACCGCTCCACTCGTGAACACCGGCGTGGTTCCGGCCAGCTTCGATACCACCAACTTCTTTACGCGTATCGATCACAGCATCAACAAACGCAATCAGCTCAGCGGGCGCTACAGTCTCTATCACATCGACGCCGTCAATTCGCGCAACGTCGGCGGGTTGAACGCCGTCAGCCGCGGCACGGGGTTAAGTGATACCGATCAAACTGTCGTGGTGAGCAACGTCACGACCTTCAGCACGCGCACCTTGAACGAAGCGCGCTTTCAGTTCACTAACAGCAAACTGGACGCACCGGTCAACGATGAAGTTGGACCAGCGGTGAACATTGCGGGCGTGGCAAATTTTGGTACCGCAACATTTTCGCCGCTTGCGCGCGATATCAATCTGTACGAACTGGTTGACAACGTCTCGACACAGCGCGGCGATCACGCGCTGAAATTCGGTGGCGACGTGCTCTACAATCGCGTCAATATCGTCTTCCCCGGCGCGGTGCAGGGTGTTTACTCCTTCAGCTCGCTGAACAACTTCCTGACTGGAAACTATCTCAACTACCAGCAGGCGTTCGGCGTGCCGAGCCAGGTTCAGTCGAATCCAAATTTTGGCGTGTTTGCTCAGGATGAGTGGCGCGTGAGCTCGAGACTGACGCTCAATGCGGGCTTGCGCTACGACGTGCAGTTTCTGCCTGATCCGATCCAGGCCGACACTAACAACTTCGCGCCACGCGTGGGTCTTGTCTACGCGTTCGGTGATCGCAAGACAGTCGTGCGCGCCAGCGCTGGTCTCTATTACGACCGCATTCCGCTGCGTGCGACATCGAATGCGCTGCAACGCGATGGTTCGAAGTTTATCGTCGTGCAGTTATCACCAACCCAACCTGGCGCTCCGGTGTTTCCCAACGCGTTGGCCCTGCAACCCGCAACTCTCCCGACGAAGCCAAACATCACTCGCATCGATCCGAACATTGATACGAGTTACAGCGAACAGGCAAACCTGCAAATTGAACGCGAACTGCCGGGCAACGCAGTCGTATCCATCGGGTACCTGCACCTCCGCGGCTATCACGTGATCCTTTCGCGCAACGTAAACGTGCCCACTGTTCCCGCTGCGGCAGGCGTACCAAATCTTGGGCGGCCGGATCCGAACTGGGGCAACATTTCGCGGTTCGAGGGTTCGGGCAATTCTTACTACGACGGCATGGTCGTCTCTTTCAACAAACGCGCGGCGCGCTGGGCCAACGTGCGTGTCTCATACACGTTTTCGAAAGCGATCGACGACGCCGGCAACTTCTTCTTCTCGAGCGTGCAGAATAATTTCAACATCCGCGACGACCGCGGACTTTCGGATAACGATCAGCGCCATCGACTCGTTGTGAGCGGTTCGCTCGAAGCGCCGTCACCAGCCAAGGGCCACGGTTTGCAACACGCGCTGCGTGGGTTCCAGTTCGGATACATTTTCACTTACGCGTCGCGACTGCCGTTCAATGTGTTGCTCGGAAGTGATCGCAACTTCGACACGAACAACAACGACCGGCCGCCTGGTGTGGGACGAAATACTGGTCGCGGGTTTAACTTCGCATCGCTCGACCTGCGTGTGAGCCGCCGGTTCCGGTTGACGGAACGAGTTGACTTGCAACTGCTGGCCGAAGGCTTCAACATGCTGAATCGCGCGAACTATGGCATTCCAAACAATACCTTTGGCTCCGGCGTGGCGCCGTTGCCGGCGTTTGGACGTCCCACGTCGGCTTCCGATCCGCGGCAGTTTCAGTTTGGGATGAAGGTCACTTTTTAAAGCGTGAGATGGTTTCACGCAAAGGCGCAAAGAGAAGACGCAAAGGCGCAAAGAAAATTCTACAAACCACGCTTGCGCCTTTGCGTCTTCTCTTTGCGCCTTTGCGTGAAACCCGCTAACGAGTTATGCAAATGAAACGACTGTTAATACTGTTAACTGCGCTGCTCCTGCTCGCCGGTTGTAAACACCAAACCACCAGTCCGGGCGCGGAAACCAATAATCTTCAACCCGTGCAGCTCTCCGTCTCAGGCGTCGACGCTGCGGAACCGGCCACAGCCTCAGCACCCGATGGGACCTTCTACGTCGCGTGGGTCAATCACGACGCGAAGCAGGCTGACGTGATGCTGGCCCATTTCAACAGCGACGGCGAGCCGCAAGGCTCCGCCATGCGCGTTAATCGCCTGCCCGGACTCGCAACTGCATGGCGCGGCGATCAACCAAGCCTCGCCGTCGCACCCGATGGCGCGGTGTACGTGTTATGGACCGCACGTGTCGACGCCAACGACAAGCACGGCACTGACGTGTACCTGTCAGTCTCTAACGATCGCGGGCAAAGCTTTGCAAGCGAAGTAAAGGTAAACGACGACAAGGACCCAAACGCGCACGGCATGCACTCGCTAGCGATCGCGAAAGACGGACGCATTTATGCTGCCTGGCTCGACGAGCGCAACGTCCACCAACCGATGCCGTCGACAAAAGCCGAAGGCCATCACATGGAAAGCAACCGCGACTTTTACCTGAGCTACTCGACGGATGGCGGCCACACTTTTTCCGCCAATCGAAAAGTCGCAACGGAGGCCTGTCCGTGTTGCAAGACAGCGCTGACAGTGGCTGCGGATGGAACGTTATACGCCGGCTGGCGCCAGGTGTTGTCGGGAAGTTTTCGTCACATCGCCGTCGCGTCTTCCGCTGATGGTGGAACGACGTTCTCGCAGCCCGTTATCGTCAGCGACGATCACTGGGTGCTTCAGGGCTGCCCGGTATCTGGTCCATCACTGTCGGTCGATCGCGTGTCGGGGAATTTGAAAGTGGTGTGGTATGCAGCCGGCGAAGGAAATGCGCCTGGGGTTTACTTCGCGGAATCGAACGATAAAGGCCGCAGCTTCTCGCCGCGTCAATTGCTGTCGCAGGAGACAGTGCGCGGCACTCCGGCGCTGACCGCTAGTCAGAACAATATGATTGCCATCTGGCAGGGCGCCGATCGTGTAGAAACCAAAATGCGAGAGCTCGGCAACGCGGCGTCACCGCTGAGCGTAGCGGCGAACGCTGAATTACCGACAGCAACTTACGCCAACGACAAGCTGTACGTCGCTTACATCACGACCGATAAAAACAGGCGCAGTATCTGGCTGCAACGCGCTGCTCAGATGCCGGCCGAACCCGCGTCCGCCGCGCAGTCAAATTCGTATCATGGTGTCGGCGTGGTAAAGAGTTTGAATCCGAAGACGCCGGCTATCGAAATCGATCATGGAGACATCGAGGGACTCATGCCGGCAATGCAAATGGAATTTCCGGTGACAGACGCCGGCATGTTGAACGGCATCGCCGTCAACGACCAAATCGACTTCACCATTGAAAACAACGCTGGTGACATGAGGGTCACCGCGATCAAGAAGAAGTAGCCACAAAAAGGCACATAAGGAACACATAAGGCACAAAATATTTCTTTGAGCAGGAGACGCTCATTAAGTGTTTTGTGCCTTATGTGTTCCTTATGTGCCTTTTTGTGGCCAACTTTTACTGCTTCTGCAAACTCGCTAAAGCCGCCAGCACTTCGTCGCTGTGTCCGCCGACTTTTACGCTCGGAAACACCTTCGCGACCTTGCCCTGCGGATCAATGATGAAGGTATTGCGCGCGGAAAGTTTCGCGCCGTTGTACTCCATCACTGAACCGTATTGCTCCGACACCTTCGCCTCAGAATCAGAGAGCAGTTTGAAATTCAAGCCTTCCTTCGCGCAGAACTCCTTGTGCGATTCCGCCGTGTCGACACTGACGCCGAGAATCACTGCGTTCGCCGCATCGTACTTCGCGAGATCGCGTTGGAAGTTATGAGCTTCAAGCGTGCAGCCGCTGGTGAAATCCTTCGGATAGAAATAGAGCACCACCCACTTGCCTTTGAAGTCGCCCAGACTCACCTGCTTGCCTTCATTGGTAGTGAGATTGAAAGTGGGCGCCACCGCGCCCACTTCGGGCAATCCACTGATCGCGCTGGCACGGTTGCAAGCCAGCACGGCTACGATTGCGAACACGAAAAGAAAAACATACTTACTCATTACAATCCTCCATACTTTATTGTGAATACTGCGCCACGATCGTCTCGCGGATTTGCGCCGGCGTCAGCTTTTGTTCCTTCTCCAGTTTCAACGCCAGCAACGCTTCGTTAACACAAACTGCACAATGCGACGCGTGATCGTCTTCGAAACAACTGTAGAGACTCTTGTGGCCGAAACCACGGTCGCAGTGGCAGTAACACGGCAACTGCGCGATCGTCACCGGTATCTCGCGCACTGCCCGATACGCATCGCGCGCAAGTCCCGTAAATTTCTCCGGCTCTAGCGTTGGTCCAAGCGCCGACTTGCTCGGCGCGACCGCCAGATAGGCAGGCACGGTTTGTGCTCCGGACGCCGCCGGCTCCGTTGCATGCTGATGCGCCGGCGCCGGTTCGCTCGTTGCATTGTGAGTCGTGGTTGAATTCGATGGATTGTTCTGCGTCGAGCTAACCATCAGCACGGCTGCGAGCAGCAGGACGATAACGCCACCGATTAATAACCAGTTTTTCTTCATAAAGGGTTACTCCTAAATAATTTCAATGCGTTCCATGCATCCCGCTCATGCTCATCGGCCCGGGTCGTAGCCGAAAGAAGAGTTTCCACGAAACCGGATGCGATCCGTAAATCGGATCGAGCAGCGACGGCTTGGAATAAAAAGTAACGTCACTGCCAATCGCCAGCGAAGTCTTCTCCGTATTCCAGATGTCACGTGCGCCGCCGGCGGTGTAAGCGCCGATGCGAAACGACGGATGATCGTCAGTGATTCCCAGGCTTAAACGATCAGCCGCGCGCAGAAGCTGATTTTTGTCCGTCAGTTCGAGGCGCGTGTAGAGATAGTTTCGATCGAGAAACTTCAAAGTGGATTCTGCCACATATCCGTTCAGGTTGAAAATTTCGCCGCCGTGACTCTCGTGGTTGCGGCCCCAGATCAAACTCGAGGCCCAGTTGCCGCGATCGAAGGCGCGGTTGTAACTGATCGACGCGGTCGTGCGACGCACGTCGCCGGGTTCCAACGCCTCAGGATTTCTGAGCAAGCCATGACTAACCTGCATGGACCAGTTGCTGTTCGGCGCGAACCAAAGTCTCACGGAACGCGAGTTCCACGGATGGGCTTCGAAGTTGTAGCGATTCTCGCCGGGCTCACGACCGTTGAAAACAGAACCTTCGAGCTTGAACCAGCGATACGTAAATCCGGTAGTCACCACGCCGAAGCTGATATGGGTCGAATCCTGCAAGTGATGCGACAACGGCGCCGACGTATTTTCCGAAGCCGACGCACGATGCATGAAAGCATTTGGTCCGAGCGCAGGTTCGCCGGGATAACCGCCGTAGACAAACCAACTCGCACGTTCACCGACGGGCACGGTATAGCTCGCGCTGAGCTCCATGAACAGATCATGTGGATGCTGTCGATCGATCAGTGGTTGGCCTTTATAAGTTTCTCCGGTTTGGAACAACAGTGGCGAGCCACCGGGAGGGAAAGTAAACGGCTCGGCGCTGAACATGCCGCGTAGCTCGAGTGTGCCTGGACCCACGCGACGGATGGCCGAGGGCATGAACCAGTTGGCGGATTCAAACTTGGTTACGCCTCTTGGTCCACCCTGGCGATTGACGCCGGCGACGAGGTTGTAGTGAAACATCAGCAGCCACTCGCCTGACTGCTTGTGCATCATCGGCATCGGGCTCGAGTCTGGTTGCCAGGACGTGCCGGAACCCATTCGACCCATCGGGACGAGGTTCGACTCTTTCTGCCCGAGGCGAATGAACATTTGTTCGTCGTGCATTACGAAGACGCCGTGGTCCATGTGGCCGTGGTCAGTCATCTCCGCTGGTTCGGCGGGCGTCTGCGGGCTTGGCGCAGGCGTCGCCGCTGGTTTAGCCGGAGCCGGCGGCATCTGGTGACCTTCGTGTTGTGCGTAAACGGAATGGCCCAACGCGGCGAGCGTCAACGCCGCGGACAGTAATACTTTTCTCATTAAAATGGTCTTCGTTGAACGTTTTGTAGGGGCGGCCCTCCGTGGCCGCCCCTGTGCCCGAATGATCTTTTGCGAACGCAGGGGCGGCCACGGAGGACCGCCCCTACAAAATTGCTTTAGTTCTTGTTCTTATCCTTGGCGTCTTTTGCCTTCGCTTTGCAGCAGTCCGCTTTATGGCCTTTCATGTCGTGCTTCATGTCTTTCATGTCATGCTTCATCGTGCCGTCGGCTTTCATATCCATTTCGCACGAATCCGCACAACATCCACAACACTCATGACCTTCAGGATGATTCATGTCTTTCTTCTTCAGCTTGCATGAATCACCACTGCAACAATCCGGCTTGGCATCCGGTTTCGCCGCAGTGTCGGCGCTTGCCGTTGTAGTAGCCGCGGCGTCTGTTTTCAACGGACACGAATCGCCGCTGCAACAACAGCACGAGTCCATCGCACAACAGGCATCAGCCTGCTTCTTTTGATCGCCCTGCGCGGGGGTCTGGGCCATGCCTGCGGTAAACGCAAACAACATCAGCCCGAGAAGCATGACAAGGGTAGTCTTCTTTTGGGGTTTCATTTTAGATCTCCTGTTCTAAGAGTTTATGCACCGGCGTGCGCGAAGCACACGTCGCCGATTTGCTTAACACGAGTGTGAACAGGCAGATCTCTAGATCAGGAAGACACAACAACGAAGGTGGGTAGGGCCACGATTGGGCAGGAACGAAACAACGGGGAGGTTGTGCGCGGCTTCAGTTTGTTTCTCGAAACTCGGTAACACGGTCGCGGGAACTCGCGCCGGATTCGGCACATGCGTGCTGCTCTTTGAAGTCGCCGCCGTCGCGTTCACGATCAGCGGGCAATCTTTCATCAGGTCGCGAGGCCCGGGCATGAAAGACGGTAATCCGACCGGCTGCCGCACCTTGCTGACGACTTGCTGCTTCGCCTTCTTCGTCGCGCAACAGTGATGCGACTGCGCCGCGTGACAACTCTCACCGGCCTCGACGGTCGGAACCGAATCGTCGACGACATCCGCAGCCATCGCGCCATTGCTGCAACCGAAAAGGCATCCGCCGGCCATCCAGATTGAAACGCTGAAGACCAGCAGCAAACGCACAATTTTGTTCGAGAAAAGCCGACTCATTCTATGTAGGCAGTCTACTCCCAGCCAACCAAAGGCACAAGCGCTTGCCGGAACAATCTGAATTGTTTTGTGCCTTTTGTGGCGCACTTCTGTAACCGTTCACTTGCTAGCCTCAAGCATTGGGAGAAACATACAGATGAGTATCGATAAAAACAAAATTATAACTCAGGATGACCTGGAGGAGCCGGCCCCGATGGACCAGGCGGATCAACGCGCAGATGCAGAGATGAAACGACTCGAGGATCGGGCAAAGAAAGACGTCGCAGAAGGCTTGCGAAACCAGGACACAGGCGAAACGGAGAAGAAGAAATAAAACTCTAACCTTCGTCCTTTAACGCCTGTTCCAACGCTTGCTTTAATTGGGTTGGGGTAGTGCCGGGATTGAAACCAACAAATCTTTTCAGGACGCGCCCGTCACGTCCGATGATGAAACTCTGCGGAATACTCGTACGACCCTGCATCATGATCTGAGCCACTTCGCGTTTGGCCCAGCCAATCTGATAATCGACATTATACTCACGCACAAACTCATTGACGCTCCTGGCCGAGGCATCCGGATCTTCGGTGGAGAGCCCGATCATTTCTACTCCGCGGCTCTGAAACTCCTTATGCAGTTTCACGAGTTCCGGAGTCTCCATCCGGCATGGACCACACCAGGTGGCCCAAAGATTAATTAGTAAAACTTTGCCTGAATAGTCGCCGAGTTTGATAGGCGCCGCACCGCTTGCGGCCCGGTTCTCGGCCTCCAGCACCTGTCGCGGCAACGTGTTCGCGGGAGTGGTGGCAGTCGTCTTCGAAGGCGGATCATTTGAGTTGCAACTGGAAACGCCAATGGCTGCCAACAATCCAAAAGCAATGATGGTGGTCACCAACCGCAGCGGCGTCCAGAATTTAACTCGCTTAACTTCTTTATTTCTTTCGGACATCTTGATTCACTTCTTTTTGCCAAACCGGAATGAGTCGAGGATTACCGGCGACTCGCCTCTCACGCCCACGTCCTCAACTGACGATAACTCACCCGCGAGATTTGTACAAAGCATAGTCAGAGTTGCGCCGGTGGTGTCGCCCTCTTTGCCGGTCGGCAGGAAGATCACGCGTCCCCATAAATTGAGATCGCCGCGCTCGGTTCCCTTTGAAAGTCCTTCCCAACGAAACTCGTAAGCTTCCATCGAGTTTACTTTGGTTGGACCTTCGGAAATCTTCTTGTAGTCAGGAATGATCTTCGCCAGTGACTTACTGAACTCCGCTACACGTTCGGGATAGCTCGGCAAGTCGCCGACAAACGTGCCCGTACTCGTGTACCAACCGACCGCGAAATTCTCCTGGGTGAAATCGGGCGGCAACATGCGATCCACCTTCACGAAGTTTGAGGCGCCGGCCACACCCGACTTCGGATCGCGAGTCCACTTCTCAGGATAATAAAACGTGAAATCGAGGTAATGCTCGGCTAACTTTCCGTCGAGCTTTTCATTCGAGTTAACAAACTGGACCGCACCCGCCGGCGGCACGAAAGTCTCTTCAGGAGTCGGCGACGGCGCTTCAACCGAGGCGGTCGGAGTTGGCGTACTGGTGCTCACAGTCGGCGCCGGTTGTGGATTGCGCTCAGCGGCCATCTGATCCAACCGCGGTTTGACGACGAAGAAGAACAGGCCGACCAGGGCTCCTCCGCCGAGTAACAGGAAAAGCGCCAGCGCGCCGATGATCAGCGGCACCTTCGACTTCTTTTTCGCGGCGGGCTGCGGCAGCGGCGCTGAAGGCGCGGGCGCTTGCACTCCCGGCGCCGGCTGAACCGCGGGCACTTCCGCCGTCACCTGTCGCTGCTCAACCGGCGGCGGTGGCGGAGGTGGCGGCGGAGTGACTGCGACTGGTGGAGGCGGTGGCGGGGGTGGCGCCGGTGGCGGAGCTGCCGGCGGCCGCGCGATGTCAGAAGTGTTGGGATTTGTTCCGGTTGGACCAGTAGTTGGACCAGTGTTACGCGGCAGCGCCACCGTCGCCGGGTAGTTCTCGATGATCGTCGCATTCGGATCGGGCAGGTCGCGACTGGTTGGGCGTTCGGATGGTGTATTCAGATCGATCGACGTAGCGCGGATCGTCGCATTCGGATCGAAAGTTTGTGGCGCAATCAGCAAACCGCCGTCAAACGTGCAGAACTTCTGCCCTTCATCGGGAAACGTACGGTTACACTTGGGGCAACTCTTCATACAGACGGACCTCTTAAGCGGGAATCAGTTTGATCTTGGCACTTAATTCGCACGAGCTTTGGCGAGTTTCTGGGCTGCGCCACTGTTGTTTGGATCGAGTTCGAGCGCTCGTTGATACGCGCGCACGGCTTTGTCTTTCTGGTTGGACTTTAGATAACCGTCACCCACGCCTTCAAAACCATAAGCTCCGGCGAGTTGCTTTTTCTCACCCGCTCCGGCAAATGCTGAGGCGCGCTCGTAAGTGGCTTCGGCGTCGCTGAACCGATCCATGCCGAGATAGGCACGCGCCAGCAGGTTGAATGGCAGGAACGCGCGCGAGCTGACTTCGGTCGCCGACTTCAAATAAGGTTCGGCTTCCTGGTACCGGCGATAAGCGAGTAAGAAACGACCCATCAGCAGCAGCGACGTCGGATTTTGTGGATCGAGCTCCAGCGCTTTTTTCAGCACCGGTTCCGACTGCGGCCATAACTGTTCGGCTTGAAGCGAATCGGCGATCAGGTTCAAGGTCGCCGGATCTTTTGCCAACTCGACTGCTTTCGCGTACAGCGGCGCCGCTTCACCTGAGCGATTCGACCGGTTGAGGGCGCGGGCCAGGTGCGCATAAGCCACGGCGAACTGCGGGTCGAGCTCGATGGCACGACGATAAGAGTGTTCAGTTTCACTGTTTGTCACACCGCGCGCCTGGAGGGCCACGCCGAGGCGGTCCCACCCGACTGCATTCTTGGGATCGATCTGCACTGACCTGCGTGCGAAGGTTTCCGCATCAGCCAAACGCTTGGCGGCTTCTCCATCGGAACGCGGTTGGACCAGTACCACACTCAACGCCACGTAAGCGTCGGCGTTCGTGGGCGCCCACGTCACCGAATTTCGATAAGCGCCTTCGGCGTCCTCCCAACGCTGCTGGTCGGAATAGACGTTACCCAAACCGTAGGCAGCGCGCGCGTCACGTGGTTTGAGTTTCAGGATTTCTTTGTAGGCTTCTTCGGCTTCGGCGAATTTGCGTGCGTCGCGGGCCTCGTTGCCTTTTTCGAGCAGGTCCTCGACTCGCTCGGCGACGGCACTTGAAGTCCTGGGTTTACCAGTTCCGGTAGTGCGGGTCCCGGGCGGCTTCGTTCCGGTTGCGGGTTTGGCAGGTCGCTTCGATTCCGGGTTCCTGGCCCGGAAGATCCCGGCACCCGCTCCGACGTCTGCGCCTACGTCCTGTCCAAACACGGTCGCACCCGTCGCCAGACTCAAGCAAAGTGCAGCCAAGATCAAAACAGCCGCGCGCAACATTGCGTTAGTGCTCATCATTCTCTCCCTGGTGCTGTTTGGATTGCGACAATTGTCGAAAAATTCAACTTATGGATCACTGAAGAACTACTGGATTGAATTGTAGATCAGCTTTGCCCGCGGAGCTAATCGCTCTCACGGACTGCGCACCAGCCGGAAGCCCAGCAGGGTCGTCTTGGTCGAGGCGGGAACAAACTCACGCAAACAGGCGGAAACCGGCGCGTCCGCTTTCGCCGGATCACTAACGTAACAGCCGCCGCGAATCGTTACCCAATCCTGCACACTATGCGGAACTTCGGCCCGGTTACCCGGATACACCGACGCCTTCGACGCGGTCCATTCCCAAACATTGCCGATTAAGTCAAACACGCCCCAGCGATTTTTGCCGGCCGGACGTGAACCGACCACTGCCGGCGTGGCGTCTTTAAGGACGGCCGCTTTGTCCTGCCAGTCTGAGCCCCACGGATACAAATCGCTTCTCTCGCCGTTGCGCGCGGCATACTCCCATTCTTCTTCGGAGGGCAAACGATAAGTCACGCCATCGCGCTTTGAACGCCACGAAGCGAACGCGGTGGCGTCATCAAAAGAAACGTTTACCACCGGCCACAGCTCCTGACCGAACGGCGGCTTGTTGCCAATCCAATGACTCGGCGGTGTGTGGTTTGTTTCGCGCACGAAGTCGACATATTCCGTGTTGCTCACCTCGGTGCGGTCCATTAGAAATTGCTGCACCGTGACGGCGTGAGCCGGAGTTTCCTGCGGCGGACCAGCGTTACGTCCCATCAGAAAACTGCCGCCGTCGATCGCGATCAAGTCAGCCTTGCTCTTTGGTGGCGTAACCGGAGTTGGCGTCGGTCCCGGAAGATTTGCAGTGACAGAACCTGGCCGCAACATCAGGTAGGCGCCGATTCCGACACCGCCCAGCACCAGGACCAGCAACGCCACGCCGATCAGCAACAACGGTGGTGGTCCTTTACGCTTGGGCGTAATGTCTACCACCATCGATCTTCGTGGCGACACTGATTGCGCGCCGGTCGAAGCTCCCCACTCGGGATTCGTGGCGCTTCCCTGTACTCGCGTCGCTTCGGGATCGCCCATCGCGGGTGGCATGCTTCCCGACAAGCGTTCGAGCCGATCCTCGAGATCTTTCGCCTGAAGCGCCATTCGTTCCAGTTTGTCCTGCTGCTCCTGCTCGCGGCGCTCGCGTTCTTCACGCTGCTTTCGTTGCGAATCTTCCTCGAGCAACTTATCGAGCTGCGCACCGCTGACCGTCCCCGCCATCGAATCGAACGAAGCACCGAAATTTGTTTCCTGTGAGATGGGCGGATGCACGGCTGTGCGTGACATATCGGGTGCCGGCGGTGGCTGCGTATTCTGCGGCGGCGGAGTGTTCGGCGGCGGCGGAGTGTTTATTGACGCTATCGTCTGGTTCGGATCCAGCGCGACAGTTTCACGCAGCGCGGCAGCAACTACGGGCGACGAGTTCAACGCCGCGTGTAGATCTCTCAGAAAACTCGGAATCGAATCGATGCGTGCCTCGACTTCTTTCTCGAGTGCATGCCGCACCACTGCTTCGACCGGCGGCGGCACGGAAACTCCCATCGATTGAAAACTCGGTGGCGGCAAGGTCAGGTGCTTCTTCATGATCGACGGAATCGAAGAACCTTTAAAAGGAACTTCGCCCGCGAGCATCTGGTAGAGAATGACGCCGAGACTATAAATATCCGCTCGCGCATCCGGCTCCTCGTCCGACCACTGTTCCGGCGCCATATAAAAAGGCGAGCCCATCAGCCCGCTTGTCTGTGCCTGCACGAATGATCCGAGCAGCTCGCCCGACTTGATCTTCGCGAGTCCGAAGTCGAGGATCTTCACTCCTTCGCCGATCGGCACATCGTCCTGGACCATGATGTTCAGCGGTTTCAGATCGCGATGCACGATGTTCTGCCGGTGCGCCGCGCCGACTCCCGAGGCGATTGCGCTGATGAATTCCCACGCACGTGGCGGCGTCATCGCACCTTCGCTGGCGAGTATCTCCTGGAGCGATCGGCCTTTGACAAATTCCATCACCAGAAAAGGCATCGTGCTGCGAACCACGCCGAAATCAGTCACGGTAATGATGTTGGGATGGCGGATGGCCGCAGCCGCGAGCGCTTCCTGTCGAAAGCGCGTAGTCAGCATCGGATCGTTACCGACGAGATCCGGCAGGATGACTTTGATGGCGTGGGAGGTCTTCAGGAAGATGTGCCGGGCTTGAAAAACAACGCCCATGCCACCTTGCCCGAGCCGGCGCTCGAGCAAGTAGCGGGCGTCAAGTGTTGTCTCACCGATCAGTGACGGCGTGGTTACATCACCATCCTGGGGACAGTGATTTGTTTCGTCGGGGTAACAGCGCCTACAGGTTGGACACTCTTTCATCTATGGGGAACCACGAATCCGCAGACTGCCCTCATCGTATCACGACATTGACGAGACGGCGCGGTACAACAATGACTTTCACGACTTCGTGGCCATCGATTAACGCCTGTACGCGTTCGTCCGCAAGCGCGGAAGCGCGCAGCTCCTCCTCGGAAACGTCCGGCGCGGCGATTACTCGCGAACGGAGCTTCCCGTTGACCTGAATCGGAATCTCCAACTCATCTCGCTGCGCGAGCTCGGGATCGGCAACGGGCCAGCGCGGCACCTCTTTGAGCAGGCCGCCCGCATGACCCAGGCATTCCCACATCTCCTCCGCGACGTGTGGCGCAAACGGAGTCAGCATGATCACGAGGGCTTCGAGCGCCTCGCGCATCGCAAAGACGTCGGCGTGCGAAGCCTTTGCCGGATCGGCGTTGAAGTCGGCAATCTGATTGAACAACTCCATTAACGCCGCGACGCTCGTGTTCAAGTGCAACTGGCCGAAGTCACTCGTGATCTTCGCAATCGTCTGGTGCGTCTTACGCCGTAACGTGCGCGCCTCGGAACTATAGTCCTGACCGTCCACCGGGACCGGTGGATTCGACAATCGCTCCTGCCACTTCCAGATCATCGTGTACACGCGTCGCAGGAAGCGCACCGCGCCTTCAATGCCGGTCTCAGACCAGCGCAGCTCGTTTTCAACCGGCGCGGCAAACAACACAAACAACCTCGTCGCGTCGGCGCCGAAGGCAGCGATCATCTCGTCCGGATCGACTCCATTGCCGAGACTCTTCGACATTGCCTTCCACTCGTCAGTACCCTCGACGCGGTTTGTCACCATGCCCTGCGTCAACAGTCGCTTCACCGGCTCGTCAAACGAAACCATTCCGATGTCGCGCATGAACTTGGTCCAGAAGCGCGTGTAGATCAGGTGCATCACCGCATGTGAATCGCCGCCGATGTACTGGTCCACCGGCGTCCATTTTTGCGTGATACTGCTGTCAAACGGTTTTTCGTTATTGCGCGGATCGCAGTAACGGAAGAAGTACCATGAAGAATCGACAAACGTATCCATCGTGTCAGTGTCACGGCGCGCCGGTCCCTTACACTTCGGACAGATCGTGTTTACAAACTCCGGCACACCCGCCAACGGCGACTCGCCCGTACCCGTGAACGCGGCCGTCTGCGGTAACACGACCGGCAGATCGCTGTAGGGCACGGGCACCATGCCGTCTTTGTCGCAATAGATCACCGGCACTGGCGCGCCCCAGAAACGTTGTCGCGACACGCCCCAGTCGCGAATGCGATAAGTTATCGCCGGCTCACCAAAGCCATTCTGCTTCGCGTGCTCGGCCATTTCCGCCATCGCCACTTCCGACAACTTGCCGCCCCAGTCACCGCTGTTGATTAAAACTCCGTAATCAGTGAACGAGTGTTTGATCTCGGCTGAGGCATCGCCCGCAGTAGTCGGCGACGGCTCGCCGTCCATTTGTTCGTGCGTGATCGGAGCAATCACCTGGCGGATCGGCAACGAATACTTTTGCGCAAACTCGAAGTCGCGCTCATCGTGAGCCGGAACACTCATCACGGCGCCCGTCCCGTATTCCATCAACACGTAGTTCGCCACCCACACGGGCACAGTCTCGCCGCTGAACGGATTGATCGCGAGCACGCCCGTGTTCAGTCCTTCTTTCTCTTCTTCACCGACTTCGCGACCGGCCGCTCGTTGATTTCGCAGCTTCTGCGCAAATGCGTCGATGTCAGCCTTCAACTCCGAACCCTGGAGCAGTTCAGGCAACAGCGAATGGTCCGCCGCCAACACTACGGCTGTGGCGCCGAAGATAGTGTCGATACGCGTCGTGAACACACGAATCTTCTTGTCGCTGTCCTTTACCGAAAACTCGACAAACGCACCTTCGCTGCGCCCGACCCAATCACTCTGCCGCTTCAAAACTTTCTCGGGCCAACCGGTTTCGATCTGCTTCATGTCGGCGAGCAGTTGCTCGGCGTAGTCAGTGATGCGCAGGAACCACTGTTCCAGATCTCGCTTCTCGACCTGCGCGCCGCAACGCCAGCAGATGCCGCCCGACGACTGTTCGTTCGAGAGCACGGTCTGTTCTTTCGGACACCAGTTGACCTGCGAGACCTTTTTATAGGCGAGGCCACGCTCGAGCATCTTCAGGAAGAACCACTGGTCCCACTTGTAATAGTCAGGCCGGTGTGCGGCGATCTCGCGGGACCAGTCGTAACTGATACCGAGGCGTTGCAACTGCCCGCGCATGTGCACGATGTTGTCTTCGGTCCAGTCGCGCGG
>Ga0070699_100000633_pt1 | contig 32961 bp, 25 predicted proteins | sample KBSK1503metaG_FD_65473 | JGI IMG/M metagenome (GOLD analysis project Ga0070699, IMG submission 65473) | Corn, switchgrass and miscanthus rhizosphere microbial communities from Kellogg Biological Station, Michigan, USA - KBS K1-50-3 metaG | ecosystem: Host-associated > Plants > Roots >...
CGTGTAGCGTTCACAGAAACGATGAATCACCGAGCCTTTCAGAGTCGCGGTGAGATTTGCCGGCGGCTCGGGCGCCTCCGCGTTGTTCCAGATCGCCATTTGATCCGCCGACGGCAACTGCAACACGCGATCGAAATAATACTGCCGCGGACAACGCTGATAGTTGATCAACTGCGTGACACTGAAGCGATGAATCGCGATGCCGGTTAGCGGACCGAACGAGCGAATCAAAGGAAACGCGTCGCCCAAAGAATCGGCGGAGTGTAGGTTCGTTTGCGATTCTTCAACCGGAGCTTCGATGTCGGTGGGTTCGTCAACGAGATTGAGTGTCAGTTGCAATTCAACGTCGTCGTCGAGCTGGACCACACCGCTCGAGCCGCGCTCTCCCAACTCGAGCGCCTGCCAGATCCACTTCAGCCACGAATCGTTCTTCGTTCCCATCGAGGCGATTTCCTCGGTGACGCCGGAGAGGATCAAACGGTCTTCAGCGCGCGATGCGGCGACGTAAAGCAAACGCATGCTTTCAAACTGTTCGCGCCACGCGTGTCGCTGCTCGAAATTCGCGAACGTGCAGCCCGCCACGAGATTGCCGCGCCCATCGGGCACTTTCAGAGTCAGACCGTTATGGCGATCGAGCAGAAACCAGTTGTCCGTAGTTACGCGCGAGAGTCGTTGCAAATCAGGAATGATCACGACCGGAAACTCGAGACCTTTTGCCTGGTGAATCGTCATCAGGCGTACCGAGTCCGCCGCCTGATCGATCTGTCCCTCACTCTCGCGACTGCCGATCGCTTCAAACTCCTCGACATAGCGCACGAAGTCGCGAATCAGATGCGTGCCCGAACTTTCGAAACGCGCCGCGAGCGTAAACAGACGTTCGACGTTTGCGAGTCGCTGCGCGCCGTCGAAGTTGGCGGCAACAACGGTCAGGTACTCTGATTCGTGAACCGCAAAACGAAGCAGATCCTGAATCTGATAATGATGCCTGCGATCAACCAGCTCACCGATCAACCGGGAGGCACGATCGAGTAGCTCGTGCTCCTCGTCATTGATGAACGCGATCTCGGCGTGGTGACGCAGCGCCGTGTAAAGCCGTCGCGTCGCCGTAAAGCTGCGCATCGGATCTGTGGTGTCAACTTCACTCAGCAACGGCGCGCACCGTAACGCGAGTAAAGCATTGTCCGACAAACCGCAGAGCGGCGAACGCAACACCGCCGCCAGCGCGATCTCGTCGGTCTTATTATCGAGAAAGCGCAGCAGTTGAATGAGGTCGGTGATCTCCTCGCGTTCGTAAAAACCGCGGCCGAGCACCGTTTGATACGGAATGTTCGCGCGCCGGAAGACTGACTCGTAGATCTGCACCTGCGTCATTGCGCGAAACAGCAAGGCGATGTCGCCGTACTTCACGCCGTTTGGGCCACGCGTCAGCGCGAGAATGCGCCGCGCGAGTTGCTGCGCGTCGAGCACGCGCGAGTCCTGTTCCGCGCGCGGATCGTCTTCGAGCGACGGCTTGGTCGTGACCAGCAGCTCGACGAGCGGCCCCTCGTCGCGCAAGTCTCGTTTCGGCTCGCTCGGCTCATGCTTGACGTAACCAAGCTGGTCCAGGTTTTTGTACTCACTCGCGGGCACGTCGAGCGGCACCTGAAACAAACGCGCAAACAAGTAATTGAAGAACGCGATCAACGGCGGCTGGCTGCGAAAGTTCAACTGCAACGGCCTTTCTTCGCCGCCGGCCGCGAGCAAAGTCGCGGTCATTTCACGAAACACATCGACGTCCGCGCCGCGAAAACCATAGATCGACTGCTTGCGATCGCCGACGATGAATAGGTTTGCCGAGCGCCGTCCTTTCGCTAATGCAAGCCGTTCGAGCAGCACGCGCTGCACTGCGTTCGTATCCTGGAATTCGTCGACGAGAAAGTACCGGTAGCGTTCCGACGTTCGCGCAATCACTTCCGGACGCTCCAGCAACGAGAGGGTGCGCAGCTCGAGATCGTCGAAGTCGAGCGCCGCGAGTTTTTGCTTCTCCTCATTCAACCGCTGGTCCACTCGCAACAGCACGTTGACCATTTCCAGCGCGTATTGTCGCGCGAATAGATCCAGGCAAACTTGCGGCACGCGGCCTTGCAGATCCCTGCCCCAGATAAGCGTGTCGAGTGCTTTGACGTGATCGGCCACGGGCGCGCGCGCCTGCGGCCGGTGCGCGCGAAAGTTTTCCACGAACCGACAGTAATCGGCGAGCGATTCGTGTCCGGGAATTTGCTTCAGTAACTGCTGCGCTTCCGCCCATGCCGCGAGCACTTCGGCCTGGTTAGTCATCGCCGCTTTGGTCGTGCGACGAATGCCGAGAAACTCGGTCATGAGGCGATCGAGTTCTTCGAGCGCACGCACATGATCTTCTTCGGTTGCGTGGACGCGCGCGGTCGCGACTCTGAGCTCTTCGAGTGAAAGACCCTTGCCACGCGTTTCCCGATAGAGTTGGGCCAACGCCGCCGCCAAACGGCCGCGACCGACGCCGAGCGTCAGCCGTGAGATCTCGACGTGACCGTTGCTGATGAACTCGGACAAAACTTCTTCGACGATCAGTTCGAGCATCATAGCCGCGCGATGTTCGTCCAGCAGCAGAAACTGCGGATCGACGCGCGCTTCGATCGGAAACTCACGCAACAGGCGCGCGCAAAAGCCGTGAATCGTCGTGATCACGGCGCCGTCGAGGGTGCGTTTGTAGTTCAGCCAGCGGCGGCGTTCAGCTTCGTTAGCGATGCGCAGCATCTGGTTGAGCTCGCTGCGCAGGCGCTCGTGCATTTCGTTGGCGGCGCGGTTGGTGAAAGTGATCGCGACGATCTGATCGATGGAGAGACTTTGTTCGCGCAGGATGTGGATGTAGCGCTCGACGAGCACCGTCGTCTTGCCGGAGCCCGGCCCAGCCGTGACCGAGACGTGTTTATCGATCTCGTACGCGGCGGCTGCTTGCTCTGGTAGAAGTACCCTTGGCGTTGCCATAAAACTAACCACGGATGACACGGAAAAAATCCGGATTCAATCCGTGTTATCTGCGGCCCTTCTTTCGATCGATGCGGTCGCGATCGTAGCGACAAACGGCGGAGTAGTCGCAGAAGCGACAGGTCTTCAATCGCTCGGACGGATCGACGTCGAACCGTCCGGCGCGCATGCCGTCGAGAAATTCCCAGATCCGTTTCACGACTTCGCCGCGAACGCGCCCCCATTCCTCATCCGTGAACACGGAATTCTTCGCGCGCAGGCGCAGGTAATCCAACTGGCTCGCGCGATACAGGCCTTTGTTACGACGATCCTGCGCGCCGCGAATCACGTAATAACCGCCACCCGCGATCGGATGATCGGGCAGGATCAGTTTTTCCAGCGCTTCGAGATAAATCGGGAGTTGCAGGCTGCGTCCGGAAACGATGTCGCCGCGGCTCGAGCCGGTCGAGAGTTTGTAATCGTAAGCGATCAGGGTGTCGTCACTCGCAACGTCCACGCGATCGATCTGTCCGCTGATCTTGATCGTTTCGTCGCCGACAAACGTCTTGCGACTCAGCTCGAGCGGCGCCTCTTTTGAATCCGGATCTTTCGCCGCGGATTTCATGCCGCCAAAGGCGACTTCGAAATACGCCGGCACCACCTGTTGCCCTTCCGCCGCTTCCTGAATCTCCAGCTCATACAGCAGCACCTGGTCCAGGAGTATCTTGCGAATCTCGCGATCGATCTTCCAGATCTGTTTGTTGAGCGGCGGCACGACGCGTTCGTGTTCGTCAAACACGTCGTCAGCAATCATCGCGAGCTCTCGTTGCAACTTCCTGCGATCCAACTTGTACAACGCTTCGCGGCGATGACGTTCAAAGAAACGCCGCAAAATGTCGTGCAGCAGTTTCCCGGCATCGATCGCCTGCAAGTCGAGGGCTGCTTCGCCGCGCGGCTCGAGCCGCAACACCCTTTGCGCGAAGAAACGATAAGGACAATTGCCGTAAACGCTGAGACCGCTCGCACTGTGAACAAAGTCAGAGCCAAACTTCAGTTTCACGAGGTGGAGCAGATCCTGATCCGTGATCACGCCGTCGTAATGACCAAAGTGCGCGCCGGCTCGTTCGCGTTCGATCTCGATACGTCGCAAAGCCGCGTCGCTGAGAAAACCGTCGTTGCGCGCGAGCGAGAGCAAACGCGTGAGACGCGGTTGCGGCAACAAGCTGGCCTTTTGACCACGATGCAGGTGTCGCTCCTGCTGGCGCACGAGCGAAATCTTCATCTCAGTGGTTGTCGAAACATCGACGATGTTTTTGCCGTCGTAATCGCGACGCACGGTCTCAGTTTCGACACGGAGCGGCGCAACGGCGCGTCGCAGCTCATCAATGTAATAAGAAGCAACGGTTTCGGAGTCATCGCCCAGCAGCAACGGACGCGTGAGATACAAACGCTCAGTCGCGCGACACGCAACCTGGTAGAAGTAATGTTCTTCTTTGAGTAGCGTGTTGGGCGAGATGTCTTCGAGCGTCAAACCGTATTCCTTCAAACGGTCGCGATCTTCGTGCGGATAGATCCAATCGCGCGATGCCGTTAGTGGAAACCCGCCTTCAGTGAGACCGACAATGAAAACGGCACGCATTCGGAGACCACGCACGTCAGTGGCTTCGAGCACGCGCAGACCGTTGCGATCGGGCGCGCCAAAGATCTGCGACTGCGCCGCGAGCGAGCGTCGCACCTCCTGAAGAAACGTCGCGAGCCGTGTAACTGAGCCTCCGGTGAGCTCGATACTTTTGATCGCGGCGACGAATGCCCGTCGCAACGCCTCGAGCGCGTTGAAGTTGAGCATTACTTGCGGCAGTTGCTGTTCGTCGGTCGACTTCCGCGCGGGCTCCGCGATTTGATCGCGAAAGCCAAGACGGTCCAGCAGTCGCATCAGCTCGGTGCGCAACGCCGCCGGCTTGCCTTCGCGAGGCACGGCGTGCAACAGCTCGGCGAATCGTTGGACCACGAGCGCCGTCCATGCCAGCGCCGCGGGATGAACGTCGCGCGACGGACGTCGCTTCTTCTCGACGCCCTTGTCTTCGAGTTTTACGATCTCGGCGTTCTCGACGTTGTCAGCGATGTCAGTGTCGCGATCGTGCGCGCCCGCGTCGATATTCAACAGCTCTTTCGTCGCGGTCGCGCCGGGCAGATCGGTGAACAGCTTGTGCGCGCGCGTGAGCCACGCGCTCACATTTAGATCGCTGCCGACGTAAGCAAACGCGTTCTCGAGCGAATCAGCGTCCCAGAAACCAATGCGATAACGATTCTTCAAACGCGCGAGTGCTTCCGGCGTCAGGGTGTGGAGCTCAGCCCGGAACAAATCAAGGTGCTCGTCGTCAAAACGTTGCGACAAGACGCGCACCTCGGCGTCGCTCAAACGAAAGTATTCCGACTTGATCAGATCCGCGATCTCGGCGATGCGAGTGGTTTGAGTCTGATCGGCGGAGAGTCCTTCGAGCAGCACGAGCAACTTCAGGGCGGCGCGATTTGCGGGCACGTCGCTGGCGTCGATGCGCAACTCCAGGTTGCAGGGCAACGACTCCTCCAGCATCACGCGCGTGATCGTCGAGCCGTAAGTGGCGCGCTGGCGCACGACGAGCGCGATGTCCGCGAGGTCGTAATTCTCTGTCAGGACGAGGCGTTTGACTTCGCGCGCCACGGTGCGAATCTCGGTGTCGCGATCGCCGCATTCGAGATAGCGGATCTCGGGCGCGAGCGCTTCGGAAATTTCATCCGAGGCAGTCAGCGGATTGAAAAGGTTGTCGCGCAACGTCGCGAGCGTGCCGCTGGTCGCCGTGTAGTCTTGCGTGTGGACTGTGTCAAACGTCGCGATGGCTTGCAGTTGACCGATCGTCTCCGCAAACGGCGCGAAGATCTCGGGGTTGCTGTCGTCATGATTGAGATTGACGATCGTGTGCGGCAAGCGCGGGATCAGCTCGCGCAAGATCTCACCCTGCACGGGCGTGAAGTCGAAAAACCCGTCGATGATGAAGAGCTGAACTTTCGGCAACCACGGCAGATTCACTCTGCGGTCGTCGATCAGTCCGCGGAGGACCCACAGCGCGCGAAGCTGATCCGCGTCTTCTTCGGTGAACTGGTTCCGGTTCAACAGCTCGGCGTAAGTTGAATAGATGAGCGCGACTTCTTTGTCGAAATCAAGTTGGGTGATGCCGCGGGCTTCGCCTTTGTCGACGTCGCGAGCGCGGGCGGCAAGGATTTCGATCAGCTCGGCGGGCGTTCGCGCGGCGCGTTCGATCTCGCCGAGGAGCGTGGAGATGCTGTTCACACAGCCTTCGCGAGTCGCGAGTGGGGCGAAGGCTTTGAGCTGGTTGGTCGCGAGCAGTTGCTGCAGCACTTGCGAGATCAGACTGCGCTTCAACGGCAGCTCGTCACGATCGATCGGAATGCGCGGCGGCAGGCCGTGACCTTCGTCGTCGATTGCAGAAAAGAGCACGCGTCGCACGAGTCCGCGAAAGAGATAAACCGGGAGCTCGCCCCAGACGCCGCGGTTGCGATTGCCGTCGAGAATACTTTGCGTGACGTTTTCGAGCAGCGGATACGACGCCGCGAGATAGATGAAGGCGTCGCTTTGATTATTGGCTACGAATTTAGCGCAGCGCTCGATGAGTTGCGCGCGATTGTCGTTGAGTAGCGGGCCGAGCCAGATCTCGTTCACAAAACACTTTTAGCCGCTGATTACACGGATCATAAATCCGATTTTATCCGTGTAATCTGTGGTTCCTTCTATCTCTTGCCACCCTTGGCGCTACGCGCTTTCAGGAGCGGCATTTCTTCTTCGGGAAACAATCCGCCGTCGTCAAAGCTGAGTGGTCGGGTTGCTTTATCGATGGGCTCGAGTGTCTCGATCTCGTCGCCGGCTATAGCGCCACGTTCCTTGAAACGTCTGGCCGTGACGAGAACGCGCGTTTCCAGCGATCGCACGCCTTTGTTGTAGGCGTCGAGTGCGCGATCGAGGTTTCTGCCGATATCGTCAAAGTGATTCGTAAACACGCGCAGGCGATCGTAAAGCGTCTTCGCGAGGTCGCTCACTTCCTGCGCGTTCTCCGCCATCTGTTCCTGTCGCCAGCCGTATGATACTGCTTTCAGCAGCGCGATCAGGGTCGTCGGCGTCGCGATGATCACGCCCTGGCTGACGCCGTCTTCGATCAGCTTCGGATCGTTTTCGAGTGCAGCACTGTAAAACGTTTCGCCCGGCAAAAACAACAGCACAAACTCCGGTGTCGGTTGCACTGTCTCCCAGTATGACTTCCGACTCAGCGCGGTGATGTGGGTTCTAACGAGTCGCGCGTGATCCTTCAAGCGCGCCGCGCGCACTTCTTCGTCAGTGGTCGAGATCGATTCGTAGAAGGCGTCAAACGGAACTTTTGAATCGACGACGATTGTACGTTTGCCGGGCAAACGCACGATCATGTCGGGACGAATGCGAACCTCTTCGGTCGTTACGGTTTCCTGTTCGACGAAGTCGCAGTATTGCAGCATACCGGCGAGCTCGACCACGCGGCGCAACTGGATCTCGCCCCAACGTCCGCGCACATGCGGCGCGCGCAGGGCTTTGACGAGATTGCCGGTTTCCGATTGCAGTTGTAAGTGCGACTGTGCGAGTGCCTTCACCTGTTCGCGCAACTCTGAATACGCGCCGACGCGGTTCTTTTCGAGCTCGCCGATCTTGCCGTCGACTTTTTCGAGTGACTCTTTCAACGGCTTGATCAAATCGTCGATCGCGGTTTGACGGCGTTCGAGCTCACCTTTGGCATTCTGCTGAAACGATTGAAGGTTCTGTTTCGCGAGATCGAGGAACGACTGATTGTTGCTTCGCAGCGCATCGGCCGAGAGTGCTTTGAACGCGTCAGCGAGCTTAATTTCAGCGTTGTTCAGGAGCGAGACCTTCTCCTGGTTAGCTTTGCGTTCTTCTTCGAGTCGGGTTTGCAAAATGGCGCGATCAGTTTGGCCCTGCGCGCGGCCGCGTTCGAATTCGTATTTCAGTTTCGTTCGGGTAATGAACCAGAGGGAAGCAGCGCCGATAGTCAGGCCAACGCCCAGCATCGACACGGGGAAGACAATTTCCATGGAACAAGATTCTGCCACAAAGAGGCTCAAAAAGCACAAAATAAAATACCCGCGCGTTTGAGAGCCCCAATATCTTCGATATCGCCCTTTTTTGGTTTTTGCGCCTTTTTGCTATCTGCCGAAGCTGGCGACCATGCGCTCGTAGACTTTTCGTGTCACGCGCACGTCGTTGAGGTTGTATTCGCGGATCAGGTCGAGCTTGCCTGCCTGGTAGAGATCGAAGACCTTGCTGCCTTCAACTTCCGACGTCTTGCTCGACTCGATACCGAGCGCCCACGCGATGTCGTCAAGACTGACAAAACGTTTCGCGCCCAGCCACCAGCGATGCATCGTGTCGAAGACACCGCGCGGCGTGTAATCGGAGAGATTCACGAACGGGCGCGCCTGGAGTGAGTGTGCGAGGCAGCGCTGAAAGATAAACGGCAGATCGAAGCCGATGAGGTTGTGTCCGACGAGCTCGTCGCAATCCGGATCGAAGTTCTTCATGAAGCTCAAAAAATCCTGGAGCGCCTGCTTCTCATCCTGCTCGTAGCCGTGCTGATCGATGCCGAAGACGTGCTCGGTCGCTTCCGGACCAAGACCGGGAAACTCCAGACCCGGAATCGCGCCCACGTGCAACGCAATGCAAAGCACGCGTCCTGAGGTAGCACTCAACGCGCCGAGCGCGTAACAACGCTCCTCTTCGGCGGCGATGTCTTCGAGATAACGCTGCTGTTGTTCGACGCGCATGTTGCCGAGTCGCGCCAGGCGCTCGAGCTGTGCTCCGACTCGTTCGCGAAAGTCAGGGAGCGTGATCGTCTCGATGTCGAGCGTGTAAGCGCGCGGCAGTTGCGGTTCGGCTTGCTGGTGTTCGCGATACTGCTCGATCGTGATCGGCCGGTACTCCGCGACAACGAACTGCGCGCGATCCTGGAACGTTTCGAGTTTGCCGGTAATGCCCCAGAGACCGGGCTTCAATCCTTTTTGCGTTTCGAGAGTTTCGCCCCAGATCTTGAGCGTGAGCGTACCGCTGGCGTTGCGGGCGGAGGCGTCACAGAAAAGCCGGCCCTGTTGCGTGCGGCGCTCGCGCACCGACGTGACGAGGACCATTAGCCAGAGCTCTTCACCGAGGGGAATTTCGGGGATGGGGATGTTGCCGCGCAAATCTTTTATAGGCCCTGTAAGACCTATTTCAACCTTTCAACTTCAGATCTCATTCTTCCCGTCAGCATCAGCGCGATCATCTTGTAGTCGCCCATGAACGACCAGAGCGGATACTTGAACGTGGCCGGTCTATTCTTCTCGACCAGGAAATGCGCGAGCCACGCGCAGCCATAACCGGGAACGAAGCCGAGGAAGAAAAGCCACCACTTGCCGATCGCGATCAAATAGATCAGCAACGCGATGCCCGCGGTCGTGCCGATCAGGTGGAGCACACGCGTCGCCGGCCGGCTGTGTTCCGAAAGGTAGAACGGCCAGAACTCGGTAAACGACTTGTAGCGATCTTCGCTCACGAAAATTAATTAGACAGGATTAACATGATTCACAAGATTTCAAGATTCATCCTGAAAATCCTGTAAATCATGCCCATATTTGACCGAACCTGTCAGGCCCGACAGGCTCAACTAGAGTCAGCTTTAAGTTCTCCTCGACGTGCTCGACATTACTCATTCCCACCAGCGCCGTCGTAACTCCCGGCGCCGAACGAACAAACTGAATCGCCGTTTGCGCATCAGTCGCCAGCGATCCGAGTGGCTCGCGCACTTCGTCCGGCAGCCCGCGCGCGACGCGTCCCTGCAACATCGACGCGCTCGCCATCACCGTCACCCCCAACCCAGCGGCGGCTTCCATCACCGCCATCTGTTCACCTGCAACGGTTTCATTCGCGAGGGTCAACGCCTCGGGCATCGCGAGGTTAAAAGGCAGTTGAATAAAACGAAACCCGTGATCGTCGCCACCAACTTCCTGCGCCGCCGCGAACATTAACGGTAAAGAATGGTGGCCGCCAGAATCAGCAGCCACCCGGAAACCGTTCCACGTCGCAACCCCGTAATACGCGAGCTTGCCGTCCGCACGATTCTTCTCGAGCTGTTCGAACGCAATCATGATTCGGGTGTAAAACTCCTCCTCCGAAACGTGCTGCAACTGCGACTCGGGATTGTGAATGTAATAGACATCCACACATTCGAGCTTCATGTTGTTGAGCGACTGCTCGAGCTGGTTCTGCAAGTAAGCCGGCGTCATGCAATGACTGCCGCCGACGATATCGTCAAACGACGCGATACCCGGCTTCACGAAAGTCTCGTCTACATACTCGCGCACGTTTCGCGGCGGCGCTCCGTCAAAGGGCAGGTAACCACCCTTGGTACAGATCACGAGTTCGTCGCGCGCGATGCCGTGCTCGTTGGCGAGCGTTTGCAAGGCGTCGCCGATCGAGCGTTCGCTTCGCTGGAAACGATAGTTCGCGGCGGTGTCGATGACGTTCGCGCCGAGCTGAACCGCGCGCACGACGGCGTTCGCGTAATTCACATCCGTAGCTTCGTCAGGATTGCCGAGATAAGTGCCAATGCCGATCGACGAGAGCACCAGATCCTGTTGTCTGCGGAAATGACCGTTGGCGGCGCGGCCGGCGAAGCGTTCGTAATAACGCACAGTTCCTTCAGTGGTGGCACAGTTGACTGACATAACTTTTTGCGGATGGTAGCATGGAGTAAATGTCACTGCGAACGCAATCCTCTCTCGACGTCACTGACGACGCCCTTCAGGAAATCTCTGCGCACGTTACTAAACTCGTGGCCGAGTATCTCGCGACGATCTCAGAGCGTCCGGTTCGCGCTGAAAACTACGCCGGAAAAACTATTGCATCGATCGACACCGAACTGTCCGCGGAAGGAGTGCCACTCGAACAACTGCTGGCCGAGTGTCGCACGATCATGGATCTGAGTCGCCACAACGGTCATCCGCGTTTCTTTGGTTATGTGGCTTCGCCGTCTACGCCGGTGGGCGCCTACGCCGATCTGATCGCGTCTGCGTTAAATGCAAACATCACTTGCTGGCGTTCGGGTCCGGCGGGCACTGAGATCGAGCGTCTCGTGGTGCGCTGGCTCGGATCGTTGATTAGTTACGACGGCGAAGCGAACGGTCTGTTAACCAGCGGCGGCTCGATGGCAAACCTGATCGCGCTGCTGATCGCGAGCCGCCGGCGCTCGAATGTGTCGCGCCGGGGGTTTTGGAATGCGGGACCGCCGATGACTGTTTACGCTTCGGAAGAAGTGCACATGTCGATCGCAAAAGCGGCTGACATTCTCGGCATCGGACGCGATCAAGTGCGCGTGATCGCGTGCGACGAGCAGCAGCGCATGCGTATTGACGCGTTGCGAGAAAGGATCGAAACGGATTTGCGTGAGGGGTTGCGTCCGTTTTGTGTGGTGGGCAGTGCCGGAACTGTTAATACCGGCGTGGTCGATCCGCTCGCGGCGATCGCAACGGTCGCGGATGAGTTTGAGCTTTGGTTTCACGTCGATGGCGCGTATGGCGCGCCAGGTGTTTTGGACGAGCGAAAGAAACATCTTTTCGCAGGACTGGACCGCGCCGATTCGGTTTCACTCGATCCGCACAAATGGCTTTACGTTCCGGTTGATGCCGGATGTTTGCTGTTTCGCGATCCGGCGGACGCGAAAGCGGCGTTCAGTACGGAAGATGCCGATTACATCAAGACGCACGGGTACGCGGATGAAGAAGCGTTTGCGTTTTGGGATTATGGGGTGGAGTTGTCGCGGCGTTTTCGCGCGTTAAAGGTGTGGATGACGTTGCAGTACTACGGCACGCGGCGGCTGGCCGAGGCAGTTAGTCAGGATATTTCACTGGCGGCGTATCTCGGCGAGTTAGTTTCCGCAGCAAATGATTTCGAGCTGCTCGCGCCGGTGGAATTGAGTATCTGTTGTTTTCGTTACGTGCCGCGCGCGGGAATGAGCGACGGGGAGTTGAATGAGTTGAATGAGCAGGTGATGGGGTTGGTGCAGAAAGGTGGCCGCGCGTATGTTTCGAATGCGACCGTGAACGGGCGCTTCGCGTTGCGCGCGTGCATCACGAATTTCCGCACGACGAAAGCGGATATTGAGGAAACGGTTGAGGCGATCAGGGAAGCAGGAAGAAGTTTCACGCAAAGGCGCCAAGACGCAAAGTAAATTCACAAACAATCTTTGCGTCTTTGCGCCTTTGCGTGAAACCGGCTGAACGAATATGAAACCTTACGAACACGAATTACGCGTCGCGTGTGAGCTGGCGCGTGCCGCCGGCGCTGCGATCCTCGAGCACTACGAAGGCCCGCTCAAGATCGCGCAAAAGAATTCCGAAAACGACGCCGAACCAGTCACGCAAGCCGATACGATCGCGAACGAACTGATCGTTTCTCGTCTCAAACGCGAGTTTCCCAACGACGGCATCCTTGCCGAAGAGTCCGTTGACACGATGCGCCGGCTCGAAAAATCGCGCGTGTGGATGGTCGATCCACTCGACGGCACCAACGGTTTCATCGACGGCAACGGCGACTTCGCCGTCCAGATCGGACTGGCTGAAGACGGACAATGCATGCTCGGCGTGGTCTACCAACCACTGCCCGGCGTCATGTATCGCGCAGTGCGCGGCGAAGGAACGTGGATCGAACGGCCGAACTTTGACCCCACGCGCGCTACGGTGTCGCAAACTCATGCGCTATCGGACATGCGTCTCGCCGCCAGTCGCTCACATCGCAGTCCGCGTATGAACAAAGTTGTGGAACGTTTCGGTTTCAAGGACGAGGTCCAACGCGGTTCTGTGGGAATAAAGATCGGTTTGCTGATCGAGCAGCAATGCGACGTCTATATTCACCTCTCGTCGCGAACTAAACAGTGGGACACGTGCGCGCCGCAAGTGATCCTGACTGAAGCCGGCGGGCGCCTCACCGATCTTTTCGGCTACCCGCTGAGCTATAACGTTCCGGACGTGCAAAACCGGAACGGGCTAGTCGCCAGCAACGGTTTCTCTCACGACCAAATCGTCGAAAGACTCGCTCCACTGCTCAACGAATTCGGTAGAAACCGGGTATCTTAGCCACTGATGCGGCCTAAACCCTTTCTCACCTACTTCATCCTCTGCGCGATTCCACTGCTCCTTTTAGCAGGGCTGAATTATTGGCGCGGCGTCAAAACCGTTGACTCCACGCTCGGCACAATCGTGCAGGACGATCTCGGCGCCTTCAACGTCGCGGTGGATGAAATACTGCAAGAGCGTGAAGGCGACATCCTGGGCTTGACGGTTAACTCGCCGGTACAAGATATCCTTCTGAAAAAACAGCGAAACGAAATCGATCCCGCCGCTAATTACGAACAGATGATGGACACCCGCTTGAGGCTGAAAACGGTGGGAGATTTCAGCCGGTATTTCCAAAGCGTGACCATCTTCGGTGTCGATCGAAAAGCGTTCTGTTTTCAAAAAGGTCCCGGTGAATGGACCTTCACAAACATCGATGCGGCAAATCTTCCTGCGGTGGACCTGCGAGTTTGGGTGTCACAGGGCAGCTCAGTGTTCAAAAGTTCCGGCAGCAACTCGGGAACGATTAACTTCAACACGCCAGTCAACGATGAAAAGACTGGAAGCAATCTCGGAGCCGTCGTTGGCGTGTTGGACCTGGAACGTGTATTTGCTGCCGCGTCGCGAGGCTTGAAGTCGCGATCGAGCAAACTCGTGGTTGTCGATCGCGCCGGTAAGACCGTCTACCGCAGTGACAACGCCGTAGACCAGGCTCGGCTGGCTGGCTCGAGTTACAAGGTAGCTGATGCGCTGATTCCACTGTTAGGAGTTACCGCGGCAGTGGGGCGACAGCGTTCTGATTTCATTTTGAGTGCTCATGTTTGGGGCATTGCCGGTTTAGTGATCGCCTTGTTGGTGGCGCTCGCCGCCGCGTTTGTGCTCGAGCGTCACGTCAGCAAACGCTCGAGTGGCATCGCGCGCGTCAGGGAAGACTTGTCGGCGATCGCGAAAGGCGAGTTGGACCGTCGCATCATTCTGCAATCAAGCGACGACGCGCGTGGCATGGCTGACAACATCAACGTCGTCACCGAACAACTGCGAGCTAAAATCGCGCGCGAAGAAGAGTCGCGACAGTTTGAATCGTTCATTCGATTGTCAGCCATGCTGACCCACGATCTGAAAAACGCGATCGAAGGTCTGTCGTTGACTGTCTCCAACATGGAGCGTCACTTCGACAATCCGCAATTCCGCACTGACGCGATGAAAGGTCTCACCAGCGCCACTGACAAACTCAAAGCTCTCGTTGCGCGGCTCGCCCGGCCGTTGACGAGTTTGAGCGGCGAACACAAGCGGCCGGCGAACGTTGATCTTGTGCCCATCCTGCAACGCGTCATCGCGACGCATGCCGAACCAGCGCGCACCCGCCACAAGATCGTCACGCGTTTCCCGCAAAGCGTATATGCCCTCGTTGACGCGGCGAGGATTGAAGAAGTGATGGAGAATCTCGTCCTCAACGCGCTCGAGGCCATGGAAAACGGCGGCATCTTAACCGTCGAAGCGGGTCAAACACCGGGCGGCGCGCCGATGTTTTCCGTAGGCGACACCGGCCGCGGCATGAGCAAGATTTTTATCGAAACCCGCCTCTATCGCCCGTTCGCCACCACTAAGAAAACCGGCATCGGCCTGGGACTCTACACCTGTCGCGAAGTGATCCGGGCCAGCGCCGGCTCGATTGAAGTCGATTCAGTCGAAGGCGCTGGAACCACATTTCGCGTCGTGCTACCATCGATTCCAATCGACAGGCGTAACTAAGAAGGCGCGGCAAAAAGCCTTTTGTAATACTTGCCCGTTCCCCCGTTCCTCTTGCAGTACCTGCCCAGGGATTTCGATTTTTAGGCGTACATGTGCGGCCCAGTCTAACTGTGGCCGCCGGTTTCGAAAGATGAGCACGCAAGTACAACCCAAAGGTACCGTCCTGGTTGTCGATGACGACGACGCGGTGCGTAGCGGTCTTTACTGGGCGCTCGCGGCGGACTATCTCGTGCTGCAAGCGGCGTCGCGAGACGAAGCGAGCGCGCTGATCAACGAGCAGGAAATGGACGTAGTCGTCAGCGATCTTCACCTGCCTCCCAACACCGACGATATCGCCGAGGGATTGGCGCTGATCGACATCGCGCGGGCGCAGGATCCGCCGCTCCAGGTCGTGGTCATCACCGGCAGCGATTCAAAACGAGCGGCGTTGGAAGCAGTGCGACGCGGCGCTTACGGTTTTTTTGAAAAGCCACTCGATCCGGCAGAGCTGTTGCACATCGTCAACCAGGCTACGCGAATGCGGCGGCTGGAACTCGAGAATCGCAGGCTGCGCGCGGAATTGTCGCGCCCGCCCGGATTTACTCACTTGATGGGCTCGAGCCCGGCGCTCGAGAAAGTAATGAAGCAGGCGCGCTCAGTCGCAGCCACCAGCGCGACGGTGTTATTGAGTGGCGAGAACGGGACCGGCAAAGAAATGCTGGCGCGAGCGATTCACCAGGAGAGCCCGCGTAACGGTGGTCCATTCGTGGCGGTGAGTTGTGCGGCACTGCCGGAAGCGCTGATCGAGTCGGAGCTTTTTGGTCATGAGAAAGGCTCGTTTACGTCGGCGACGCAAATGCACAAAGGTCGCTTCGAGCTCGCCGATGGCGGCACGCTGTTTCTCGACGAGATTGGCGACCTGAGCGCGGCAGTGCAGGTTAAGTTGTTGCGCGTGTTGCAGGAGCGGGAGTTTGAGCGAGTTGGGGGAACGAAGACGTTGCCGGTCAATATCAGGTTGATCGCGGCGACGAATCGCGACCTGGAAAAGGAAGTCGCGCAGGGACGTTTTCGTCAGGATCTGTTTTTCCGTCTCAACGTGGTGCCGCTCGTGCTGCCGCCGTTGCGCGAGCGTCCCGATGACATTCCGATTCTCGCCGCGCACTTCGCAGCGAAGTCAGCACAAAAATATGGGCAGCCGACACCGGAGCTTGAACCGGCGCTAGTGGAAGTGTTGCTTGAATACAACTGGCCCGGCAACGTTCGCGAGCTCGAAAACCTGATCGAGCGACTGGTGGTGTTGAGCAACACAACGACGCTCGGGCTGGAGTTTGTGCCGGAGAAGATGTTGCGCGTGTTGCCGGGTACCACGCCGGGCGACGAGAGTACGCTGGAGGGCGCGGTTGAGGCGGTGAAGCGCCGCATGATCTTGAGTGCGTTGCAGTCGGAAGGAAACAAGGTTGCGGCGGCCCGGAAACTCGGAATCAGTCGCTCGTACCTGCACCGGCTCATCAACGAGTTCGATCTTTAAGACAGATTTTTCACGCAAAGGCGCAAAGACAAAAAGAAAAGGCGCAAAGAGGACCTGGTTTAACCTTTGCGCCTTTGCCTTATAACTTTGCGCCTTTGCGTGAAAAACTTTTACCCGTTACTTTGTACTCGGAAGAATATGGCCAGTCTGCAACAGCGTTTACCGGAGAATGTCCCCGGGGATTTCTTTGTCGATTCCACCTGCATCGACTGCGATACGTGCAGCGAGTTAGCGCCGGGGATCTTTCGCGATCACGGCGATCAGTGCAGTGTTCATCATCAACCCGAAACAACCGATGAAACCAGGCTCGCAATGATGGCGCTCGTTTCTTGTCCCACTGGTTCGATCGGCGCCAGCCAACCACACGACGCGCATCTCGGTATCGATGCGTTTCCGTTGCCGCTCGACGACAACGTTTACTTCTGCGGCTTCACTTCCGAATCGAGTTTTGGCGCCTGGAGTTATCTGATCGCGCGTCCCGCGAGTGAAGGCGGCAATGTGCTCATTGACTCACCGCGGTTTGCAAGCCAGTTAGTCAAGCGTATCGAGGTTATGGGCGGCGTGAGCCGAATGCTCTTAACCCACAAAGACGACGTCGCCGCGCACCAGTTGTTTCACAAAAAATTCAATTGCGAGAGACTGATGCACGCAGATGACGGCGCCAATCGTCTCGGAGTCGAGCAAATCATTCATGGCGAAGATCCGGTGCAGCTCGACGATGACCTGCTCGTGATTCCGACTCCCGGTCACACTCGCGGTCACGTCGTGTTTCTCTACAAACAAAAGTTTCTATTCACGGGCGATCACCTCGCCTGGTCGCCGGAACGACAAACGCTGACCGCGTTTCGCAGTGTGGCGTGGTATTCGTGGCCGGAACAGACACGCTCCATGGAAAAACTTCTCGACTACGAATTCGAGTGGGTCTTACCCGGTCACGGCGACATCCATCACGACACCGTAGAGACTATGCACTACCACCTCGAACGCTGCGTTTCGTGGATGAAGACTAAGTAAATTCTTTTGTATTAGCGCTTTTTGTACCTTAACTTTTCCGTAAAGAGGCAAAAGATGAATCGAAATCAGAAGATTGCGCTCGGTTGTGGCGGAGCCGGATGCCTGGGATTGATTGTGCTTTTGATCGCCGGTTGTGTGTTCTATTTCGTTTTCTACAATCAGAGCCGGCGCTACTCCGCTTCCAATTACAACTTCAACACCAATAGTAATTCCAACTCAAACGACGATTTCAACTCCAACGCGAACGCCAACAGCAACTCGTCTAACTCATCTTCTACCAGCAGCTCGAGCTCGATGTCTGACGACGACAAACACAAGCTCTATCATGCTGCCGGCGTGACCGGTGACGCAGAATTGGTCCGGCGCGTCACTGTGAAGATAGGCCTGATGAATGAAGATTTCACGGAAGGAAGTAACTATCAGGAGTTTGTTCGCGCGCACTTTGGTTGGGCCATCCGCAACACTGACTTCATTCAATCCATAGACACGGCTGAAAAAGCACGCGCCTACGTCAATGAGCATTTAGAGTAAGACTGCAAAATGGATCCTGCACGCATTCGCAATTTCTCGATCATCGCCCACATCGATCACGGCAAGTCGACCCTCGCCGACCGCCTGCTCGAGCTGACCGGAGCCCTGTCCGAAAGGGAGATGTCTGAGCAGGTGCTCGACAACATGGACCTGGAACGCGAACGCGGCATCACGATCAAAGCACACGCAGTCAGGCTCGATTACAAGGCCCAGGACGGCAAAAGCTATGTTTTGAACCTGATCGACACACCCGGACACGTCGATTTTTCCTACGAAGTATCGCGGTCACTTTCGGCTTGTGAAGGCGCACTGCTGATCGTCGATGCTTCGCAGGGCGTCGAAGCGCAAACGCTGGCGAATACTTATCTCGCGATCGAAAACAATCTCGAGCTGATTCCGGTGATCAATAAGATCGACTTGCCGGGCGCCGAACCCGAAAAAGCGATCGAGCAGATCGAACACTTCATCGGACTCGAAACCCACAACGCGATCCTCACCAGCGCGAAGACCGGTGAGGGCGTGGCCGAGGTGCTCGAAGCGATCGTGCGCGACGTGCCGTCGCCGAAAGGCAATCCGGACGCGCCGCTCAAAGCGTTGATCTTCGATTCGTGGTACGACTCGTATCGCGGCGTGATCGTGTTGTTTCGCGTGATCGACGGCACGATCCGAACCGGTATGAAGATCCGGTTCTTCAACGTTGGCCGCGATTACCAGGTTGAAACGCTCGGCGTGAATCGACCGGTTCCCACGCCGATCGGTGAATTGAGCGTTGGCGAGGTCGGTTTTCTTACGGCCTCGATCAAGGCTGTCGCCGACGTGCAGATTGGCGACACAGTCACCGAAGCGGCGCGGCCGACGAAGGAGCCGTTTCCGGGTTACCAGGAAATCAAGCCGATGGTGTTTGCCGGTTTGTATCCGGTGGACACGGTGCAGTACGAAGAGCTGCGCGATGCGCTCGACAAGTTACGACTGAATGATGCGTCGTTCTTTTATGAGCCCGAATCGTCCACAGCGTTGGGATTTGGTTTTCGCTGTGGTTTTCTCGGCTTGCTGCATATGGAGATCGTGCAGGAACGTTTGGAGCGTGAGTTCAATCTTGATCTGATTACGACCGCGCCGAGTGTGCGCTATATCGTGACGACTACTGATGGTGCGGTCTCGGAGATTGATTCTCCGGCGAAGATGCCCGACCCGGGACGAATCACCAAGATCGAAGAGCCCGTTATTCGCGCCGTCATCCTGACTCCCGACGAACACCTTGGCGGCATCCTCTCCTTGCTTGAAGAGAAACGGGGGACGCAAAAAGGGTTTGAGTACATCACCTCGAATCGCGTGATGCTCACTTACGAGTTGCCGCTCAACGAGATCGTGCTCGACTTCTACGACCGGCTGAAATCGGTCTCGCGCGGTTATGCTTCGCTGGATTACAACCTGGCCGGATACTGGGAGAGTGATCTCGTAAAACTCGATGTGCTGGTCGCCGACGAACCGGTGGATGCGCTGTCGTTGATTCTGCATCGCAGCACGGCGCAGCCGAAGGGGCGTGCGCTGGCGGAGAAGATGAAGCAGCTAATTCCGCGACAACTGTTTGAAGTTCCGATTCAGGCCGCGATCGGAAACAAGGTGATCGCGCGCGAGACGGTGAAGGCGCTCGGCAAGAACGTGATCGCGAAGTGTTATGGCGGCGACATCACACGCAAACGCAAGCTGCTCGAAAAGCAGAAGGAAGGTAAGAAGCGCATGAAGAAAGTGGGACGTGTCGAGATCCCGCAGGAAGCGTTTCTCGCCGTGCTCAAGGTGAATGAGTAGTGCCACAAAAAGGCACATAAGGCACAAAAAACAATGCAGCAGAGAAGTAGATTATCGAAGCGCCGTCATTTGAAAATCTTTTTTGTGACTTTTGTGCCTTTTTGTGGCTAATAAGTTTTGTGCTTTTTGTGGCCAGGAATGATGGTGGATGTTGCTTCGCAGTTATTACTTTCTTGCTCGCGCACGAACGCGGATGATCGGATCGTGGCGCGGATGCGTGAGCTCGCCGCCACCGGCATCGATTGGAATTATTTCTTCCTACTCGCGCGCCGGCACTCGGTTGTGCCGCTGGTCTATCTGCAACTCGAGCGACATGCTTCCGACTTAACGCCACCTGACGTTCTCGCAAATCTCAAAAAGCACTACCTCGAAAATGCCGCGCGCAACACCGTCTTAACTGCCGAACTTTGCCGCCTGCTCGAACGCTTTGCTGCGTCAGGCATCGAAGCGATCCCCTACAAAGGCCCGGTCCTCGCTCACTTCGCGTATGGCAACGTCGCATTACGACGCTTCGTGGACCTCGACGTGATCGTCCGCAAGACTGACGTTCCCCAGGCACGCGAGGTTCTTCTCAACGAAGGCTACACCCCGAGCAAGTCGCTTTCACTCAGCCAGCAGGAACTCCTGCTACGCACCCAACACAACTTGCAGTTCACGCGTGACAATCATCGGCTGATCGTCGAGCTGCACTGGGATGTCGCGCCACACCTCTTCGCTGCGAGCGTGAACACCGATCAACTCCGGCACGATCTAATCACTGTGGATCTGAACGGATCAGCGGTGAAGGCATTCTCCGCGGCCGATCTTTTGTTCTCACTCTGCGTACATGGCTCGCGTCATCTTTGGGAACGACTGGGTTGGATCTGCGACGTCGCCGAACTCCTCGCGAGACACAAGTTCGCCTGGACCACGCTGCTCGAGCGCGCCGCCGCGGCTGATATCGAACGAATGTTTCTGCTCGGCCTGTTTCTCGCGGAACAACTTCTCGACGCGCCCTTACCGGACGAAATCAAACAACGCTGCGCTTCCGATCCGCGCCTGGCGTCACTCGCCGGCAACATCGTCGAACATCTCTTCAACGGCACGACGCATGTGCCGGCAACGTCACGCGAGATCTTCAAGTACAATCTTGGCGTGCGAAAAACATTCAGCGCCCGTGCTCGTTATCTGGTTTACATGCTGCGCCCGACCGACGGCGATCTCGCCTCCCACTCATTGCCCGCGAGTTTGAATTTCGCTTATTACCTCACTCGTCCTTTTCGTCTATTTCGCACGAAAATTTGACGGATTTTTGTTCGCATGTTAGTTTCACGGTCGGTCAGTCGCTCGGGCACAACTGCTCAATACGCAAAAGGATATAGGTATTAAAAATTTGAAACGTGCGGTTTTCTGTCACTATGCGAAGGGTCTTACCCTGGCTGTTCTGTTTTGTCTGAGCGCCGCGACCGTCGCGTTGTCACAGAAGCCTGTAACACCCGACGCGGCTGCGAAGCAGGCAAAGCCAGGCGCGAAGCCGGCTTATAAGCTGACCGTAAAGGCTCAACCCGTCCTGAACATTTCGTTAAAGGCTGAGAAAGCCCGAGTGTCAGAGGTCGCCCAGGAGCTCTCGAAACGTTTGAAGATTCCAGTGCTGCTGGGAAAAGACAGACAGAATGAATTGCTGACCGTCGAGTTCAGCGAACTCACGCTCGAACCGGCGCTGCAATTGCTCGCGCCGCAGGTCTATGTAGATTACGAGATCGATACTGGTGCATTGTCTCCCAAGCCACTTGGTATTTATCTGTTCGACGCCAACCAGGGTGAACCGCCGGTGAGCGGGGCGGTACTCGGATCGACGCAGTCAATGTTGATTGAAGGCAACACCGAAGACGGTGTCGAACCGCAAACCGACGAAGCGAAGCAGAAGCTTGAAGAGCAACCGCTGCGCATCAAGTTTGAAAATAATCTTTTGACAGTGAAAGCCAAAAAGCAGCCCCTGCCCGTAGTGCTGCTCAAGATTGGCGAAGAGATCGGCATCCCGGTCGAGATACAGGACCAGAGCGTTACGATAGTGGATACCCAAATCTCAAAACTCCCAGTAGAGGACGTGGTTCGGCAGTTGTCCCCCCATATTCGGCTGTTTCTTCGTGCCGATCTTACACGCGCCGAAAAGCGAGCTTTGCGGTTGGTTCTGACTGAACAGGCTCAAGCGACTCAGTAGAACCCTTGAAAGACGTTTGTTAACTTGAGCGATCCCTGGACCACTTTTGTGTTGCCACGAATCAATCAAGCCCATATATTACTAACTCGAGGAGGGGGCTAAACCTTGGCTAAGCAAAACGAGATTATCAACGAAGAAATCGCTGGGAATGGTGTAAGCGGGGAGTGCAGCGAAATTAAAAAGGCGTTTGTCGAACCGACAATCTCCGTTCCGGTTGATGTGCTTGAAGCAACCACATTCTTCCAGGCGGCTTCTAGCGGCGCAACCAACTAACCTAACCATCGCAGTACGGTTACATGGAAGTTATTCAGGTCTTTGACCGGCCGGCGTCCCAGGTTTTTTACACGGTCGCCGGTCGGTTGTTATTTATTCAGACTCTCAATCCTGAACTACGTAGCCTGATAGAACTGCTCTTTGCCGGTTGGCAACTTACACCCGTCTCTTTACCCGATCGATCGCCCGACATTCGCATCAGTTTCTTTTGCGGTGACCGCCAGCCCGACATTCCCGACACCCTGAACCAGTTTGAGATCGCCGGCGGTGGACGGTGCTATGCCGGCGATGGCGAGTTGTATCTGGTGCTGCAACAGTCGCTGGTCCATCTCAAGGAAACTGAGCCGGTCGCAGTTGATGTTTGGTTCGCCGAGCTTCCTGGTCCAAATGAGCCGCTGCCGGCGACACTGGCTTCGTTCGCGGTTTGTGCGGCATTGCGTCGCTTCGGCATGTTTGATATTCACAGCGCGGGCGTGGTGGAACCACATGGCGGGCGAGGCGTGCTGATTGTGGGACGCTCGGGAAGTGGCAAATCGACTCTCGCACTGCAATTGGCGCTGGCCGAGTGGCCTTACCTATCGGATGATGAGTTGTTGTTGAGTTTGGTTGAAGCGCAGGTTGAGGCGCGCGGGTTTCGCAACTTTTTCGCGGTCAGTAACGGCGCGCGGGTCAAGCATTGTTTTGAGCCGGATATTGCTTTGGGATTGAAGCGAGTGTCGCAGGCGTCGCCGGGGCTGGTGCTTTTCGTTAGTCTCAATGGTGGGTCGGAATCTGTGGTTCGTAAATTGACGCAGGCTGAGACTATGATGCGATTGCTTCGCGCGTGCCCGTGGGCCACGTATGACACTTCGATTGCAGATGGAAACCTCGAAGTGCTTTCCGCGCTCGCGCGACAGGCAAATGCGTTCGTTCTTTCCGCCGGTCGCGATCTGCTCCAGCCAGGTTACGCCGCCGAATTGTTGTCCGGGTTGAATTGACGTCTGTGGCTTGTTTGTAGGGGTGGCCCTCCGTGGCCACCCCTGTGCACATATGGAAACCGAAACCTCAGTTGCCGGCGATTATGGACCACGGCGTTTGAACGTCGAGCTGGCAAACATCTGCAATCTTCATTGCAGTTACTGTTTCCGCGCCGATGAAAATCTCTACAGCACACACGCGGAGTTCTTTCCGCTCGAACTACTGCGCCGGGTGATTGCTGAAGCTCGCACTGCCGCAAACGTCACTCGTATCAACTTCACCGGCGGTGAGCCAACTCTTCATCCAGAGTTTTCCGGCACACTACAGACAATTGCCGAAGCCGGTTTGACCACGAGCTTCGTCACGAATGGTTGGCACTTCGATCGCGTGTGGCCGTCGATTCAGGAGAATCGCGCCGCTGTTTCGCATGTCGCGTTCAGTCTCGACGGCGTCACGCGCGAAGATCACGATCGCTGGCGCGGCAAAGGATCGTTCGATCGCCTCGTGCGCGCGTTCTCGCGTTGCTACATGTCGCACCTCCCGTTCGGCATGAAGATCGTGATTCGTCGCGACCTGGTGGACCAGCTCGAGCAGATCGCGATCTTCGCGGCCAGAATGGGGGCGGCTTCATTGCACTTCGTGCACGTCATGCCGACGTCGAATGCGGTGGCGGATGATTCTGCATTGAGTCTCGACGAGCAGCGTATGGCCGAACAGGAGATCGCGATCCTCGCGCGTATCTTCAAAATGGACATCGGCATCGACGTCGGCTACTACAACATCGACGAAACACGCCCGCCGTGCGCGCCGCTCGCGGGCACGAGCATGAATATCGACTATCGTGGCCGGCTCTCGCTGTGCTGCAATCTTTCCGGATTCCGTGGCGCCGCGGACGAAGCAGATGTAGTGGCGGACTTGAACGTCGAGTCGTTCGCTTCGGCGTACACGAAGTTTCAGACGCTCGTCGCGCTTCAATTGCAACGACGCAAAGTCGCGCTTGCAACCCTGCGCGCGCAAGCAGTGACGCCGGACGTCTACACCGGTTCACCCTGCATGTTCTGCCTACAGAGCTTCAACAAGATCCCGTGGCATCATCTACCAGCGGGGGCAAGCCCCTCTTCCTGACTTGTTCTAGCTTAGTTTGTTGGAGGACTCTACAGCAGCAGCAAGAAACAAGTCAGACAGAGCGGCTGTGAAATCCCCTAATAAACTAAGCTAGAACAAGTCAGGAAGAGGGGCTTGCCCCCGCTCTTTCGAGTCTTAACAGAAGACCTGTGCCTATCAACATTTCCGATCTCAAAGGCTGGTTGCCGGTTGACGCTGTCGTGGTGGAGGGGCGGCCGGGATTGCAGTGGATGGAACTGCCGGACGTTGAGCTGTCCGAACCGTTCTTGCAGCAGACAGTCGAGCGCGCGAAGACGGACGGAACCAAACGCGGCGAGCTGTTTACGGAGTTTGACGTTCTGCTGCAACTGGAAAACGTGCTCGAGAGTGTGCTGCCGACCGGCTTTATCTTTCACTCCTCACGCTGCGGTTCCACGCTCGTCGCCAACGCCTGCCGCGCGATGGCCAACTCGATCGTGCTCTCGGAAGCGAACGCGATCGACAAGCTTGTCGCGAGGTTTTTTACTGACGCCGCGGAAGATGGCGTTAAGGTTTCGCTCTACTCAGTATTCCTGCGAGGCGTCGTTCACGCGCTGGCCCAACGTCGCCGCGGCAACGAGCAACATCTCTTCATTAAATTCGCCTGCACTAGTTTTGCTCAGCTCGAACGCATCAGTCGCATCTGGCCGAATGTGCCCTGGCTGTTTCTCTATCGCGATCCGGTCGAGACGATCGTGTCGAACGTCAACGACCCGCCAACGTGGCTGTTGGACGACGATTGGCGCGTGCTGGCGTCGATCACCGGCGTCGCGCCGAGTGAGGTCGCTGCAATGAGCCTGGAAGAGCGTTGTGCCCGATCGATCGGCAGCTTCTACTCGCAGGCCGTTGCGCTTGCGAACGACCAGAGCATGTTGCTTAATTACAAACAGCTATCAGTCCCCGTGATATCCAGTGTGTTAAAGTTTTTTAAGGTCAGTCCCTCGGCTCAGGAGTTGGAAACGATCGCGCGTGCGAGCGGAGTTTACGCCAAGGAAGTTTCGGGCACGCGTCCGTTTGTCGCCGACACAGATGCAAAACAAAAACTTGCATCGAATCTCGTTCGCGAAATGGCTGCGAGATGGGCCAACGAACCTTATCAACAACTCGAACAGAAAAGACAACGATAATGAATTTGAAACCAGGCAAGCACGTAGTGATTACGGATTTTGACGGCGGTGAAGGAATACTCGTAGACCTGAACACGAAGAAATATTATCAACTGAACGAGACGGCGATGGTCGTGTGGAAAGGCCTCGAAAGAGGCAAAACCATGAACGAGATCGTTGCCGACATCACGGCGGCTTACGAAGTCGCGCCGGACAAAGCCACCCTCAGCGTGCAAAGAATCGTTGATAACTTCCAAAGCTACAAACTGGTGGGCGCAGCTTGAGCCCGGCGAGCGGCGCCTGATCGTCAAATACGCCGCTCTCACCCTCGCGATCTTCCTGCCACTCATCTGGGCGTTTCTCTTTGTGCGCAATCTCTACCCCGTAGCGTCGTGGAACGTCATGATGGCGGGCGGCGATCTCGAGCGTGGCCGTAGTTACTGCATTCTTCGAGGCGAAACCATTTCCGGCGAGACCATCGACATACCGCCCATCAACCTCACCAACGCCCTGTACAGCCGCACCTGGACCATGGTCAACGCGACCATCGACAACCAGAGTTTCAAACTCAAGTCGCTTGAGCCGCAAAACGAGGAGTTGATTCGTCGTTTTGGTGGACTTGAAAACCTGCCGCCGGGCGCGCGCTTGCCTGACCTGCTCCAGGCCTGGGGCGAGCTCTATAACCAACAACTGCCGGCTGCTTCGCCACAACGACTCAAGGCGATACGACTCGATATGTATCGTTGGGAAAGTGGTCGTTATGCTGATTACGACAAGTTCATAGAATCGTGGCGCAAGGAATTATAAATCGCGTTGTTCCGCGTAGCGCTTTCGCTCTCGGTGTCGTCCGTTGCATCGTTCACGGCACTTTCCTCGTCTCGATTCTCTTTACCTCATTCTCCGCGCTGGGTTCACTGCCCGTAACAATCCTGCGTCCGACCGGCGCTATGAAGCTCGTGCCGTGGAGTTATTACGAGCAACTGCAAACGCCGGCGGCGATGGTGCTCTTCAAGTGTGTGCTGGTCCTGTCGTTGGTGTTGAGCACAGTGGGATTTTTGACTGTCATCTCAACTAAGACGTCGTTGTTGCTGGTGGTCTTTTACCAGGGATTGCTGCGCAGTTTTGGACACTTCAATCACGACGAGATGCTGGCTATTTATTATCTCGTGGTGCTGGCGTTCACACCGTGCGGTGACGCCTTCTCGATCGATAGTTCGTTAAAGAAAACGCGAGCGGAGCGGCCGGCGTTAGCCTACGCATATCCGATTCTCCTGATGCAGTTGTTGATGGCGTGGACCTATTTCAGCTCCGCGCTGATTAAATTACGCGTCGCACGGTTCAAGTATCTGAGTGCAGATAACCTTCCGGCATTGGCGATCTTTCATTCACTGGACAACCTGCACGATACCCACTTCAAGCTGGCGTTCTGGCTGCCGCAGGTGAAGGCTTACCTGCCCTTTGCGGTGGGCCTGGTGCTGCTCTGGGAATTGCTGTTTCCGCTGGCTGTTTTCTGGCGGCGGGTGCGCTGGTGGCTGCTCGGCTTCGGGGTAATTTTTCATCTAGCGACGCTTTTTTTCATGAATATTTTCTTCCCTCACCAGCTCGCGATGTACCTGATTTTTGTCGATTGGGATCGCTGGGAAAAGGGGCAAAACAAGCAGAATTCATCACGTGGGGCCATAAAATCGTAACATACGCTTAATGTTAAATTTTGTTGACTGTCTTCAAAAAAGCGTGATACGGTTTCTCGCCACACTGAACATCGTGGGCCCACCTTTAAAGGAGAAAAAAGGCATGTCTAAGTCATTTCGGGGTTCCGTAGTCTTCGCTGGCCTGATTGTAGTTATGCTTGGGCTGGCGCAGGTCGCGGCAGGACAATTAGTCATTTCTGAATTTCGTGTTCGTGGTCCAAATGGCGCGAACGACGAGTTTATCGAGGTTGCAAACAACAGTGGCGCCGATCATACCGTCGCCGGTGGCGGTACTGGTTATGCCATCGCGGCTTCGAACGGCGTAGCGCGTTGCGTTATCCCCAATGGTACCGTTATCCCCAACCGGGGCCATTACCTTTGCGTGAATAGTGTTGGCTATAGTCTCGCTTCTTATCCGGCTGGTAATGGAACCACCGCGACTGGCGATGCGACCTATACAACTGACATTCCAGACAACGCCGGCATCGCGATCTTTAACACCAGTGTCGCGGCCAATTTCGTACTTGCAAACCGCCTCGACGCGGTCGGCTCCACATCAGAAGCAAATACGCTCTACAAGGAGGGGACCGGATATCCGGCGCTGACTCCATTCTCAATCGATTACTCATTTTATCGCGATAACTGTGGCAAGGGTGGTTCGATCACGACCTTTGGTCCATGCCCTACCGGCGGAAACCTCAAGGATACGAACAACAACGCTGTGGACTTCGTGTTTGTAGACACCAACGGCACGTCAGCGGGCGCAGGTCAACGCCTGGGCGCACCCGGCCCCGAGAACCTGAGTTCGCCGATCGAGCGAAACGCTTCTTTCGCGGCAAACCTCCTGGATATCTGTGTTGCCGCTGCGTCGCCGCCAAATCGCGTGCGCGACTTCACATCAGATCCTCCTAATAACTCAACTTTTGGCACCCTCGATATTCGCAGAACCATCGTTAACAACACTGGCGGAAACGTGACCCGTTTGCGCTTCCGTGTAGTTGACCTGACGACATTCCCGGCGCCAAGCGGCATCGCCGACTTGCGACCGAGAACGTCAACGTCGGTCGTGGTCACCGTTGACCGTCCACCTTGCGGCAGCGGCACGAGCAACGTCACTGTTAACGGAACTACGCTCGAGCAACCGCCGTCACAACCAAACGGTGGTGGTTTCAACTCATCGATGTCGGCTGGAACCGTGACCCTGGCGACTCCGATTGCCAATGGCGCCTCGGTCGATGTGCGATTCCTGCTTGGCATTCAACAAACCGGCAGCTTCAAGTTCTTTTTCAACGTCGAAGCGCTGCCGTAACACGCGGGTACAAAAAGGCGAGCCACGGATGACACAGAAGAAATCCGGATTTCTTCTGTGTCATCTGTGGCTCGCTTTTGTTTTTCAGATTACGGAAAGCTATAGGTCACTACATACTCGGGAGGCGTGTTCTCGAGAATCGGATGTCCCTCGCGTTCGAGCCACGCATGACCCGCGACCTTGCCGTCGTTCTCATTACGCACGCCAAAGATGATCCGCGTCGGTATCCCACTGCGCGAAAGATAACGGTGCAGCACCGCCGCGCGTTTCCAGCAAATGGGTTTGAAGATCAGGAAGTCGGTCGCGAGCAGTAAATCAATGGCGCGGGCTAGTTCGTCTTCGGTGGCGTCGATGCGAACAGCTTTGCCATTGCCCGCAACAATCTCGAGCGCGCGTGGCAACGAGTAGAACCGAGCCGCCAGCGACAGGACCGCAACCCACCACGCCATGCGCAACAACAACCACGCCTCGCGCGGACTCGAGAGAGACTTCCGCGCCGAACCTGACATTAACCGGCCGATTTTAGTGAACTTGTCGATCATTAGCGGTGGCGATTGATTCTAGCTCAACGAGTTTGAGTTTTCACACTTAAACGGCTAGTCTTAATCCACAACTAAGCCTTTATTAATCACGTAGTTTATCAGGAGGATTTGTGGCGGTTATTCGTCCCTTTCGTGCTTTGCGTCCGCGGGCTGATCGCGCGCAATCGGTGGCCAGCGTGCCTTACGACGTGGTTAACACTGACGAGGCGCGCGCATTGGCCGAGGGAAATCCGCTCAGTTTTCTCCACGTCTCGCGCCCGGAGATCGATCTGCCGCCCGGCACTGATATTCACAGCGACGCCGTCTATCGCAAGGCTGTAGAGAATTTCGAGACATTGATCTCCACCTGCCCGCTCGAAAAAGAAGCCGAACCGAGTTTGTACTTGTACCGCCTCGTCATGGGCGATCACGAACAGGTTGGAATCGTCGCCGTTTGCTCCATCGACGAGTACGACAACGGCACCATTCGTAAACACGAGCGCACCCGCCGCGACAAAGAAGACGATCGCACGCGCCACCTGCTCATGTTGAAGGCGCAAACTGGTCCAGTCTTTTTAACTTACCGGCAGATTGGGGAGATCGACAAACAAGTCGCGGCGGCAATCGCGGCCGAGCCACTTTTTGACCTGACCGCCGCGGACGGTGTTCGTCACACGATCTGGCGTGTCTCAGATACTGACGCACTGGTCCAAAGTTTTGCGTCAGTGCCGCTGCTGTACATTGCCGACGGTCATCATCGCGCGGCGAGTGCGAGTCGCGCGCGTGCCGAGTTGAAGCAAGAGAGTTTTGCGCACACGGGCCAGGAACATTACAACTACTTTCTGACAGTGATTTTTCCGGACTCGCAGGTGCAGATACTCGCGTACAACCGCACCGTTCACGATCTCAACGGGCTCACGAAGGAAGAACTTCTCGATGAGATCAGGTCACAATTTTCAATCACTGAGAACGCGAATCCCGAGCCCCCGCGGCGTGGGCTTTGGAGCATGTATCTCGATGGCAAGTGGTGGGGCCTGGAACTCTCGCCCGCGGCAACGCAGCCTGCGGGCACGGTCGCGAGTCTCGACGTGAGTGTTCTTCAGGATCGGCTGCTCGATCCGATCCTCGGCATCAAAGACATTCGTACCGACAAGCGAGTTGAGTTCATCGGTGGACTTCGTGGCACGCAGGAGCTCGAACGTTTAGTGAACGACGGCAAAGCAGCCGTCGCGTTTTCACTGTATCCAACCACGGTTGAAGAATTGTTGATGGTCTCGGATGCAAACGAGATCATGCCGCCGAAGTCGACCTGGTTCGAACCGAAGTTGCGTGATGGTTTGTTGATACACACTATTTAAACTTATGCGAGTTCTCATAGCAGACAAATTCGAACAGTCGGGCCGTGACGGCTTGCAGGCGTTGGGCTGCGAGACTTCCTACCAGCCGGATTTGAAAGACGACGCGCTGGTCGCGGCGATCAGGCAGGAAGCGCCCGACGTGCTTGTGGTCAGAGGCACAAAGGTAACCGAGCCGATGCTCGACGCTGGACCGGTGAAACTGGTGGTGCGCGCGGGAGCAGGCTTCAACACCATCGACGTCGCCGCTGCTTCGAAACGTGGCATCTACGTTTCGAATTGTCCCGGCAAAAACTCGATCGCCGTCGCCGAGCTCGCGTTTGCACTGATTCTCGCACTGGACCGTCGTATCGCCGACAACGTCATCGCGCTGCGACGAGGCGAGTGGAACAAGAAAGAGTTTTCCAAAGCGCGCGGGCTGTTTGGCCGTACGCTCGGCTTGATAGGCGTTGGGAAGATCGGACAGGAAATGATTCCGCGTGCGCGCGCGTTTGGGATGCCCGTCGTCGCGTGGAGCCGGAGTTTGACCGCCGAACGCGCCGCGCTGCTCGGGGTCGAGTTGAAGGACTCGCCGAAAGCGGTTGCGAATGAGTCGGATGTAGTCAGTGTGCACCTCGCTCTGAATCCCGAAACGAAGCACCTGCTCAACGCTGACTTCTTCAACGCAATGCGCGAAGGCGCTTATTTCATCAACACGGCGCGCGGTGAGGTTGTCGATCAGCAGGCGCTGGCTGCGGCGATGCGAGCTCGCGGCATCCGCGCCGGTCTTGACGTGTATGCAGTTGAACCCACGAGCAGTGCGGGTGAGTTTCAGGATGAGATCGTCAAGGAGGAAGGACTCTACGGCACGCATCACGTCGGTGCTTCAACTGATCAGGCGCAGGAAGCGATCGCGGCGGAAACAGTGCGTATCGTGAGAGAGTTTAAAGAGACCGGCAAGGTGCCGAATGTCGTTAACCTGGCGCGACAAACTCCGGCGACGTATCGACTGGTGGTACGTCATCTGGATCGACCGGGAGTGTTGGCGGGTGTGCTCGACGCGATCAAAGCGGAACAGATCAATGTCCAGGAGATGGAGAATATTGTCTTTGAAGGCGCCGCCGCAGCCGTGGCTCGCATCAACCTGGACAATGCGCCGACGAAGGAATGCCTCAACAAACTTCAAACCGGCAACGCCGACGTCATCGAGCTCGATTTGCTTGAACTAAGACCCACAGATTCACGCGGGTAAACGCTGATTAATGAACACCACCCTCATTACCGGAGCATCCTCAGGAATCGGCGCCGCCTTTGCCCGCAAGCTTGCTGCTCGCGGGCGAAACGTGCTGCTCGTCGCCCGCTCGGAAGACAAGCTCATTGCTCTGTGCAATGAGCTCGGACGTTTGACCAGCATTCGCGCCCAATATGTTGCACTCGATCTACAACAGCCGGACGCAGCGGCGCAGCTCTTTGAAGAAACCCAAAAACGTGAGCTCGAGATCGAAATGCTCATCAATAACGCCGGCTTCGGCTCGATGGGCGACTTCGCCAGGCTCGATCTCAATCGTGAGCTCGAGATCATCCAGCTAAACGTCAGGGCGTTGGTCGATCTCACACATCGTTTTCTGCAACCAATGCGCGAAAGGAAGCGCGGCACGATCATCAACGTCGCTTCCACCGCCGGCTTTCAGGCCGTGCCTTACATGGCGACTTACGCCGCGACCAAGGCTTTCGTGCTTTCGTTCTCTGAAGCGCTTTCGGAAGAAAATCGTTTGCACGGCGTACACGTGATGGCGCTCTGTCCCGGAGTGACTGAGACCAACTTCTTCGAGACGGCCGGAATCGATCACCCACCGATGCGCATTGTTCAAACCCCGGAAGAAGTTGTGGAAACCGCGTTGCGCGCGCTGAACCGGAAAAAGAGCACGGTGATTTCCGGGTGGCTCAACTTATTCACGATGGAAGCAGAGCGCTTCTTCCCACGATCGCTTGTCACGAGAGTGGCGGGAAAGGCTTTGCGCTCGCGATTTGAAGAATAGTTAACGGAGATAGCAATGACGGAACGAATTTTTAACTTCAGCGCCGGTCCGGCGGTTTTGCCCGTGCCGGTTTTGGAAGAAGCTCAGCGCGACATGATCAGTCTGCCGGGCGTGGGTATGTCGGTGATGGAGATCAGTCATCGCTCGAAAACGTTCGACGAGATCATCGGGAACGCCGAAGCGGGCTTGCGCGAGTTGTTAAAGGTTCCCGACAACTATCACGTTCTGTTTCTTCAGGGCGGCGCGAGTTTGCAGTTCTCGATGGTGCCGATGAACTTTCTGCCTGCTGACGGCAGCGCCGATTACGTACTGACCGGAAGTTGGGGCAAGAAGGCGCTGAAGGAAGCGAAGAAAGTGGGCGCTGTAAACGTTGCCGCAACCATGGCGGACGGCGGCTTTACGCGCGTGCCGTCGCGGGAAGAGATGAGCTTGAGCAGTCACGCAGCCTACGTTCACATCACCAGCAACGAAACCATCGAAGGCGTGCAATGGAAGCGCGAGCCCAACACCGGCGACGTGCCGATGATTGCCGATATGTCGTCTGACATTCTGGCGCGCGCGATCGACGTCAGCAAATACGGACTCATCTATGCCGGCGCGCAAAAGAACATGGGGCC
>Ga0070699_100000635_pt1 | contig 32930 bp, 41 predicted proteins | sample KBSK1503metaG_FD_65473 | JGI IMG/M metagenome (GOLD analysis project Ga0070699, IMG submission 65473) | Corn, switchgrass and miscanthus rhizosphere microbial communities from Kellogg Biological Station, Michigan, USA - KBS K1-50-3 metaG | ecosystem: Host-associated > Plants > Roots >...
CGGCACGATCCGCGCGAGCTGGTCATCGCGCGTGAGCTTGATTTTCGTCCAAGCGTCGTCGTACTCGTACCGAACTGCGCCTGTGTAGTCGAATTGCGCGTGGCGTAGAGCCTCAGCCTCAACCGACAAAGGCTCCGGCTCGAAGGGCCGTCCCATGAGTTTTTCGTACGCGCGCCTTTGTGCCTCGGCACGACGATCGTACGCGCCGTAGCTGCGCCCACCGAAGTAACCGAGTGTGACTAGCTGGGCATACTTCCCCGGGAGCTTTGGTGCCTTGCGCTTGTGGCTTTTCTTCGGTGTGTGAACGGCGCAGCGCCGCACGAACTCGACACGGTTCGCCACGCGGTAATGAAACTGTCCATTCAGATGCGCGCCGTAGCCTGTTCCGACCGTGTACGCGCATCCGCACGGCATTTCGTGCGTCTCCATGTAGATGTCCTTTCTGGCGGGTTGACGTTCCGGCGCGTCGCTCCGAAGAGCGACCGCCACAGCGTCAGTCCTCGCTCTCAGCCGTCATGAGCTGGTCTACGTAGGCCCGCACGTCCTGCGGCCGATATACGTATTCCTTCAGTGCATCGGCGAGCTTTGACAACTCGACGTAGCCAAGGTTGGCGTTCCAGCTTGTGAGATTGCGGGCGGCTTGCTCGGCCCAATGGATCGTCGGGCCGTAGATGACCGTCCCCAGCTCATCGTCTGACCATCCGATCATGTCGAGAAAGAGCGAGAACGGGCCATTTCCGGTGTCGTAGTTTGTGCTCCAGTCGTACAGACTTGCCACGTCTTCGGCGTACTCCGGCGCGTTGTCGAGCAGCTCGTACACGTCCATGTCTTCTCCTTCTGGCGGGATATGACCTACCGGCCAAGGCTCCGTGAGCCCCAGCCGCTGGGTCAATCGAGCGCTATCCGTAGGTACAGGAAGCCGATGAGCGGAAGTAGGACAAAGGCAATCACGACGCTGCACCGAGTACGAAGATGCAGAGCCAACCGGAACCCGGCGAGCGAGTCTCGGCCTCACGAAGCGCCGCGGTAGTGGCTACGCGCTCCGACCGAGCGCGGAGCGCTACGTCCATGATCCGGCCTGCAGCTGACTGCAAGCGAATGTGAAAGAGCGGTTGCATGTTTCCTCCTGGCGGGAAGTGACTAGGCAACGGCGCTTGTCGCCGCTCCCTTCTCACTTCTGTTGACGCTGCTCCCGACCTCTGACTACGAGCAGCGCCGAATCGTCTTGGTCAGCAGCGGCAGTAGTCGGTACCGGGAGGGAACGATCCCTCGCTAACCACCTTCCCCTAGTTGCCATCCCGTTGTCTCTCGGTCTAGGTTGGGCTCGCTGACATAACGCATCTAAGCAGCGATGCGTTACCGTGTCAACCCTTGGCACAACATTCGCCTCAAGCTCTACTTGAGGGTTCGCCGAAACTCCCTGCTAATCGGTAGTTTCTGAGCGCTGCAGCACGCGCCAGATCTGGGTCTGTGAAACGCCCGCTGCGTCACCAATCTCGCGCTGGGTGGCCCCGAGCTGCCACGCCTCCTGGACGGCCGCTTCATACGCTTCCAGCGCCGCTAGTAGTGCTTTCCGGCGCTTGCGCACTTCGTCTAACTCAGCGCTCACCATCGACACTGTAACGCGCCGATAGCCTGCGCGATTCCGTGCCTGGATGGATCGGCCGTACGGTACCGATCCTGTCGCCTATGGTGACAACGCTGGGCCTACGATCTGTTCGGCGTAACTCCTACGATCTGTTCAGCGGGCAAGGCACAGCACTACATTCCAGTGCCCAAACGCTCCATACGCTCATCTCACATCGGCTCATGTAGTCAATATTGGCAACGGATGGGCACGGCTCAGATCGGATCAGCGTTGCCAAGACTGACAATGCCGGCAGCTCTTTCGGCGTATGCTCGAGGCGAAGGGCAAGGCCCCCTTAGGTACTTAGGTCTGTGCACGAAAAGCCTGCAAATACCCGAAGGTGCCCTAAGGAAGTCCACAACAACTACGGTCAGATCCAAGCCCTCCGAGCATTCCCCCGGCTATCAGAAATGGGCTGATCGGGCGAGGAGGGCTACCTCGTCATGAGAGCGAGCTTTGCGAGCGTGATAGGGCTCCGTCGACCGGCACCGATCCGGGCTCCGACCGTCAGGACATGGTGCCCTGGTTCGCCAATGGGCCTCTCAGGACCTATTCCCTGACTTAGGGCTCTTCGAGCCCAGTCAGGTCAATACTGAACAAATAGTAAATGTCCTATATAGAGGCACGACCCCGGCTAGAGAGGGCGGATTCGGCGCGAGAAGCCGGCGTTTCACGGGCCCCGTCGGCGGCCCCAGGCCGCAACGACGGGTGCCAGGGCGGACAACATGACCCCACAAAACCCCTGCAAAGGGGCAACTAAACTTGAACAAGTGCTTTTTGTCGTTTTACTTAGTGAGACCCCGTTTTCGGCGGACGGCGGACGGGGTCGATTCTTCAACGCGGTGGATGCCGCAGAAAGGGGAGCGGACGCTCTCTCGTATCAGGCTGGACGCTTTCGGGTTGACGCCCGCAGCTGTCACGGACACGCTCTATCCGCATGCCGACCTCATCCAGGAGATGATCGGCAAGGAGGTTAGCCGTGGCGAGTTCGTCGTTTCGCGCAACCTCGAGGAGCCGATTGACAGCGACTTAGCGTTCTCAGGCCGACTCATTCTTCACGTTCCGCTCGATGTGGACCTGAATCCACATCTGCGGAGCGAGTAAGCCAGCTCGGGGTGAGCTGAACGGTTCGGAATCACCCCACCCACTGCGGGCTCGTCTAATCGGCAGGACGCCTGGTTCTGAGCCAGGTAGTCGAGGTTCGAGTCCTTGGCCCGCAGCTTGGGATGGCCTGTCCGGAGGCTGGGCGCACTGGCGCACGGCATGGTTGAAGGGTCTACGTCGCATCAGTGCTGCGCTGTGAAGGCGGGGGCTTCGACGTGGTCTGCTCGTGAGAGCGGGCTGCGGCGGGGTCGTACGCTGGATCGGCGCGGCATGGCGATACGGGGCTCGCCTGGAGTACAGGCTGGCACATGAAGGCGCAGGGCTGATCCGTGGCGTAAGTCGCGGGGTAGGTCCACCGCGTTCGAGTGTGCCGGCGGTGGGGATGCGGGCTGCAATCCGCCTCTCTGCCACTCCTTGATCTCAACTGTGTCGGTTCGCGACAGAGTTCCCGGCCGATGGTTGGCCGTCCCATTTCTAATTGCCCCGGCAGCTAACGACTAGCGCCGGGGCGCTTTTCCTTCATCTCACAAGTCCTCGAAAGGAGGCACATGGGTCGTGTAGCAAGCGCTTCTGTGAACGCCGCAGCCACCCTGAATCAGGACCTGAACACGGGCGCGGAAGAGTGGCTGACCGTCATCGCTGTGGTCGGCACTGTCGCCAACGCGGCCACTGCCGCGGGCGATGTCGTAGTCAACGTGCTGCCGTATCTGGATGACGCCACTTCAGGTGTCCAGGGCGCATCGCCTTCGCTCGCCCCACTCCCGTTGACGCCGGCGGACACTGTCGCCGCAGTCCTTAGCAACAGCCGTGCGTACATTCTCGCGCGCTACCGGATCGCGGGCCTGAGCAAGGTCCAGATCCAGGCGAAGAACAACAACGCGGCAGCCAAGCCCGTCGAGATCAACTACACCACTGGCTAGCCCGGTGTCCTTCAACATCGGCCACGTCGACGGCGGCACCCACGCCGGGTGGCGCACCGTCAACGCGCAGTCGAAAGAGGACTGGGTCTGCCCCACCTGCGGAAAGTTGCTCCGCTACTACTGGACGAGCTGCCCGAACGACAGCTCACCACGTCCCGAGAACACGAACGGAGGTCGCTAGTGGCCACACTGACGATGCACGCACGCAAGATGCTGCGGCCCGACGACTTCGCCGTCCCGGAGAAGGCTCCGGGTCCATGCTCGCTACCGATCCCCGACATGGGGCACGCCAAGGCCGCTCGCGAACTCTGCGGCAAGTGCGGACCTGGCGCGTGCGCCAAGGTCGAGGAAGCGATCAAGCGCAAGTTCGGCTAACCCCTCAGGAGGTACATGGACTTCCGTTCGCTGACGGCGGGTGGCCGTCATCGAGCAGACGCCCTGACCGCCGAGTGGCTCGGCCCGCTGGTCGAGCGCTACCCCGTCAAGTTCTACTGGTTCCTCCAGCACGGCTACCGGCCGCACATCTGGCAGGCCCTCTTCCACGGCGCCACGCGGGGCGACACGCTCACGCGCTTCCGCCATCTCGTTGCGGGTCGGCGCGGGGGCAAGACGTTCTCTGCGGCGTGGGAGGTCATCTTCTACGCGATGCACCCGGAGGAGTTCCACTGGGATGCGCACGGCGAGGAGAACGGTCGGCCGCTCTGGATCTGGGCGCTCGCTCGAGACAACACGCTCGGCCGCGCCTCGCTGAACACCTTCATCGAGGTCATCCGACAGGTCGGCCTCATCAAGGACCGCGACTACCGCTTCAACAAGACGGAGAAGGTCTTCGAGTTCTACCGCGGCGAAGAGCTGCTCTCGACGGTCGAGTTCCGCTCGGCTGACGATCCGCAGCGGCTCCGCGGCGCGGGCCTCGACATCCTCTGGATTGACGAGTCCGCCTTCATCCCGACACGGGATGCGTGGGACGTAGTCCGCCCGGCGCTCTCCGACAAGCTCGGGATCGTCCTCACCACGACGACGCCGAATGGCAAGAACTGGTTCTACGAGCAGTTCTTCGTTGGGGAGACGATGAGCGACCCGAATCAGTTCCGGGTCGAGTACACGAGCATCGACAACCCCTACTTCGCACGCGAGGAGTGGGAGGACGCTCTTCAGACGTACCACCCGATCATGTTCCGCCAGGAGTACATGGCGGCCTTCGACGCGCTCGCCGGCATCGCCCTCTCAGGCGACTGGCTGAAGTACTACGTCCTCGGCAACCCCGACATGCAGGCTGACGAGATCGGCGTCCCCAAGAGTGCCGACGACGGCACGGGGCGCCTTCGCTACGACCTCGACCTCTTCATGGGAATCGACCCGGCCATCTCGCTCCGCGAAGACGCGGACGACTTCGCGATGGCCCTCATCGGCATCACCAAGGACAGGACGCAGGCCTACCTGCTCGACTACTACCTCGGGCACATCGCTTTCCCGGACCAGCTCGACAAAATTCGCGAGTGGTTCCTCAAGTACCGGCCGCAACTCATCGGCATCGAGTCGAACGCCTACCAGCGCGCGCTCCTGCAGATGACGGCCCGGATGGAGGGGCTACCGAACGCGGTGGCTGTCGTCTCCAAGTCGAAGAAGGAAGAGCGCATCCTCGGCCTCGGCCCGCTCTTCAAGACCGGGCGTATCCGCATTCGCCGGTCCCAGCGCGAGTTCATCGACCAGTGGGTCTCCTACGACCCCGCGATGAAACACCAACACGACGACCTCCTGGACGCGGTCGAGATCGCGCTCGGGACCGCCGGCGTGCTCCTGCCTGTCCGTCCCGACGCTTCGGCGTTCGGCGAGGACCGTCGACCGAAGACGCTGGATGAAGAGGCGTGGCTCGCCGTGCGGCGGGCTCTGAACAAAGGAAAAGACAAGGCCTACGACCCCGAGCTAGGGGATCAGGCCTAGATCGGAGACTCAGTGGCTCTTCACGCACTACTCCAGAACCATCTGGACAAGGTAGTCGGCACGTCCGGCTACACCGTGTCCGGCGCTGTCGCGACGGTCACGGCGTCACTCGACCATCGGCGGATGCAGGAACTGCTCGATGTCGCGACCGAGCTGAAGCACGACGTCAGCCTCGTGGCCGGCGTTCCCAAGGTCACCCCGAGGTAGCGGTGCGTCTCGTCCGCAAGAACCGCGAGCAGCTCCTCGTTGACCTCTACGAACAGAGGCTTGAGGAACGCGACCGGCTCGTCCGCATCCTGGCCGAACAGATCGAGTACCTACGCGGCCAGCTCCACGCACCCACTCACACCGTCGGCATGGCCTTGGCTCCGCAGACCCCACTAGCAGGGAACGTCACGGACCAGACGTTCGACGTGATCCCCGCCTTCGGCGGCGATGACCGCGACGAACTCGATGCCATGCGCCAAGCAGGCGTCATCTCCGAAGAGGAGTTCCAGGAGTCCCTCGCCGCGCTTGTGGCGGGCAAGAACATCATCGAGTAGCTGAGGGGGTGGCATGGCCGACAACCGGCTTCAGGCTCAGACGCCCCTGAGCATCAAGAATCTGGGCGACGCGGCGGCCCTTGCCACGAAGCGCCGCGAGCTGGAGACCCTCCGGCACCGCGACAAGATCGACTGGACACTGAACCGCGAGTTCTATCGCGGCAACCAGTGGGCCTTCTGGAACAAGGACTGGCCCGGCGGTGGAAAGCTGCAGACCGATCCTCTCGATGAGGGCGATCAGCCGCGCTACAAGGTCCGCCTCACCGCGGACGAGATCAAGCCCGGCGTCAACTACTACGTCGCGCAGCTCACCAAGAACCGCCCGGTCATCAACGCCGAGCCGGAGACGGGCAGCTGGCGGGATCTCAAGGCCGCGCAGATGGCGCAGGCGCTCTATGAGTACTGGTGGCAGCCCGACCAGCTAGCGCTGGACGAGAAGCTGCAGGACGCGCTCTTCAACGCCTCACTCTCCCAGGGCTACTGGCACATCACCTGGGACGCGCTCGCCGGCAAGCAGCTCTCCTTCATGGTCGCTCCGACAGGACAGCCGCTCATCGGCTGGCCGGACGACGATCTCGACATCTATCGCGACGAGCTGCGCCAGCAGGGCTTCGACCCGAAGCAGTTCCAGCGCAGCGTCTACGTCGGTGAGATCAGCGTAGATTCGATACCTGGCGAGAACGTGCTCCTCGATTCGGCTGCGAAGTCGTGGGAGGACGCGAACTACGCCATCGTCATCGAGCACATGGACCCGGACGAGGTCAAGGCGCGCTACCCGAAAGCGCCGGACAACCTCACCCCGGACTCCGTGCCGGGCGAGGACTCGACGTACATGCAGGGCATCATGGGCTCTCAGGATCAGCGACCGCAGACGGTCCGGCGGGTGTACAAGATGTACGTCAAGCCGAACCCCGTCGTCCCGAAGGGGCGTGTGGTCTGCTGGATCGAAGGGCCCGACAAGATCCTGGACGACAGCCCGTGGCCGTTTCCCTTTGACGATCTTCCCATCATCAAGTTCCCCGGCATCAAGCGTCCGGGTCATCCGCTCGACATCCCCATCGTCACGGCCGCGAGGCCGTTGCAGAAGGAGATCAACCGCACGATCTCCCAGGTAGTCGAGCACAAGAACCTGACGATGAAGCCGCAGCTACTCGCCCCGCGCGGGTCGCTCGACGGCGAACGGCTCAACAACGAGCCAGGCCGCATCTTGACCTACAACCCGATCAACGGTGCCGTGCCGCAGTGGCGGGAGCTTCCGAACCTGCCGCCGTACGTGTACGAGCACCTTGGCGACGTCACGCAGCGGATGTTCCGGCTCTTCAACCGCATCCCCTCCGCTCGCGATCAGCTACCAGCCCGGATCGACTCGGGGTCGAGCATCGACCTAATCCAGGAGTCGGTCTCTGACCAGCTCTCTCCGGTCATCATCCGGATGGAGGCTGCGCTCGCGCACGCCGGGATGTTGATGGTCAAGCTCGCGCAGAAGTACTACACCGAGCCTCGCATGCTCAAGATCCGCGGCGCCAACGGCGGCGTCCAGATCGAGAAGTTTATGAACGCCGATATCGACGGGGGCTTCAGCTTCAACTCCGTCATCGGCTCAGGACTTCCGCGCACGCGGGCGGGCAAGCAGGCTCGAATCGAGTTCCTCCTACAGAACCAGCTCATCGACCAGAAGCAGGCGATGCGCTACCTCGACGTTTCCGACATGAACGGGCTCATGGCCCAACAGCAGTCGGACGAGGAGCAGGCGTACCGCACCATCGACAAGCTGAAGACCGGGCAGCCCGTCAACGCCCAGGCCTACCAGCAGGCGGTGCAGCAGGTTCAGCAGGTCATCGCGCAGATGCAAGCGGGGCAGCCCGTCGACGTCGACCAAGATGGCCAACCGGATTCGCCGCAGCAGGTGCAGCAGTGGGCTCAGCAGACGCTAGAGCAGGCCGCTGTTCAGCCGGCGATGTACGAGGACTACGAGACGCACATCGACGTGCTCAAGCGCTTCATGACTAGCGCCGAGTACGAGCAGCTCGATCCCCCGACGCAACAGCGCTTCATGGACCGCTTCCAGGCTATGTACCAGGCGATGTACAACTTGCGCCTCGCGTCGATCATGCCTGAGGCTCCACGGACGACGTACCAGATTCGCTCTGGCGTCAGCCCGGATGCCGCGGCAGCGATCCTGAATCGCCAGGGTGTGCAGGTCACGCCCGACCAGTTGTCGGAACCGCCTATCGACACCTGGGTTGTGGATGACCTGACGAAGCCCGAGGTTCAGGACTCCGGAGACCCGACGCATCCCGATCAGCAGGCCCAGATGCAGGAGATGCAGCAGGCCGCTGACAAGCACCAGCTCGATCAGGCTAAGTCGGTCCACGAGACCGCACTAGCCCAACATCGGGCGACGCAGGCCGAGATCGCCAACCGACAGGCAGTGGAGAAGCACGCGCTCGAGCAGTCCCGCGCGGAGCAGCTTCACGCTGAACAGGTGCGACTCGCCCAGGCCCGCCTAGCGCAGGCCAAGCGCCCTCCGGCGAAACCACAGGCGAAGAGTGGCTACTAGAGCGACGTACACCCAAGAGGACAAGGCTCGGGTGTACGTCGTTCTCACCGCGAACGACGGGAACGTCAAGCGGACGTCACGCGAGACTGGGGTTCCGGAGAACACTGTCCGCCGATGGCGTGACGACTTCAAGAAAAATCCGCCCTCGGTCGAGCTGATCGAGCACGCGGCAGGCGACTTCGTCGGCGAGGCTGATGAGATCCGCATGATGGGCCTGACGGCCCTGCGCGGGAAGCTCGAGCAGCTAGTCGCGAATCCGAAAGACGTGAACGTTGGTCAGGTCACGACCATGATCGGCATTCTCACGGACAAGATAGACCGCGCGTCCGGCCTTGCAGATCGCAGGGTCGAGCACGAGCACAGACTCAACTCTGGCGACATCCGCGATGCCCTTGTGGGCTTCGTGTCGGACATGCAGCAGCTTGCTCGGTCGCGCGAGTATGAGATCCAGGAAGCGGAGATCATCGAGCAGCCCGCCCTCCCAGCCGGGAGCTAGGGATTCGAACCTCCCTGACTAAGGAGTACCCATTTCCGAAATGTCGTTCGAGGACGCTGTAGCGGAACTCGGAGCGAGCATTGAGTCTGACGTGTCCGGTGATGCACCGGCACCGATGGCTCCGGCTCCTGCCGAGCAGGCCGCCCCGTCCACGACTCCCGAGGGGCAGAACGAACCCCAGGTGCAGCCGCAGTACAACCGTGACGACGCGGGGCGCTTCGCGCGCCCGGCCGAGCCGGCAGCTACGGACACCTTCGATGGTGGCAAGTTCGACCCCGACACGTTGGCGCCCGAGCTTCAGGAGGGCTGGAAGCAGCTACAGGCTGCGTTCACCCAGAAGACTCAGGAAGTGGCGGCCCAGCGTAAGCAGCTCGAGCAGTTCGGCGACCTCAACCAGGTCGCGCAGGCTGTTCAGCTCATGCACACGCTCCAAGACCCTCAGGCGCTGACACAGTTCCACTCGGAACTGACGGCGCATCTGCAGGCGCAGGGACTTACGCCGGTGCAGGCATCGGCGGAAGCAGCCCGTCAGATTGAGGACGCTCAGGCTCCGGCCGCGGCGCCCGACGCTGACCGCTTGCGGGAGGAGTTCCCGGAGCTGGCACCGTTCCTCGAGAACCAGCAGCGGCTGGAGCAGCGCCTCTCTCAGTTCGAGGCGCAGGCTCAGCAGCAGCAGGAGGCTCAGGAGCTTGCCTACACGCAGATGGCTCTTGCGGGCGAACTGCAGCGCCAGGAGATGGCGATTCGTGAATCGAACCCGACCTACAAGGACGAGGACCTCGACGCGATCTACGAGCTGTCGTCTTTCTACGACGGCAACCTTCTCACGGCGCAGCAGCGGTACGAGCAGATCGTGTCTTCACGAATCTCGGCGTACCTGTCTGATAAGCAGTCTGCGAGCGAGACGAGCGGGCTTGGTCCCGCTGCGGGTGCGGGTCTGCCGAGCGAACAGCCGGTAGCACCGCAGACGCTCGAAGAGGCCCAGAGGGCAGCCATGCGCTACCTCGGTGAGGCCGGTATCGACACTCTCGTCTAGGCCCTGTCTATCCGCCGGGGCGGTGGCCGAACACTGACCACCACTACCCCAAGGGAGTTCGTAACAGTTGGCTGGAGCAACGCTCTCCACCCTGTCGAACATCATGAAGAACTTCTACCTGGGCCCCGTCCAGGAGCAGTTCAACAACGACATTCTCGTCCAGCAGCTCCTCGGCTGGACAGCTGAGAATCTCGAAGGCCTCAAGGCGGTTCTCCCTCTCCACAGTGCGCGCTCCGGTGCGTACGGCTCTCGTGGCGAGCTTGAGAACCTGCCGACGGCCGGTTCGCAGGGCTACGCACAGGCGACCTATGACCTCGCATACCACTACGGCGTTGTGCAGGTCTCGGGTCAGGCCATCGCGAAGACGAAGTCGAATGCAGGCGCATTCCTGCAGGCGATGAAGTCCGAGCTTGATGGCATCCGCTCCGACATGGCGCTGCAGTTTGCTCGCCAGGTCTACGGCGCGGGTGACGCAATCCTCTCCCCTCTCGCGGCTAACACCGCGGTAACCACGCTGGTTCTGCCGTCGGCTGAGCCCATCGTCAAGGGCTTCGTCCACGTCAACCAGGTCGTGGACATCGGCGACACGACGAACCCGATCTCCGTCGCTCAGGCGCGGACGATCACCGACGTCGACCCGGTTGCGGGGACCGTCACCATCTCCGGTGCGACCGTCACCACGACGACTTCGCACAACCTCTACGTCACGGGCGACGCAGGCCCCTCGACCACGTACACCGTTCGCGAAATGGACACGGGCCTCACGAAGGCCATCTCCACGGCTGCGAACACGGTCGGCGGCATCAACGGCGCGTCCGCGGGCTCGAAGTTCTGGCAGAACATCGCCAACACGACGGGCGGCGCGGTCAGCCTCTCGGTCCTGATGCAGGTTCTGAACCAGTCTCAGGCCGCGGGTGCCAAGCCTAGTGATCTCGTGACGATCACCACTCCGGGCCTGACCCGGCGTCTCTTCGAGACGAGCGACTTCAAGTCGCTGATCCAGTTCATCAACCAGACCGACTTCAAAGGCGGCTTCTCCGAGATCGCGTTCATGGCGAACGGGGCTGCGGTCAAGCTGTACCCGGATCGGCACGCTCCGTGGGGCAAGATCCTCGGCATTCACAAGGCGCATATGCGTCTGTTCTCGCCGGCGGATTGGGACTTCATCTCGCGTGACGGTCTCACGGTCCGGTGGGTACCTGGGATCGACGCCTATCAGGCGGCGCTCTTCAGGTACGCGAACATCGGCGTTGATCGTCGTAACACTCACTTCGTCGTGAGTGGCTTGACCGACACCGGCTTTTAGAACAGCCGTTCTAACAGTCCTTGTGTCACTGCCCGGCTGGGCCTCGGCTCCAAGCTGGGGCCTGGCCGGGCCCTTCTTCACTTTCTACGTCCGCAAGGGAGGCCCATGTCTGTTCTCGATCTGACCCCCTCGCAGCTATGGCTGCCGGGGACGGGCTTCGTGCCCCAGCACATCCGGGAGGCAACGAAAGCCGTCGAGGACTACGACGCGAACCTCTCACTCGGCCGCCACGAAATGACCGGCGACTGGGTCGTTTTGCTCAAGCGCCCCAACGGCGAGACGGTGCCGATCTTCGGACTTGGTCCCGAGTTGCCCTCACGGGATCAGATCACCGAGAAGCTCTACAAGTCGGACGTGCGCCGCCACGGCGGCAAGATCGCGGAGGCCATTGAGCGCCGCTCTCGTGAAGCACAGCGCGACCAGGAACGGAAAGCCAGCGACGCGGCCGGAGAGGCTGCCGAGGGCTTCGCCTGGGCCGCGCGTAAAGACGGCACACACCCGAGTCCCCGCATCTTCGTACCAGGAGGGAGGCCCTAGATGGCCGTTTTCGCACCCGTCGACCAGTCCGGTCCGGATGCGCGCCGCAAGCAGCTGATCGCGAAGCTGATGGGCCAGGCGCAGTCCAACACCGCGCAGGGTCGCGCCGCTGTGGGTCTTATTGGTGCCGCTGGTCCGACGTTCCACGGCGGACAGTTGGCGCTGGCACGGCCCGCGGCCACGCAGGACTCGAATGTCATCAACTCGGCTCTCGCGAACCTCGGCGGGGCAGGAATGCCCACGCTCCCGAGTCAGGCTGTCCCCTTCCAGCTCCCGGTTGATCCGCACGCATCCGCGCATGCCGTAAGCGGGGGCGTGGGAATGCCCACTGGTAGCCCCACGGGCCCAGCGGCAGCAGTGACCACCGCCGCCGCCGATCCAGGAACGTCAATCGTTCCGAGTTCCCCCGTGACCCAGCTACTTGCAGTTGATCCAAACTCCCCCGGCTACGTGCCTCCCGGCTATGTCCCTCTGGGCGGCGGCCATTTCTACGATCCAAGTACCAACGCGGTTGTCGCGCCGGGCACGCTCAGAGCCGCGGGGTTCTAGATGACGCCGCAGGACATCTACAACGAGCTGAGCGATTTCGGCTACGCCGACCTCGGCTCGACCGCGCTGATGCGCGTCATCAACTACGCGATCAAGAACGTCGTCAACCGCGAGCCCTGGCCCTTCATGGAGAAGGTTTTGACGCTCACCTTCGACGGGATCAACGCCACGCCCTCGAACGCTCCCTCCGATCTGCGCGCCGTCATGAAGGTCATGGATACGACCACTGGCAAGCGCATCCACTTTAGGCGCACGGACGACATGGAGGAGCAGTACGGCTCGGCGCTGACAATGGCCGGAACGCCGTTCTACTACTACTTCGAGGGTGGCGTGATGAAGTTCTACCAGGTGCCTGCGGCCACGCAGACACTGCGGCTCCGCTATCTGCGCTCGCACCCGACGGTCGCGCAGGCCGACCCGGAGAGCGCCATCCTCATCCCGCCGGACTTCCACGAGGCCATCGCGCTCCGTGCTCTGGTTCGGATCTCGGACCAGGATGACGACCCGGCTGTGTCAGCTCGGGCCGAGGCGCACTACGAGAACGTCCTCGCCCAGATGCATGACGCGATGTGGGCCCAGCAGCACGACGAACCCGAGTACGTCCACATGATCGACCCGGACGACTTCGACTACTACTGGCCGACTTACTAAGGGGGTGAGCCGTGGCGCAAGTGAATCCCGCCCTGCCGGCGGGTTATGGGGTCACGGCTGATCCCGGCATCCTCACCGAGACCTTCGAGGGTGCGCCGGACGGAATGAACCTCGCCCTCCCCGCGCAGGAGTTGGCGGACACCGAGGCCCAGTACATCCAGGATGCGCTCCTGGACAAGCCGGGCCTCACTCGCAGGCGCGGGCCGGTCCAGTCCGTCTCGAGCATCGGCTTCAAGCTGAGCTTTCCCGGCACGGGTCTCGTCATGACGCTCAACCCGCAGGGCATCCAGAAGTTCGCGGCCCTCAACGGGAACGCGGGCAGTGGCCTTTTCAGTGTCGCTTCCGACGATCTCAGCGCGAAAGTCGACCTGACCTGGCCGCATCCCTTGCCGACGGTCCCCGACAGCGGGGCGCCGTATCGGATCGTGGACGCGAAGCCCGCGCTCAACGGGGGCCTCTTGGTCGGCGTCTCAAGCGCATACGACTCCAACTCGCCGAACCAGGGCCTGGCCTACTGGCTGGGCGCCAACAAGGCGAACTGGTCCCCGGCATCCGTCACGGTCGCTCGGGGGTCCACGGCTCTGACTGGGTCGGGCTTCCTCGCGAACGCCTCGGTGGGGCACTGGATCTTCGCCAACACTGACGAGGGCTACACGAGCACGCTCATCGGCTACGTGAAGAGCATCAACTCGGACTCGAGCATCACGCTCTCACAGGCGAGCCCGTACGCGATCACGGCCAAGGGCGCTACCTTCCAGGCCCTTCGCGGCCTTGCGCCGCGGGTGGTCACAGGTCGACTCACCGTCGACAGTACGAGCGCCACTGTTTCCGGCGGCGCCACGAAGTTCATCAGCCAGGGCCTGAGCACGGGCACTTGGCAGATCTACAGAGCCTCGGACATGGCCTTCGTCGGGAAGGTCCTCTCAGTTCAGAGCGAGATCGCTCTAACGCTTGCCGCTAATGCGGCAGTCGCGCTCGCCGACGATTCCTACGTCGCCTTGCGCGCGGATGCGGATTGGAGCATCCCGACCACTGCGAACACGCAGAAGGTCGGCTTCCTCACCGCTGCGTACGCGGGACTCCAGTGGTACGCGAACAACGGCTCCGACTTCTCGAAGACGTCGAGGCTCTGGTTCAGCGAGGCCGACGATCCCGAATCGCTCGACCTCAGTACCTTCGACGGCAATTGGTTCGACATCATCAGCTCCAGCAGCGTGAACGAGCCGATCCGGGCTATCGCCCCAGCACTCACGGGCCTGGTTGTGCTCAAGGAGACCGAGGCCTTCATCATCACAGGCAACTCGCCCTCGACCTTCACGCCGAAGAAGCTCGAGGATGACGGCGCGATCTCCGGCATGTCCGTCCAGCAGTACGGGGGCGGCGTCATCTGGGCCGGTCGTGAAGGCATCCACTTCTACGACGGTATCCAGGTCCGCAGCCTGACGAACGACCCGGCGAAACCGAAGCTCGGCGACTACTGGAAGAACTCGGTTCGCAGCATCGACCCGAACACGTTCCGAATGTGGTCGATGATAAATCGCGACCACTACTTCCTCTTCATCGAGCGCGCGACGCCGACGGTCCCGGTCATCAAGGGCACGACGTCCACGACGCCGAACACCCTGACAGTCGTTGTCAACCTGAACACGCTCGCGGTCACGATGGGCACGAATCTGCACATCCGTGGAGCAATCACGCTCCCCGCCAGCGCGAGCAAGACGGCCTGGTATCTCGTCAACGGTCGTAAGACCGGAGACGCGAGCGACATCGGCTACATCGCCGACGGCGAGGCGCTGTTCAACCAGGAGGGCGTCGATCCGATCACCTGCGACGTCAGCCTCGGCAACACCGCGGGGCCGGACTTCTACTTCGAGTCGAAGAAGTTCGACGGCGGCGACTCTACGCGCCTGAAGAAGTTCAAGCAGTTGATGCTGCACTACCTCGTCCAGGGCGGGTCTATCAACGTGGACACGGTCATCGGCCTGAACGACATCGGCCAGCAGCTGAGCAGCTCGTTTTCCAGCTCGACCTACACCTGGGACACGTTGCGGGCAGCGATCACGAACTGGGATGCGCTCAAGGGCGCATTCCCTACGTGGGATCAGATCGTGCAGGGCGTCTTCATCCCGAAGCGGGTGAAGTTCCAGCGCGGCTCGACGCACCTGTCCTTCCGGCTCTACCAGTCGAGCAGCTCGATCCAGCGTCTACAGATCGGCCCGTATCACGTCGGCTACAAGCTCCTCCGACCTGGTCGTGTGTAGGTCGTGGCAGCTGACAACTCTCAGCCGCTCAGCGGCCTCACTGTCGACTGGCTGACGCGGTTCCTGCGCCAGCAGCAGCAGATCTACCCGACGCAGTTCGTGGAGGACTTCGGCTCGAACACCTTGACGGTGGTGAAGAAACTCATCATCGAAGACCAGGTCGAGTTCAAGAAGTACGGCGACTGGCGCTACTTTGGCTCGCAGGGACAGCCGGCGTACACGAACAGTTGGGTGAACTACGGGGCGCCGTATCAGAGTGGCGCGTTCACGAAGACGGCGGACGACGTCGTGCTCCTGCACGGGGTCATCAAGTTGGGCACGGTCGGCCAGGCGGCAGCGCAGTTGCCTCCCGGCTACCGCCCTGACGCGCTGATCTCGCTCGGGACGCTCTCCAACGGCGCCTTCGGCCGCGTAGACATCGACAACAGCGGCGTTATCACTCCGCAGGCTCCTTCGAGCAACCTCTCGGTCTCGCTCGACGGACTCTGGTTCCAGGCCCGGTAACGCGGCCATCACACTTCTAGGAAGGAGGCCACTTGGCGACTGACGCCACGGGCACGCCTACGTCTCCGGACAACATCCCGAAGTTCAACACGAGCGCGGATGCGCCGTCGGGTCTTGGTGGTAACGCGCAGATGGACGCGATCCAGGCCGCACTGAGCACCCGGCTCTCCACCCCGGCTGGGATTGTGACGGGCGAAGTCCCGGTCTGGAACGGCTCGACCTGGGTTCGCTCAAGCGTGCTCGGCCTGAGTCCCAGCGGTATCTCCGGCTACCCGAACGACGCCACCAAGTCCCTGCGCGGCGACGGCTCGTGGGGGAAGACCTCTGAGTTGCTGTGGGACTCGGTCGACGCCGCGGTCACGCTCCCGGCCGCGACCATGACCACGACCTCACTGCCTCAGACGTTCAAGCATCTGCTAATCGAAGTGAGCGCGCGGGGCGACGTTGTGGCCTTGGCCGCCGCGCTGCGTATGCGCGTGAACGGAGATTCAACCGCAGCCTGGGACTGGCAGCAGCTGCAGGCCTCTGCAACAGCGGTCACCGCCTCGGAGGGACTCACGGACACGAGTGCGTACGTGGGCGATATACCCGGCGCTAGCGCCGGTACGTTTCGCTTCTCGACGCACACCATCCGCATCGCTGACTACGCGGGCGCGAGCAAGAGGCATTCCTACACCGGACATTCCAGCGCGGCCGAGGGTAACGGCACGAACGCCTCCGGTGTGACGATCATCCGCCAGTTCGGCGGCACGACCGACAACAGCACGGCAATCACGACGCTGACGTTCCTGCTCTCTGCGGGCAACTTCGTCGCAGGCACGCGCATCTCGGTCTACGGAGAGGCGTAACCCCGTGGCTGATCCTCTCGTCACGTCGCCGGTTCCGGGCGTCGGCGGCTATGAGCAGGCCGACGTTCTCGCGACGAACGCCTACAACAATGCGCTCGCCAGGATCAACCAGCAGCGCATGTCCACGCTTCAGCAGTACGGCTACGGCGGATCCGTCGACCCAACCAGCGGCACGATCACGGGTGTCCACGTAGACCCGAACAACCCATACGGAAACTTCCAGACGATGCTGCGGGGCGCTGCTCAGCAGTCGATGCAGGATCAGATGGCTAATCAGGAGCGCGGACTCCACGGCGGTCTGGCGAACCAGGCGCTCTCGGCCGACAAGTACGTCTTCGGCGGCCAGTCGGCTCAGCTCGGTAGCGCGCTCTCCGACGCGCTCTCTGGCCTTCAAGACCAGCAGGACACGGCGGGATACACGCGCGACTCAGCGCTCTGGCAGGCAGAGCAAGCCGCGGCAGAACAGGCCATCGCGCAGGGTCAGTTCGACACTCCCAGCTATGACGGAGTCCCTGTCCCCGACTACGGGAACACTGGCGCGAACCCGAATCCGCCCGCACCCCCCGCTCCCAAATCGAGAGCGGGCACGAACCCGCGCGCTCAGCGAATCATCGCGCAGCGCACAGCGAGAGCAGCAGCCCTCAACAGAAGGAGGCCGAGCTAATGCCACCTGGATCGGCGTCTCCTAAGCAGTACTACGTTCCCGGTCGGCGGCCTCTCGTCGGTGGTCCCACTCTCGGGGTGCCCAACCCCGCCGGGGACATCCTCAAGCGGCTCACTGGTGGTCGGTCGAAGACGGTCGATGCCCACGGCCTGCCCATCGGCACGCTGAACATCGAGGGCCTGCGTCGCATGTTGATCGCGCACGGGTACCACATCCCCGCCAGCGGCAACGGCGTCGGCAAGGTCATGAAGTCCGCACTGGGCGACTTCCTCAACCCGAAGAAGTTCGACTCTGGCGGACCGCTCGGCCGCATCCTCACGGGAACGCACATCACCGGCGCTCGAGACCCGGAGGCGTGGAACAAGCGCTTTGGGCTCGCGGACAAGGATCGCTCAGTCGTCACCCTGCCGCCGAGCAAGACGCTCGACAGCAAGGGCAACTCGCAGCCGGGGAACGCCGAGCAGCGGACTCCCGGCGGTAACGGCGGTACGGTGAACCTTCAAGGTCTCACGCGCATCGCGCAACAGACCGGCATTCCGATCCCGACCTCCCTGGCGAACAAGCTCGCCGAGGCCGAGGCCGGGGCGCAGTTCGATCCGCAGATCCATGACGTACAGGGGCTTCTCGCCCAGGCACCCACGGACTCCGCGCAGCACCAGCACGACATCGGCCACTGGTACGGCCAGGTGCAGAAGGCGCTCGGCACGGCAGGCACTCGCGACACTGCGGCAACGAACGCCGGCGTCGGCTCCATGAAGGACGCACTGGCGGCCATCACGGCGTCTCTCGGCGGCGCGGCTAACGCAGGCGCGGCAGACGTCGGGGCGGCGGGTCTGAACGACATCGGCACGTTGCAGGCGCTCGGCACGTCCCAGGACATGCTGAACAACGATCTGGCCCCTGTCGTGGACCAGGAGAAGGCCGCGGCAGCCACGAACCAGTTGAACACCGACGCCTTGGCGAAGTCCAAGCTGCAGCAGCAGCTCGAGGACTTGCAGGGGCAGCGGGGTCAGACGTTGTCAGGCACGCGCGCGAGCACGCTCATGCAGATCCTGGGTCAGAACAACCAGTTGGCTCAGCAGCAGTTCCAGGACAACATGTCCGTGCAGCAGGCTGGTGAGGCGGCGCAGCTCAACGGCCTGAAGGCCCTGTACTACGCGAACAAGGGGAACGCCCCCGTCCGCGGCTCATTCGGCTACGCGACCCCGTCGGACATCAACAACGTCCAGAACGCAGTTCTGAGTCACATCCTGGATGCGAACGGCAACCTCAAGCCGGGCATCACCATGCCGAAGGCAGTCGCTCTCGCTCGCACCGTCGCGGGGACGTACTTCCCGAACGGCGGTCTTCCGCAGGGCTGGGCACAGAGCGTCGTCAGCCCGTACTTCAACGGCTAACACTGAGAGGGGGTCACGTTGAGCGGCGGTAACTACACCGGCTTCGGCTCGGGTAAGGCAACCTGGGGCGTGGCCCCCTCCACGGCTGCTCCGAAGCCTCACGGCGTCGGCGGCTTCCTGGACAACCTGCTCGGTGACGTCCGCGATGCAGCGGTCGGCCTGCCCGAGGGCTTGATCCAGACTGCGGAGCACCCGATCCGCTCCGTCGAGCTGGGCGCTAAGGCGACGTGGGCCGACTGGTCTCCTCTCTTCCACGGCCACGCCGGACAGTGGTGGCACAACACATACAGCCACCCGCTCGCTCCGCTCCTCGACCTCGCCACCGCCTTCACGGCTGGCGGCGCTGCGGCGGGGAAGCTCGCGGACCTCGGCGTACTCGGCGAGGAGTCGCGGCTCGCAGCTACGGCCGCGAACACCACGCGCACGCTCAAGGACGTGACCGAGGCTGGTCGCCCGGACATGCTCAAGTACCTCTCGAGGAACCCGGCCACACGGCTGCGGCAGAACGCGACCTTCGCGCTGACCTCGCACCTGGCCGACCATCTGCCGAACTGGTTCGGCGACCACATCGTCGGGCCCGGCGCCTCCTACGAGCGCTCCTACTCGAAGTTCATGACGCACCGCTCCGCGGCGCACGGCGAGATCACGTCGAAGCTGATGCAGGCCGCTGGCGACCACGCGCAGATCGGCGAGGCACTGAGCAAGCTGACCTCCGATCAGGCGAAGAGCCTGCCGGACTGGGCTTCTGCCGCGCACGCTCAGATCGCCGCCGAGCTGCACGCCGGGAAGTCTCTCTCAGAGATCGACACGCGCAAGATCATCGAGCCCGCCCTGTACAAGTACAACCTCGACAACTTCCACCGGAACGCGATTCCGTGGGAAGAAGACAGGCCGCTTCCGAAGGGCTACGGCTACGTGAAGCAGCGCAGCCTGTCCGAGAAGCTCCTGAAGTTTCACCCCGCCGAGGGCGACTTCGAGCACAAGATGGAGCGCTGGGGCGGCATCACCATGACTCGGCAGTTGAAGCGTGCGGCGCGGAACGGCGACGGCAAGCTCCTGATCGCCCCGACCAAGGCCGCGTACGCGCTCGGCCATGAGGCCGCGAACTCAACACGCTTCCTCAAGAGGCTCTGGCGCACGCCGAGCACGGTCTGGAAGTACGCGCTCGTCGGCTACTCGCCCCGCACAGTGGTAGATAACGGCATCGGCAACTGGACCATGCTCGCGATGCGACAGGGCGGCCACAAGCTGCTCCCCGGCCTCGTGGACACCGTCAAGCAGCTCAAGGGCGCACACGATGCGACGAAGATGCTCAAGGTCTCGGGGCTCAGCAACCACTGGACCGACAAGTACTTCCTGGACGAGCTGAACGCCGGCTTTGCGCACTCGCTGCAGGAGCCTGTGACGACGAAGGGCAACCGCCTCGTCCGCACGGCGCGCCAGGGCTTCTACCCGCTCGTTCACTCGCTGGCCGATCAGCCGATCCGGCGCACGGCGCTGAACGCCTTCATGCACGACTCGCCCGAGGTCAAGGCGATCATGCGGCAGGGCGAGGGTTTCGATCAAGCCGTCGAGTCGGCGCTGGTGAAGCATCCCGAGCTGCGGGGGCGGGCCGTCGACCACATCCGGAAGATCGCCGGCGACTACACCGGCCTCACGCCAACGGAGCAGGCGGTGCGGAACATCATCCCGTTCTACACCTGGGATCGTCACATCGTCAGCCATGTGGTCGACATGTTCGGTGAGCACCCCGGTCGCCTCGCGGCGGCGCAGCAAGTCTCGAACATCGGCGTCGACAAGACGAAGAAGGCCTTCGGCGTCAACCTGCCGGACTTCCTCCTCGGCGATGTCCCGCTCGGCAAGGCCTCAGGGCCGCAGGGCCGAATCTCGGCGCTCGCGACCACAGGCCTGAACCCGTACTCGACCGTGCCGGACGTGGCTCAATCGCTCGCCGCCTTGGTGACGAAGGGCAACGTCAGCCCTGGCGAGACCATCGGCGGCCAGTTGAACCCGATCATCTCTGGTCTGGTCGAGCAGTTGAGCGGCACGCGCATGGGCTCTACACAACCCATCGCCACGCACGGGGGCGTCATCCCCTCCATCGCGGTCAACACCGCGGAGGGAATCCCCTACGCGAAGCTCATCTCCTCGCTCATCGGCAGCGGTCAGCCGTCGACCTACACGAGCCGCGGCAAGACGGAGCAACACCTGTACCAGGGCGACCCGTCCGAGACGTGGTCGCAGCTCCTCGGCTTCCCGCGCAAGCGTGTGAGTCCGGCGGCGGCAGAGCGGCTCTACAAGCAGCAGCAGCCGAAGGCGAAGTCGAGCAAGAAGAAAAAGACCAGCCTCACCGGCTTCTAGTACGTGGGTGGCTTTTTTTTCTTTCTCTCTCAAGGTGAAGAAGCTGCCGAGGATCGTGCCTCCCGCAAGGACGATGAGCACGACCAACCCGATGATGGCGCTGGCGTCCATAGCGCCAGTGTAGAAGAAGGAGGTCTCTGTGGCGAACCCTCGCGCGGCTCTGATCGCGCAGATGGCCCGTGCCCGCGGCCTCGACCCAGCGGCGGTGCTCAGCATCGCCTCTGTCGAGGGCGGCTTCAACGGCTCCGTCGGCGACCACGGGACCTCCTTCGGGCCCTTCCAACTTCACGTCGGCGGGGCGCTTCCTCGGGGCATCGGGAATCCGAACCAGTGGGCGAACAGCCAGGCCGGCATCGGCTACGCGCTCGATCACATCGCGCAGGTCGCAGGCGGACTTCACGGCCAGCAGGCGATCTCTGCGATCAGCGCGCGCTTCGAGCGACCGGCGGACGTTGCGGGCGAGATCGCCAAGGCGTCGGGGCGTTACGGGCAGTTTGCTGGCGGCAAGTTGCCGGCGGGCTCGAGCCCAGTAGCTCAGCAACTCCTCGGCCAGGTCAGCGCCGGAGCCGGGGGAGCCAATCTGGCCGCGCTCAGCCTCCTCGCTCAGTCGGAGGTTTCCTCTGGCAACACCGCAGGCCTCGGGCTACTCCAGCTCCTGGCTCAACGCCAGCAAGCGCAGGCTGCCCAGAACGTCTTCGGTCCTTCACCTACGAAGGGCCCGCTGGTGGATGCTGGCGCACCCAGCTCTCACGACGGAAGCTACTCGAACATTCGCGCACTTCCGGGCGTGAACATCTCCAAGGTCGACCCGAAGCTGCTCAACGCGGTCAATGAAGTCGCACGACAGCGCGGAGTCACGGTCACGATCAACTCCGGCTACCGCAGTCCTCAGCACTCAGTCGCGGTCGGCGGCTTCGCCAACGACCCGCACACGCAGGGTAGGGCGGTAGACGCTTATGTCAACGGCAAGCCCATCGGCGAGGTCTTCGGACCGTCGATCTGGAAAGCCCTCGGCGTTACCTCGGGCGACGTCCCGAACTTCTACAACGGCTCGCCCGATCCAGAGCACCTGCAGATCGGCTAACTAGAAAGGACATCTCTTGTTCCTACCCGCTCCTCAGCCGGCTCAGAGCCCGCTCTCGGCACTCCTGCAGCAAATCCTGCAGGGTAACGGTGCCAACTTCCCCGGAGGGTTTCAGCCCGGCGGTCCGGTCGGCTCCTACGGCAGCAACCTCGGTCAGGGCAACGTGACGCGGCCACTTCCGGGCCAGGGACCCGGCATCCACTACTTCGGCCCTGGCGGAGCTGGGGTTGGCTATCCCCAGCCTCAGCCTCAGCCGCAGGGTGGCGCTGGTTTCCCCGGCGAGTTCATGCCCGCCGATCCCTCAGGCCCGGCTCAGGTATTCCCTCAGCCGCAGCCCCTGGGGGGCGGCCACTTCCGCGGCCAGCTCCAGGGTGCGCCGGGCGACCCGCAGCAGTTCCGCCCAGCCGACCTTCTGCACGCCGCGGGGCATGACCAGGCCGCGTCCGCGGTCTACCTCCAGCACCATCCCGGCTTTATGCAGGGGACTGCTCGGAACGTCCCCGGTTACGTCGGCAAGGGCGCCGTGGGCGCCGTCCAGCACGCCACTCAGGGCGTGGGCGGTCAGTCTTCTCGCAACATCTTGGACCAGCTCGCCCATGCTCGCGCCGTCGCTCAGACGATGCAGCACCTGCGCCGCCTTCGCCCCGCTACCCGCCCCAATGATCCCTCAACGGGTTACTAAATGGAGGCAGCAAACGAGCGGATCACTGTCTCTCGCGAAGCACTTCGCGCTGAGCTTGGTGAGCTAGAGCTTCGGCTCGTAGATCGTCTAGCCGACGCGATGGAGCTGAAGGCCGACGCGAAAGAGGTCGACCAGCTCAAGGACCGAGTCCAGTCACTGGAGCTGGCTCGGGCCGCACGCGAGGAGATGCCGCGCGAACTGTTGACCCTCACGAATCGGGTGGGGGCGCTTGAGCGCTTTCGCTATGCGTTCCCGAGCCTGGCCGTCGTGAGCTTTATCGCCTCGGTAGTGCTGGGCGTCCTCGTCTACTTCCACTAGGAGGCACCCCTGTCTGAACTCACTCCGGAGCCGATTCCGGTCCCGTCCGTTACCGCGGGCGGCGTCTCGTTTCCGTGCCCCTGTGACTGCTCCAAGCGGTCGTTTCTTCCTCGCGTAGGCAAGGCGGTGCTTCGGATTCTCCATGACCGTCCCGTCGAGGATGGTCTGAAGAAGCTCGCACCGATCCTCGTCACGCGCGCACTGCTCGCAGCCGGTGCCGGCGACGGGCTGGTCCAGCTATCGAAGGTCGTGCTCAAGGCGGCGGGGGTCTAGATGTCTAGGCTCGTTGACGTCTCGAACAACAACGGCAAGGTCGATTTCAGGGCGGTCAAGGCGCAGGGCGCCGATGGCGTCTACCTGAAGGTCACGGAGGGCACGAGCTTCGTGGACCCCACCTACGTCGCGAACCGCGCCGCTGCTAAGGCTGCGGGTCTGCGCGTCGGGGGCTACCACTTCGCCCACCCGAAGAACGACCCCGCGGCGGAGGCCGCGTTCTTCCTCTCGCACCTGATGCTAGAGAAGGGCGATCTTCTGCCCGCACTCGACATCGAGGTCACGGACGGACTCATTGGCACGAAGGTTCACCGCTTCTCGGTGGCGCTTGTCGCGGCCGTGAAGGAGAAGATCAAGGCCGACCCCGTCACCTACAGCGGCTGCTTCTTCATGCGCGACAACGGACTCCTGGCGCTGCCGGGGCCGAAATGGGTCGCGTCATACGGCGCTAAGCCCGCCTGCCCCTGGCACGCTTGGCAGTCCACGGACGGTCAGGCGCGCTACGGCGCCAACGTCGACCACCTGGACACCAGCGTCGTGCCGAGCCTCGCGCTCCTCACGTACAAGGCTCCGCGTCTCAAGAGGGCCATCGGTCATCTGAAGAAGTTCGTCACCGTCGCAGGCTTCCGGGTCCGTCTCGGTAGTCGGGAATGGCGCTGGATCTTGAAGAACCATCTGAACAAGTAAGTAGCAACGCACAGGCCCCTGGCCTGCCCCTAAAACGGGGTAGGTCGGGGGCCTATTTTTTCGTGGTATGTGCCTGCTTTGCAAATGACCCATTCGGGGTACAGCGGGTGTCCCCACGAGCCGATACATTCGGTCCTTGCCCCGCACCGCTTCGCTCATCATGAAGGAGTCATATGTCGCGCACGCTTCGCCCCACTTGGTCGCCGAAGGTGCGCTGTCGCACTTTCACAGCGCAAATCCTCGGACTCAGCCCTGACCGATCAGTGGGCGCGCTCAAGCAGTACCTGTACCAGGCCGAAGCACTACCCAGCCCCGAGATAAAGCTCGACCTCATCATGGTCGAAGACTGCGCCCACCTGAGCGAGATGGTGGCGCAGGAAGGCTTTCCACTCATGCGCGGCGAGTGGCCGCGGACAGTTCGTTACGTCCAAGTGCAGCGGCACTGGTTCTACGCCTTCCTCTCGATGCTGCCGCTCCTTGTTCTCTTCGGCGGAGAGGGACAGCTCTGGGACGTCTTCCCGTGGAAGTGAAGCCGAAGGTCGGACTCGAACCGACGACCCCCGCTTTACGAGAGCGGTGCTCTACCAACTGAGCTACTTCGGCGCCGCCCCAGCATAGCCCCGTGACGGGCCAGTAGAGTGTTACCGGACACGCTCCGTACACCTGCTGGCCCAGACGGTCCAGTACGAAACGAGTGCAATAACGCAAGTGGACAGCTTCTGTACGGGTGCGAGCTAGACAAGATGCAAAATCTGGCTACACTGTGGTCAGACCCCGTCAGAGGAGGCAGCATGGAACTGATCTTCGAGCAGTACGCAGATCGCCTGCGGCGCAAGGCGGCGAAAGGTAAGCGCAGTCCCCACACGATCACCGGCTTCACGACGGCCGCACGTCGGCTTAGCGAGTGGCTCGCCGACCAGGGCCTGACAGTCGAGACGGTCACGCCTGGGCTTCTCGAAGAGTATTTCGACACCCTGCCGCTGTCCGCCAGCTCGCAGGCCACGCACCTGCGGCACATCCGGGCGGCCTACAACTACGCGGCCACGAACGGCCGCATCACGCGGAACCCGTCGAGCGATCTCGAGCCCGAGGAGGGCGAGCCTCGCGACATCAAGATCATCCCCGTCGAATGCCTGCGGGTGATTCGCGACCGCATCCGGCTCGAGCGGGACTGGCTGTGGTTCCACCTGCTCGCCTACACCGGCATGCGCCGGGCAGAGATCATTGGCCTGCGCTGGGAAGAGGGGCCCGCTGGCGCCTCAGTGCTCGACCTGTCGACGCAGACGATTCGCGTGATCGGCAAGGGGCGAAAGCTGCGCTTGGTCCCGGTCCACCCCGAGCTTGGGGACGTGCTCACGCCGGCCCAGCGGGAGGCGGGGAAGTTCGTGATCCCGAGCGACGGCAAGAACGGTGTCGCCGCGCAGACAGTGCAGGAGATGGTAAAGCGTCTGAGCCCGATCTACACGCCGCACGATTTCCGCCGCACGGTGAACACGAGCCTGCGACGCAACGGCGTGGACGAGAGTGTCCGGAACCGAATCATGGGCTGGGCACCGAAGGACATCTCGGGCCGCTACTACGACAACGTGGCGGACCCAGAGCTTCACCGCGGAATCCTTAGGCTCTACGCCGACGATCCGCTGTAACAAAGGGCCCGTAGTAGAGACGGGGCCGGAGAGGCTTCCAACCCCGCACCAACGGAGTCATCGCCTCGGGCCGACCCCGCGCCGGTAACACTACTAAACAAGTCGGAACAAAAATAGAGCCCCCCAGCCGAAGCTGAGGGGCTCGTGTCTTCCCGCCAGAGGGAAGAGGCCTGAGCGTAGCGGAGCTAGGCCGCGTACGCCAAGGTGTAGAGGTTCGCTGGACGCCCGAAGGAGGGGTCTTCGCGCCCAACGAGGACGATGTCGCCGGCAGCGGCGAGCTGGTACAGCGACGTCCGCGTGGTGTTGAGGTTCAGTCCTGCGCGATCTGCGATGGCGGCGGCGGTGAGGCCGCGCTTAGGGCCGCGCTTGAGGACTGAGATGATCGCCTCGGGGGCGGTCTTCGTTGTGCGAGCCATTGGCTCCTTTCAGTCAGAGAGTGAGTGTAGGACCATTCAGGCGAAAGGTCCAGCGCTATTCGACTCGGTCCACGAATCCGAGACTCAGCGCTTCCTCAGCCGACATCCAGTCGTCCGTCTTCTTCCAGCGCCGCTTGATCTGTGTCTTCGTGAGCGTGCTCCGCTCGGCAAGAAGATCGAGCAGACGATCCTGGAGCTTGCCGATGAACTTCAGCTCGTCCTCGATCTCCGAGGTCTTGCCCCGTGCTCCGGCGCTGATCTCGTGGATCATGAACCAGGCGTTCGCGTCCAACACCCGCTCGTCCCCAGCCTGCATGAGGATGGTCGCCATCGAAGCGATCATCCCGATGCCGTGCGTCGTGATGTGGTGGCCCTTGCGCTTCAGGCGCAGGATCGTGTCGAGCAGCGCGAAGCCGTCGAGCACGTCACCGCCGGGGGAGTTGATCCTGATGACGATTGGCTCCCCGGGGTCGCGCCGCTCCCAATGTTCAAGCATGTCGATCCAGGAGTCCACGGCGTTGCCGTAGATCGGAGCGAAGATGTTGAGCTGCCGATAGGTGCGGCTGCCAGGCTTCGCGAGGCGGTCGGCCTCGGCATCGCGCATCTTCGCCAGCTCCATCTCATGCGCCTCGGCGCTCGCTGCCTCGGAGCGGACTTCGTGCTCGAGCTTGGCGATCTTCAGCTCGGTCTCTCTCGCCCGCAGATCGCGCAGCGTGTTCAGGTCGGTCAGTTCATCCTCTCCTTCAACTTGGTCAGTAGTCGTCGCCCGAGACGTACGACTCGAAAGCGCCACCACATTTGGTGCTTCCAGAAGCGAAGCGTGAAGTGGTGCCAGGACAGGCGCGCCGTCTCCGGAGTGCTCAGAAACCCGAGAACTCGGAGGAAAATCATGAAGCGCCAATAGTTCATCGTGATGAAGTTGCGGCCAACGCCCTTCACGATTCCGGTGAAGGTGAGTGGCCGCACATCCCAGGCGTCGTACGCGCTCAGCCATCTCTGGCCGCTGATGTAGAAGTGCTGTGGCCAGGGTGTGTGCGGTACTTCGCGACCGTCTACCGTCGTGAATACGATGTCCTGGTAGCCGCGCGGTAAGGCCCTCACGGCTCCCAGAGGGTCGGTGGTTTCAGGATTTCGGCGTCGAGCAGGGCCTGACGCATCTCCTTGTGCATGACGACGTCCTGTGTGACGCGCTTCAACGTCAGCGCCACCCCGTCGGGGCTGAGGCGCGTGGCCCTGCGCCACTTGGCATCGTTCATCTTGAACTTCGATTCCGCGAGGTCGAGCATCTCAGCCAGGTTCTCCTGCGACTTGCTCAGTCCGGAGAACTCGATCAGGTCGATCTTCGTGTCCTGTGCGAGCTTCTTCTCAAGCGGCGCGAGGCCGTACTCGATCAGTGCGCCGTTGATGAGGGGCAGGTCGAACTTGCGGATGTAGTGACCCGTCACGATGTCAGCCTCGGCGTACAGGTCGGTGAAGTAGAGAAGCATGTCCACGACGTCGTACTCCGGCTGCGCCCAGACGTGGACCTTCTTCTCGCCGACGAACGAGGCAGCGATAGCTGTGGGCTCACTGCCCTTCGGGGAGAAGCGGCCAGCTTCGTAGAAGCCGACGAGCCGCGTTTCGATGTCGAAGTCGAGCACCTTCAGCTCGCGCTTCGGAACGAGCAAGCTAGTCATCTCGGTCGCATTCCGACTGTGCCACCCCACCGGGCTTAGAGAAGTCGAAGCAGTCCAAGAACTTCTCCAGGTCCTGCCCTATAACGTGCAGGACGGCCCTGACAGCCTTCAATCCTGCGACGAGTTCTTCTGCATCCTCTCGATTCTTCGCGTACTTGTAGAAGACAACGTCCACCGCTCCCTCAGCGTTCTTGCGCCCAATCTGGCCATCTCTATCGAGCAGTAGACGAGCAACCTGAGGCTCTAGATGCAGACGGCTGTAGATGAAGTGCTCATCCAACAACGGCATCCAGCTCCTCGGCGATGACCGCCTCGATCTGAGTCAGATGCGCCGGGCCTAGCTCGAGCAACTGGCCCGCACTCAGCGCCGACTCGAACTCATCCTGCAGCGGGGGCAGAATCCGGTTCAAGGCGCGAGCCCTGGCCTGAGACGTCCGCATGTTCGCGATGAACTGAACCGTCGTGCGGATCTCGTTCCACGCAATCTCTGCTTCGGTCTTTTCGGTGTAGCGGCTTATGCGTCCTCCAGTTTCGGTGTGGTTCTCTTCAGGAACTCGTTCAGCCTGAAGCGACGGGCCCTAGCGCGGCCCTTCTCGGTCTGTAGCAGGGCACGGTCCTTCGCCCTCTTGCGGTCGCGCAGGGTCTCCTCGTACCGCTCTAGGCCCCGGCGGACGGTGGCCTCGTTGACGCCCAGTAGGCGGGCGACCTCACGGTTCGAGCGGCGGGATCGGCTTCGGCCAGCGAGCGCGGCGTAGACCTGCGGCTCGAAGGTCGAGCGCCTCAAGTGCCCTCGGTCATGTGGTAGGCGACCTCCTCGATGGCGTAGCGGTAGCGCTTAGTCACGGCGGTCTGGCTGATCTGGAGAAGCCGGGCGGTTTCGTATGTCGTGAAACCGATGAGGCCTGCGAGAAGCACGACCTCCCAGTACTCGTCAGAGATCAGCTCCAGCGCGCGGTCAAGATCACTGCGTCGAGCGAGCCATTCGAGACCGCGGGGACGTGTGCCCTCCAGCTCTCTCAGGTGCTCGTAGTGCTCGATCAGTGCCCGAACTTCGTCCTCCGAATACCTACCCGCGCTCGGCTTCGATGCCACGGAAGTCATCGAGCGATAGGAGGGTTTCGTAGGCGAGCGGTTCGCCGTTTCGGTTGCGGCCGACCTGAGCGCCCTCAAGACGCACGTACGACCTCATCCGGTACTCGATCTGTTCAGTGCTCGGATCGACGCCCCGTGCGAGGCTCTGCCAGATGTGGATGAGGCCTTCCTGTTCGAGATCATCCACCTGCACGCCGATCTGAGCAGCCACCGCCCCGCGCGATATGCGCAGAGCGATGGCCTGGACCGCCTCGCGGTATCCCGCGATTGCGGCGTCCATGCTGGTCAGTGCTTAGAACGGAATATCGTCCTCGTCCTCAGCGTCGGCGGCCGGCTCGTCAGTGTTGACGGTCTCGACTTCCTGACCCGCATCGAGCGTGCCGAGGTTGAGGATGTTGGTGACGGAGAGGTTGTTGTACGTGACCTTCTCTCCCTGACCGTTCGTGCCTTCGTTGCGCGAGAACTTGCCTTCGAGGACAACGAAGTCACCCTTGCCGACCTCGACGTGCGCGTGGGACGGCCAGAGAGTGGCGCCGACCCGGAGCGACTGCTCCTTCACGCCGCCGGTGCGGACGGTGATGTTGCGAACGTCCTTGCCGCCAGCCTGCCCCTCGCGGGGGTCAAACTGGACCACACCGATAAGGGTCCGGTACTGATTTTCAGCCAAGTGGCTAGTCCTTTCTGTAGAACTCGTCGTAGAGGCGGACGAAGTAGTCCCAGTCCATGCGGGCGACCTCGTCTCCATCAACTTCGTGCGTGGTGACTTCCCCGAAGGCGTCCATGCCTCCGGTCATCGCGCCGGTCTCGAGCATGATCCAGAGCGCTGAGTGCATCTGCACCCTGTCGCGCCCGTTGTGGCCGCGCTCCTTCAGCGCCAGGACCGGGTGTTGCCCGACCTTCTCGGCGTTCTCCTTCGCCTGGCGCCAGTCCTCGGTCAGCCAAACGAAAGTCTTGTAGCTCTTGACCTCTAGGCCGACGCAGATGTCCACGCAGTCCGGGAGATCGCGGCCGGTTGGTCCGGTTCGTTCGCCGCCCAGCTCGCGGCACTTCTGTAGCTCGATGACCTTCCAGCGCTTACTCGCCATCGCACTTCCGGCACTTCTCGGCGATCAGGCGCCAGCCGATCAAGACCATGACGGCGATGAGAAGCGCCGCGAAGAACACGAGCCGCCCGTCGACCGGGTGGAAGTAGAGATGCGGGGAAGGGCCTTGTGCGGGATGACCGAGCCCGCGAGGCACAAAGCCCGACACTACGGGCCTGCCAAGCTGGACAGGTCCTCGTCGCTCAGCGTGGTGCTGAACGGCCGGACGTAGTAGCGCCGCTTCGCGTAGCTGTAGGTCTGTGTCTCGAAGACCTGCTTGCCTATCTGAACGAGGTCTCCAGGCTGTAGCCGGCGCTGAACGCCGGCCTGGATGATCTCGTGGGACGAGAGGTAGTACTGGTCGTTCTCGATGAACGCCTTCACGCCTTCGAGAACGGGGATCTCGGGGATCTCAGTCTCGCCCCGGACGATGCGTTCCTGGTGTCGAACGATGTTGCTCTCCCAGTGCTCGTCCGGCTCAGCGTTCGAGATGTAGTCGGTGCGCTCTCCGCAGACGGGGCATGCCTGGAACTTGAAGTCAATCGGGAATGACCCGTGCAGCACGCAGCGGCGGGCAGCCACTTAGAAGGGATCGTCCTCCTCAGGTAGTTGGACCCGAACCTCGCCCTTCTCCACATCGCCGACGATCTGCGCGTGTAGGTGCGCCGTCTGTCGGCGGGGCTTGCTCGGGAAGATGTTCAGGATTCCGGTTTTGTTGCCCTTGCGATCCTCGGCAGCGATGACCGAGATTTCCTGGTCGGAGGCGTTTCGAATCGCTCCGGCGCCTCTCGACCCGCCACCGCCCTTCACCGAGTGGTGGACGACGATGACGCCGGCGTTCGTCTCACGCGCGATGGGGATGACGCCGCCCTTCATGAGCAGTGTCATGGCGTCGTTCGAGTTCTCCTCCGCGCCGAGAGCGACACGACTCAGAGAGTCCACGATGACGAGCGCAGGCTCGATCTCGATGGCCTCCTCAAGCAGCTTCTCCGGCTCGTGGATGAGGTCAACTCCGGCGTACCAGATGTACTCCAGATCGGAGTGCTTCTTCGGGTCGTAGCCGAGGGCATGCAGGCGCTGGTGGGCCAGCGCCCGGCTGTTCTCCTCGTCCACGTAGATGACCGGGCCGTGCCGCTTGATCGGCAAGCCCAGGAACGTCTCGTCCCCGCCGGTGACGGCCAGGGACAGGGCCTGCATCAGGAACGTCTTGCCCACCCCGCCGTCGGCAGCGAGGACTGTGGCCTCGTTCGCCACGACGAAGTCCTCCACGATCCAGTCCGTGTCGGGCACGGGCTGATTCAGGTTGAGGCGCGGGTAGTGGCGGACGGGCTCACCCGCCCGCTTGAGCAGGACGTGGAACGCGGCCCAGTCATAGGTCTGAAAGAACTCGGCCGCATCGCTCGTACCCTTCGGCAGGCGCACGCGCCGGGCCTTACGGCCCAAGCTCGCCTTGACCTTCTTCCAGCCGCGCTCGACGGACTCCGCGGCGTCGGGGCTCTCGTACGGGTCATCGTTGTCGGTGACGAAGAAGACACGCTTCGCCTTGCCGAACAGCTCCTCGGCGTACTCGTCCTTCCAAGCGTCCGTCCCGGACATCCCCAGCACCCTGGTCTTCCAGGTGTCGGTGGCCGCCTGCCAGGCTGCCATCGTGTCGGTCTCGCCCTCGAAGACGATCAGCTGCGAGGCGTCGTTCTCGAAGTGCGGCGGCAGGAACGGAACCTGCCCCGGTGTGGTGCGGTTGCCTGCGGCATCGGTCCACCAGAACTTCCGGCCGTCGCTCTTCTCGAAGCCCTTGCGGAACTTCGTCATGCCGCGCGGGTACGGGATGATGGTGAGGTCGGGTTCGTCAGTGCCGGATGTGAGCCCGAAGGCCTCTAGCGTTTCTCGGCGGATACCCCGCCGATCATCGAACCAGCGGAGCGCCGCGGGGCTAAGCCCCAGGGCCGACCTTTTCTAGCCGCATCCAAGCAAGGCCCTTCGTTGTCACGAACAGAGTGCCTCCATCCGTTGTCTGCACTAGAAGCACGTCCCCGCCATTCAGGTACAGCGGCCAGTAGTTGTGGGCAACCTCGTAGCGCTGTGGCTGCAGGCCTCCGTATGCGAGGGTGAGGCTCTTCGGCGGCTTGCTACGCCGCCGGAGCATCGGTCAGGATTCGCTGTGCGCGCACGGCCGATGAGTGCGGGTTGCCGGGCTCGCTGACGAGAGCATGTAGGGCCTGCTCGACGCGCTCAAGCCGTGTGCGCAACTGGCCCTCGACGCCGACCCAGGGCTCGTGGCTCTGGATCTGTCTCTCAAGTCCGTCGACACGGGTGTCGAGTTCGTAAACGAGTGCCGCGACTTCTGCGAACTCGCTCGGGTCGATCCAGCTCAGGTTGTGACCTCCTTGTTCTGATCGAACGCAGGGAACTGCGGTGCCTCACCTTGGAGGCGCATCAGGATTTTCGCCGTGACCTTGGACCAGCAGCGCTTGCAGCCGCCGTACCGCTCGGCCTTGTCGTCCACGTACACGCTGCCCCCCGGCTTGCCTTCCTTTGTCCAGATATCCACGAAGGTCAGGCCGTGCTGATCGAGCAGGTCGCGGATGTACTGGATCTCGTTGGCGACGATCTCGGGGGACCGACGCTCCGATGTCCAAGGATCGTACGGGGACAGGCGGGCGCTGAAGA